>JGI24140J50213_10000941_pt1 | contig 13159 bp, 7 predicted proteins | sample BarGraIncu00222A_FD_50213 | JGI IMG/M metagenome (IMG submission 50213)
CAGGCCATCATTCATATCCACAACAAAAAGATGTGGGATGAATTGCTCGGTAAAGTTTCTACAACTTCATTCAGTGTTGAATATGGAACTCCTGAAATGGCATTGGAGATCAAGAGATTGTTTAATACAACCAACCTGATTGAACAAAAGATCCTGGTTATGGCCGGTCATGAAGAAGGCGTCATCTCTTTCGGAAAAGATCTGGAAGAGGCAGGAGAGATAATATTAAAGTATCTTCATCCAGCCGGTTAATCATAAATGGATATTTCTTGTTAGTACTATGTTTGAAACTAAAATTTATCTGAACTTAATCTTTAAAAATTAATCAATGAGACATACAATTTTAGGTGCAGGGGGTTCAATAGGAAATGCACTCACTTATGAATTATTAAAGACCAAAGAGTCGGTTCGCCTTGTATCAAGAAGCAACTTTTCAATACCCGGTACCACCTCTTTTAAAGCAGACATAACCTCTTTTGAAGAGACATTGAATAGTGTCAAGGATTCTGATGTCGTTTATCTTTGTGCAGGCCTTCTATATGATGCGAATGTATGGAGAGAATTATGGCCAAAGATCATGCAAAATGCCATAGATGCCTGCAAGAATGTTGGCGCTAAACTGATATTTTTTGACAATGTCTATATGTATGGCAAGGTGACCGGGAAGATGACAGAAGCCACAGCATATAATCCATGCAGCAAGAAAGGTGAGATCAGGGCACAGATTGCAACCCTGTTAGAAGACGAGATCAAAAAGAAAAACATTACTGCCATCATTGCAAGAGCTGCTGATTTGTATGGTCCTTATGCCAATAGGTCCAGCATGCCGTATATCATGGTATTTGATAAATTCCTTCACAATAAAAGCGCCCAGTGGATGGCTGATGACCACAAAACCCATTCTTTCAGCCATACGACAGATTGTGCTAAGGGGTTGTTGTTGATGGCAAAAGAAGAGGCATCCTTTAACCAGATCTGGCATTTGCCCACATACAATCCGGCTCCTGATGGAAAGACATTCATTGAAATGGTTGCAAAAGAGATGGGAGTAGCTCCAAAATATATGGTCCTGAAAAAGTGGATGGTGAAGATGGCCGGGTTCTTTGACCATACCATATATGAATTGAACGAAATGATCTACCAGAATGTAATGGATTATTATTTTGATTCCTCCAAGTTCAATGATTACTTTATGTATAAGCCCATGAATTATAGTGAAGGAATTCACGAAACAGTAGAATTTATTAAGAAAAAAATATAACACATTCAAATTAAAATGATTACTTTTATATATTAATTGATTTAATGATAAAAATGACTGATTTATTCTCTTAAACCTGCAAACATGTACACAAAAGCAAAACACCTTAAATGCTTATTTTTAGCAAGTTCTTTAATTCTGTTATTCCTCTTTTTAACTGCCGGCTTTAACACAGTTTCGGCTCAGACCCTAAATGTGACAGGCACGTGGAAAGCCGATATCGAAACTCAGATGGGACTGATGAAGTACACATATGTGCTCAAACAGGATGGTGAAAAACTAACTGGAAAGATCAACCGTGAAAGTGACCAGGGTAAAAGCGAAGTTGACCTGACCGAAGGAAAGATTCTGGGTAATTCTATTGCTTTCGTGGAAATCGTAAAGATGCAGGACAATGAAATCCGGATAGATTACCAGGGAACTTTTGAAGCGGATGAGATGAAACTTGTTCGTAAAGTTGGAGACTATGGAACAAAGGATATCGTATTGAAAAGGGATAAAGAGATTGCTGCAGCTTCACCAAGGCAGGCACGACCTGCTCAGCCCATCATATTGGGTGCTGATGACAAAGCTGCATTTCCTCCTGCTCCGGAAGGTTTCGACAAAAAGCGGGAAGGCATTGCCACAGGCAGAATTGAAATGGTGGAATATGATTCAAAATCGGTTGGCAATAAGCGCAAGATGATGGTTTACACTCCGCCCGGATATTCTCCAAACAAGAAATATCCTGTACTTTATCTGTTGCATGGTATTGGTGGCGATGAGACGGAATGGTATAAACAGGGGGCTCCCGATGTGATACTGGATAATTTGTATGCCGACAAGAAACTCGTTCCTATGATTGTTGTGCTTCCAAATGGTCGTGCCCAACCCAACGACAGGGCCGAAGGTAATGTATATGCGACTGCTCCTGCCTTTGAGAATTTTGAGAAAGATTTACTAAATGATGTAATTCCATTTATCGAATCGAAATATTCAGTGAAGATGAGTCGTGAGAATCGGGCTATAGCAGGTCTGTCTATGGGAGGTGGACAATCTCTGAACTTTGGACTTGGCAACCTTAATACCTTTTCATGGATTGGTGGATTTTCATCTGCTCCTAACCAGAAAACGCCACAGATACTGGTTCCTAACCCGGGTGAAACTGCTCAAAAATTAAAACTGTTGTGGATCTCTTGTGGTGATCAGGATGGATTGATTTCATTTAGCCAGAAGCTACATGCCTACTTGAAAGAAAATAATGTACCCCATATCTGGCATCTGGATTCCGGGAAACATGAATTCAAAGTTTGGAAGAACGATTTGTATCTTTTCTCACAGCTTTTATTTAAATAACAGAGCCTGGTACTTGCTGATGCGGATTGGTAACTTCTAATCATTAATAAAAAATTCAAAAACACTCACTGCTAAATGTGTAAATATTCTAATTTACAGTTGAGGAGTCTTGCACTCCTCTTACTGCTTTTGTTATTGACGTTGTCCGAAGGGTTTAGTCAGAATAGCTCAGGAAAGAGAGCGCTACATAAAGCGAATTATCTGTCGCTGGATCTGAAAGTCCTTACAGAAGGCAATAAAATAGATAGTGATGGAATCATCCGTAAATACAATTCACCTGTCATTCATCTGTTCAGAACGAAAATCAAAAAGGCTAAAGGAGCCATCATGTTATTGCCAGGTGGAGGATACGGGATCTTAAGTGCTAATGCTGAGGGTGCATACACGGCTCAATTTCTCAATGAGGAAGGATTTGATGTAGCATTGCTGGAATACCGGATTGCTTCAGGTCCAAAGACACGAGATCTTGCTTTGACTGATGCTTTGAAAACATTCAGGCTGATAAAATCCAACCCGGGTATTATGGGTCTTCATGGGGGCTTAACAGGCATTATAGGATATTCTGCAGGAGGTCATCTTGCCGCCCGAACAGTTCAAAACCTTGGTAAAAATGAACAACCGGACAATCTGATGTTGATCTATCCTGCTTATTTGCAGGAAACACTACCGGGTACAGTCATTAAAAGCGTGATGCCACCTAAAGAACCTACAGGAAGGCTATTTGCAGTTATTTCATCCAATGATTACAACCTTTGGGTGAATAGCTGTCAGGAATATACAAAGATGTGGAAAGGTTTTGATGGTCAAACCTCATTTCATCTTTTACCGCAAGGGGGGCATGGTTTTGGTATGGCCAAAAATCCTTCGGAGTCTATCCAGAACTGGACTTCTCTACTCCATGCATTTTTGGATTCACTGCCTGCTGCAAAAAACACAATACCCAATCCGGCAGCTGTTCCTGTAAAAGGATATAATACTAAACGGTTTGAAGAAAAGCAGGCCGAACTGGCAAAGGAGAAATACGATTTCCTGATGATTGGTAACTCGATCACAAATAATTTCGAGAAGCCTGAATATCAGGCTGTCTGGAACCAGTTCTTTGCTCCCAGAAAAGCAATAAACCTTGGCTTTAGTGGATACCGGACAGAAAACATTCTGTGGAATCTTGAAAATGGTGAGCTGGATGGGCAGTCTCCAAAGGTGGTTACACTGGAGATAGGCACCAATAATGTGGATGAGAAGAATTACCCGTTACGGCATACTGCTAGTCAACTGACTGGTGGAATTGAAGCCATTGTCAATCTGATCCGTAACAAACTTCCTGAGACTAAAATCATTTTATTAAGATCATTCCCCGGTTGTTATGGAGGCCCAAACCCAACAAGTCATCGGGCTATATTGGATCGTGCTTCTGAAATCATTTTAAAACTGGTAGACAATAAGCACGTTTTCTTCTGTGATGTTAATCATATTTTTCTGAATCTGGATGGATCGATCAATCACACGTTAATGCCAGATTGGCTGCACCCCAGTCCTGCAGGAGCAAAAGCATGGGCACAAGCCATGGAGCCATTGCTTTCAGAGTTAATGGGTGACAAGTCGTTAGATACTGATTTACCTTCAAACAGTGCTATTATTCCAGTTTCTAAGTTGGAAAACGATAGTTATGACTGGTGGAAACGTCATGCAGATGTGTTAAGAATGAAAGATTCTATTAACCCTGAAATTGTACTGATAGGTAATTCTATCACCCATTTCTGGGGTGGTCTACCTAAAGCAAAAAACTCTAATGGGCCGGTGTCATGGAATTCATTATTTGGATCTTACAGGGTGCTGAACATGGGTTTTGGATGGGATCGGACCCAGAATGTATTGTGGCGGCTGGATCATGGAGAACTTGACGGTCTTCATCCCAGAGTTGTTGTTGTTAACATTGGCACCAACAATACCAGTCAGACTGATCATGCACGAATGAATACAGCTCCCGAAATTGTTGATGGAATCAGAGCTATTTGTGGAAGAATACGTTCAAAAGTACCGCAGGCTAAAATCATACTGATGGGAGTTTTCCCCAGGGAACAAAGTCCTACACATCCACGCAGAATACTGATTAATGAGATCAATCAATTGTTGGCAGCTTTTGCAGGTGAACAGAAGATCACGTACATCGACCTGACTAAGTTAATGGTCTCTGCGGATGGAACTATTTCAAGAGATATCATGTCTGACTTTTGTCATCCAACAGATAAAGGTTATCAGATCTGGGCAGACCAATTAAAAGGTTTACTATCAGATCCACAATAGATTACTGAGATTTAATTGTTAATGATGATTAATTAATAATCTAACCCCTTTTTAGTCCTGGAGGGACGTCTTGATTGTAACATGGACGTTATTCAAATTCTAGCCCCTTTATAGTCCCGTAGGGACGTCATGATTGTAACATGGACGTTATTTAAATTCTAGCCCCGTAGGGGTGGCATGATAAAATTACACAAAATCATATGTCACCCCTAAGGGGCTTACTATTTGGTGTAGTCTTGGTTACAATCATGACGTCCCTACGGGACTTTTCTACAAACCCCGAAAGGGTGTAAGTTTTATAGCATTGAATGTTAAGCACAAACGAACCCCGAAGGGGTGAAAGTATAAAATACATTTTGAAAAATACTTTCACCTCTTCGGGGTTCGTTGTATTAGTTGTCTTGTTTCTAGAATAATTTCACCCCTTCGGGGTTCTATGCATTGCTATAATAATGTCATGCCTTCGGCATTAAAAAACCAGTAACTTTGTACAGAATTTTAAAAACAGGGTTATACTGTGGCAGATATAGGAAAGCTGAACAATTTAAGAGTTGTGAAAGAGGTAGATTTTGGAATCTACCTGGATGGTGGTATCCATGGTGAAATACTGATGCCAAAGAGATATGTCCCCGAAGGATGTAAACCTGAAGACATTATCGATGCATTCGTTTACATGGATTCGGCAGACCGAATCATTGCAACTACCGAAACACCATTTGCCATGGTGGATGAGTTTGCACTGCTCACCGTGATATCCGTCAACCAGGTTGGAGCCTTTCTGGACTGGGGATTGATGAAGGATCTGCTTGTTCCTTTCAGCGAACAGACTGTCAAAATGGAAGAGGGAAAATCTTACATGGTCTTCGTTTACCTGGATAATGAAAGCAGACGCATAGCTGCTTCAGCCAAACTGGATCAATTTTTAGATAACAAGCCTCCTTTGTTTGAAACAGGTGATGCTGTTGATCTGATCATTTGCAGCAAGACTGAAATCGGTTACAAAGCCATTGTCAACAATACCTGGTGGGGTGTGCTTTATGGCAACGAAGTTTTTCAGCACCTGAATAAAGGACAACGCGTCAAAGGATATATCAAGAAAGTCAGAGAAGATGATAAAATTGACCTCAGCTTATTCAAGCCGCATTATGCCAAGGTAGATGACATCTCAGCCATCATACTGGAACGTCTGGATGAACGGGGTGGTTATCTTGAGGTGACAGACAAAAGCTCACCTGAAACGATCTATGATGTTTTCGGTGTCAGTAAAAAGGCATACAAGATTGCCGTTGGCAAGCTTTACAAAGAGAAATATATCACACTGGAGAAGAATGGAATCAGGACAATAACTCCCCGCCCCACTCCACCTCCTAAGCCCGAGCCTATTCCTGTTCTACCGGANCCTCCTTTACAAGATCATCAAGAAGATCAAGNTCAGCCTCTACCAGATCAGCCTCTATCCTGAGGTTNTCGATAATAAAGACCTGGCGTTCCGGAGTATTCTTTCCCATATAGAAGGAGAGTGTTTCCGGAATGTCTGAATGCTTTTTCAACAATACCGGCTCCAGTCTGATCTGAGCTCCGATAAAATGTCTGAACTCATCGGGTGAAATCTCTCCAAGTCCTTTAAATCGGGTGATCTCAGGATTAGTGCCTACTTCAACCATTGCTTTTTGTTTCTCCTCAGGACTATAACAATAAAAAGTCTTCTTCTTATTGCGCACCCTAAATAATGGTGTCTGAAGAATATATAAATGATGTGATTTTACAATGTCCGGGTAAAACTGCAGGAAGAAAGTAAGCAGCAGTAACCTGATGTGCATACCATCGACGTCGGCATCTGTTGCGATTACAATATTGTTGTAACGCAGATTATCAAGCCCCTCTTCAATATTCAAAGCAGACTGCAAGAGGTTAAACTCCTCATTCTCATAAACGATCTTTTTCGAAAGTCCATAACAGTTCAACGGTTTCCCCTTTAAACTGAATACACCCTGGGTATTGACATCCCGGCTCTTAGTAATAGAACCTGAAGCTGAATCACCCTCGGTAATAAACAATGTGGTGTCAAGGCGTCTTTCGTGTGAAGAGTTAAAGTGAACCCTGCAATCACGCAACTTCTTATTGTGAAGACTGACTTTCTTGATGCTTTCTTTTGCCAGCTTCTTTATGTTGGTCAACTCTTTACGTTCCTTTTCTGACATCATGATCTGCTGCAACAACCCCTCGGCAGTATCAGAGTTCATGTGTAGGAAGTTGTCGAGATGACGCTTGATAATTTCATTGATGAAGTTACGGATAGTACGTCCTTCGGGCTCAAGATACATGGAACCCAGTTTTGTCTTGGTCTGGCTTTCGAAGACTGGCTCCTGCACCTTGATACTGATGGCTGCCACCAGACCGGAACGGATATCTCCGGGTTCGAAATCCTTCTTGTAGAACTCGCGGATGGTCTTGACTACAGCCTCACGGAATGCCGCAAGGTGAGTCCCTCCCATCGTTGTATTCTGACCATTTACAAAGGAGTAGTATTCTTCGCCTGACTGGCTTGCGTGTGTTATAGCACACTCAAAATCCTCTTCACGGATATGAATAATGGGATAGAGAATTGGGGTCCCGTTAAGGTTACGATTCAAGAGATCAAGCAGACCATTCTTGGCCTGATACTTATCACCATTGTGATTGATAATGAGTCCGGAATTCAGAAATGCATAGTTCCAGAGCATGGACTCAACATACTCCTGGATATAATGAATGTTTCCAAAGATCTCTTCATCAGCAATAAACGTGATCTTCGTTCCATTGCGTTCATTTGTTTCCTGTTCGGGGAAATCTTTGACGAGTTCTCCTCTGCAGAATTCAACAATTTTAGTCTTTCCTTCACGCACACTCTGTACCCTGAAGAAGCTGGAGAGTGCATTGACAGCCTTAGAACCAACGCCATTCAAACCAACTGCCTTTTTAAAGACATTGGAATCGTATTTAGCACCGGTATTTATTTTAGAAACGCACTCGATCACCTTTCCAAGAGGTATGCCGCGACCATAGTCACGAACCGAAACAAGTTTTTCATCTATAGTGACTTCCACTGTACGACCATTGCCCATGACGAACTCATCGACTGCATTGTCAACTATTTCTTTGACCAACACATAGATACCGTCATCGGCTGATGATCCGTCACCAAGTTTTCCAATATACATACCCGGACGGAGCCGTATATGTTCCTTCCATTCTAACGAGCGTATACTGTCTTCGTTATAGTCTTCAGCCATTGTGTAAGCATTAATTTTGGTTCACAAAGATATCAAATCCAAGTTGCATTCAATAGCAAGGATAAGATTTTGATCAGTAAAATTATTAAAAAACCGTCAAATCTATTGTGAGACAGACTGCATGATTTCAATTAAAAATTGTAAATTTTTAATTGATCAAAACGGGGGTAGTTTTTTTGCAATGCTACTTTTGCAGCTGCTTCTGTAGTATAGATTCCCAATGCAACGCGGTATTTACCTCTGGCATCAATCATCACAAGATTCTTGAAACCTTCCTTCTTCAGCGACTCTATGGTATTCGCAGCTTCCTGGATAGAAGTATAGCTGGAATGAACAAGAAAATAGCTGGTTCCTTTTGACTCCTTTACTGGTTGTTCGACTTCAATGATTGTTTCAGACCTTTTGGCTGTTTTTGTCTGAGGAAGTTGTTCTGATGTTTTTTCAACAGGAGCATTGATCTCGATACCTCTTGTTACAATAGGTTTTTTAGCAGGAGGTGTTGCTTTGGTGACGGATTGAACAGTTTCCTGAACGGTAATTTTAGGGGTTGAATTAACGGCTAAATCAGTGTTTGAAATTCTTGCCATCTCTTTTTCAAATGCTACATCGCTGGTTCTGTCTGGCATATCACTGGCCCAGATAGAAGCAAATCCATTATAAATACTGACACCCATACATTGCCAATTACGGTTTGACCACTGTCCTTTGTTCAGAATGAAATCCTGTGTTGCTTTTGTAGTCAACCACAATTTGGTAAGGTCTTTGGTTGAAATACCTTTTTTGGCTGCAATGACTATTTCATAACCTTTACCTCTGAATCCAATAATCTCAGAAGGCTTCGAAGTCATCAGATCCAGACTTTTCTGACTACCGTCAAAGCAACAGGGAATCCATTTCCCTTTATCTGACCAGCTATTCAGATTACATCCATGTTCGTCCTTACTATTAAGCCGGATATCATTTAAATGAGTATGAGCTACAAAACTCAGAGAAGGTGATAGCTGAAGCTCTTCCTGACCCTTTTGAGAACGATATTTATTAATGGCATCAACCAGACTGAGTTCATTTTTCTCAATGGCATACTTTTTCGGGATTATTTTGGGAGCCTTATTCTGGGAATAAACTGAAGGTGCAGACATAATAATGAATGCACAGATTGCTAAAATTAGTTTGAACATTATATATCGATATGATTGAAAAATTTCAAAATAGAGAAAAAGAGTATTAAACCAGATTCATTTTGTAGGATTAGGGAAATGGCCTACAAATATAATTATTCTTTTTGAATATTTATCTATCGAAATGCATATTGTTTAACAGATTATAACAATTAGTTATCAACTTTTTATGTTGAATGTAAACAATAATTTAACTTCCGGAAAGCAATTCCGTTAAAGTCTTTTGAGCTTCAGAGGGAAATTCATGAGAGCCCGGTCCACAAATACACCCTCCCGGACAGGACATCACTTCAATGAAAGAAGCCGGTGCCTGTTTTTTTGCTGCAAATGTTTTCAGCAATCTGAGTTGTTTTTTATCCAAACCATTTACCAGATATGATCCTACTTCAACGCCATTGATTTCGTTTAGTGATCTGGCTACTCCCCCACTCATTGCAAACCCCCGGGCAGATCCTGTTTCGGCATTCACACTACCATATTCTTCACAATTATCAACCGTGATCTTCCATCCTGTCAACATGCAACCCAGCTCTTCAAAAGTCATCACATAGTCCACATCCGGATTTCGCATTCCCTCACGCCGCTTGGCAATACAAGGTCCGATAAAGACGATCTTGTGATCCGGATACATCTTCCTGCAAGTCTTTGCTGTAAAAGCCATTGGTGATGGGGTATCTGATACATACTTCTTCAGATCAGGAGCATGTAGTTCCACTGCTTCGGTCCATGCAGGGCAGCATGATGATGTCATAAATGGCAATCCTTCAGCTAGCTTGTGTTGAAGCTCTTTATATTCAGCTCTGGCTGTTTCCACAGCTCCTTCGGCTACTTCTACCACTTCATCAAATCCCAAATCCTTCAATGCTCCCTTGATCGTTTCCGGTGATGCTTTATATTGGCCAAAGAGTGCCGGAGCAACAATGGCAATGACTTTCTCAGAAGATCTCAAGGCCTGCATCACCTTTAACATCTGAGTACTTTCCATAATAGATCCAAAAGGACAGGCATTGACACATTTTCCACAAAGAATACATTTTGAGGCATCGATTGTCTCTTTCCCTTTTTCATTCTTTCGGATAGCACCAACGGGACAAGACTCCTCACAGGGTACCGGTAAAAACACAATGGCGTGATATGGACACAGTTTCTGACAGATCCCACAGCTAACACATTTCTTTGGGTCGATGACTGCCTGGCCATTATCGGAGCGGGTTACTGCTTCACGTGGACAATTCATTTTACACGACTGGGCAATGCATCCTTTGCAAAGATTGGTAACCACGTAATTGGATTTCACACACGAAGTACAGGCTTCCTCAACAACAGTTAGAATTCTTTCGGGCAACACATCACGACCCATAACTTCATTCGCATAGTCAGCCAGCCTGCGCCGTTCATCTTCTTCGGTTTCTACATCAAAACCAAGAATTCCCATCATTTTATATTTCGAAACGGCTCTGACCTTATGGATACAACACCGGTCCTGATGTGCCCGTCGGCCTATTTCATAGGGAACCAGATCAATCTCTTCTTCCAGTTTATCCTGTTTAAATAGTTCGGCTATTCTGGTCAGCAGATCACGACGGATGATCATTGTATTATTTACAAATGCCATAATTCTTTATTTCAAAAACGTCTTAATAAAAAGGGCGACCACAAGAGTCGCCCCTACATTATATCAATTAAATATTAACTATCACGCATTCGGTTATTTACCTTCGTATGCTTTGATATATAATTCTTTTATCTCTTCAATAGATGGATACCTTGGATTAGACCCTGTGCACTGATCATCAAAGGCCAACTCTGATAAATTATCAAGACGTGAATAGAATTCAGTAGCCTCGACACCGGCTTCACGGATCGAACGGGGTATATTCAATTCATCCTTCAACTGCTCGATTCCCTTGATCAAAGCCTCTATTATCTCTTCATTGGTATCTCCTTTAAAGCCGCAATAGGTAGCTATCTTAGCATATCTCTCGATGGCAAGAGGATATTTGTACTGAGGGAATGTAGCCTGTTTACGGGGCGTGTTGGTTGCATTAAAACGAATGACATCCGAGATCAGCAAGGCGTTGGCCAGGCCATGAGGAACATGAAATTCTGAACCGAGCTTGTGAGCCATGGAGTGACCCACTCCCAGAAATGCATTGGCAAAAGCAATACCGGCCATCGTTGCTGCATAATGAACCTTTTCTTTTGCCTTCAGGTTCCTGGCGCCATCACGATACGAAGCGGGCAGATATTTGAAGATCAACCTGGCTGCTTCCATGGCGTAGGGTGTTGTAAACTCGGTAGCATATACAGAAACCATGGCTTCGAGGGCATGTGTCAATGCATCTACACCCGACCAGGCTGTAAGCTTTGGAGGCATCGTGAGCACGAATTCAGGATCAACAATTGCCATGTTTGGTGTAAGCTGATAATCTGCAATCGGATATTTGATACCACTCTTTTCATCGGTTACAACAGCAAAAGGTGTTACCTCAGAGCCGGTTCCTGAAGTTGTAGGAATGGCAACCATATAGGCCTTGCGACCAAGATTCGGGAACTGGTAGATCCGTTTTCTGATATCCATGAAACGTAGGGCCAGTCCTTCAAACTCAGTATCGGGATATTCATACATCAGCCACATGATCTTTGCTGCATCCATTGCAGAGCCTCCACCAAGAGAAATAATGACATCGGGTTGGAATGCATTCATCGCAGACAAACCTTTCTTTACATTGGCAAGGGTTGGATCGGGTTCAACTTCATAAAAGATATTGAAGTCGATATGCATTTTCTGTAATTCACGGGTTACCTTCTCAGTATAACCTAAATCATAGATCGGTTTATCGGTGATGATAAAGGCGCGTTTACGGCCGGCAAGATCTGTCAGAGCAACAGGCAAACAACCATATTTAAAATAGATTTTTGGTGGGACCTGTAACCACAACATATTTTCTCTCCTTTCGGCATTGGTTTTGATATTCAACAAATGTTTCACACCTACATTTTCACTCACCGAGTTTCCTCCCCAACTACCACAACCAAGGGTTAGCGATGGGTCGAGTTTAAAGTTATAGATATCGCCAATGGCGCCTTGTGATGCAGGCATGTTTACCAATAGGCGTCCTGTTTTCAATAACGAACTGAAAGACTCGATTCGTTCAGTGTTTCTGAGATCGGTATAGAGTACAGAGGTATGTCCGATGCCACCAAACTGAACCAGCTTGATTGCTTTGTACTCAGCATCCTGAAAATTATCTGCCCTATACATTGCAAGAATCGGTGAAAGCTTTTCATAGGAGAAGGGCTCGTCTTCACTGATTTTCTCTGCTTCTCCAATCAGCACCTTCGTAGTCTTGGGAACACTAAAGCCTGCCATTTCAGCAATCTTAAAAGCAGATTGACCTACCACATTGGCATTGACATGACCATCTACGATCATCAGTTTTCCTGTCTTTTCCTTTTCATCTGCATTTAGAAAATAAGCTCCACTTTCTGCAAATTCCTGTTTCACTACGTCATATACTTCATCAACTACAATAACGCTCTGTTCAGAGGCACAGATCATTCCATTGTCGAAAGTCTTACTCATCAATATTGAGTTCACGGCCATCTTCAGATGAGCGGTTTCATCAATGATGGCGGGAGTGTTTCCGGCGCCAACACCAATAGCCGGGGTGCCTGAAGAATAGGCTGCCTTTACCATGCCCGGACCACCGGTGGCCAGGATCAGACTGATACTCTTATGGTGCATCAGATATTGTGATTTCTCAACAGTGGGCTCTTCAATCCAACCAATGATGTCTTTGGGGGCA
>JGI24140J50213_10000942_pt1 | contig 13149 bp, 11 predicted proteins | sample BarGraIncu00222A_FD_50213 | JGI IMG/M metagenome (IMG submission 50213)
ATCGGCCAGGTCACCGACGCTCACATCAATGGAATCGAGCAGCTCTTGGTCACCTATCCCGACGTCGTGGCAGGCGGTTACACCGTGGTTCCCGGTGACGGAACTGCCCACTTCGGCCTGGTGCTCAATGCCAGCAACCCCAAGGCCTGCACGGCTGGCTACGGAGGCACCCAACGGATCGGCCCGGACCAGACCAGGAACTTGCCGCCGGTGAACACAGGCGCGCGCTGCACCCTGCCGCGTGGGTCCTCCTCGCTGGTCCGAGGAGCGCAGAACGCTCCTTCGGGTTCGACCGGAGCAGGTATGACGCAAGCCGGCTCGTCCTACCCNCTGGCTCTGGACGGGACACCGGTCCCGCTGGGCAACCCGGCAGTGACCAGTGACGGCCAGGGCCCGGCACCNNTGGTCTCTATGCCGACCGCACCAGCGGGTGCTGCCGGAACCGCGCAGTGGACTTGGCTCATGACAGGAGCGGCTCAATGAAGAACCCTATGACGACAATGAGATTCGACCGGCTGAGAACCCGGATAACTCCCAGATTGGCGCTCGCGGTGGCTGTCCTGCTGCTGCTCGTGAGCGCCGTGATCGGGGTAACCAAGATCGCGCCATCCTTCGCCCAACGCGATCGGGCCAGTCAGGGCGCTGCAGCCCTGGCCGCCGGCAAGCAGCTCGCCATCAACTTCGTCACCATGGACTACCGTACGTTCGACTCCTACAGCGCTCAGGTGCTCAGTGGCGCGTCCGGTTCCTTCCATAGCGACTATGCAGCAAAGCTGGCTGACCTCAAGAAGGTGGTCGTGGCCAACAAGACGCAATCTTCGGTCAAGCAGGTCGAGGCGGGNCTGGTGTCCTCAGGCCCGGTCTCAGCAGAAGTGATCGTCGGCCTGGTTGCCCCCACGTCCAACACCGCCACCCCCAACGCCGTCGACAAGACCTACCGGCTGCGCCTCGACCTGCAACGGGCATCCGATGCAGGCGCCCCCTGGAAGGTGATCAGCCTTGACTTCGTCGAGTAACCGCAACAGAGCACGCCGCCCCCTGGCCGGAGAACGCCGGCTATCCGCGCAAACCAGGCGCCCCCGGGTGGCTGTCCCGGGGCCGGCGGTCGACCCGGTTCCGGCACAGAGGTCATTCACGGGTCATCAGAGCTGGACGCCGCCAAAGACGGTGGCCGTCAAGGACGCTGCGACCGGCAAGCGGGCACTGAGGTCCGTTCTACGCCCGAGCTGGATGTTCGCCGGACTGTCACTCGTCCTGGCCACGGCGATCCTGATCACCTCGATGGTCATGTGGAAAGCGGCCCAGGAACGCCGCACCCTGGCCACCGCCCAGGTGGCGGCCTCGTCAGCGGCAAGCACTATCGTGACCAAGCTGCTTGGCTATGACTACAGAACCTTCGACAAGCACACCATCGCGGTCAGCGCCATGCTGACCGGGCGCTTCAAGAGCGAGTTCGTCCAGGCCGCGACCACGGTGGTCAAGCCTCTGGCGGTCCAGAACCAGGCAGTTGTGCAGGCCACGGTCAGCAAGGCCGCGGTCATGAGCACCCCCGGTCAGGGCGACGTCAAGATCCTTCTGTTCGTCGACCAGCGCACCACCTCCGCCAAGCTTGCTAGCCCGCAGATCGACCAGAACCGCGTCATGCTCACCATGTCGCAGGTTGCCGGTCGCTGGCTGGTCTCCAAGATCGAGGCCTTCTAGCGCTGGTCACTGAACTGGGCTCCGGCTGCTGGATCGGCGCGCGCTTGACCGTCACGAGGCAGTGAACGCCGTGGTCGTCTGCAGCCGGGCTAGCTCGACGCGAACGCCTCCTGTGCCTGTGCCACCAGCAGCTCGACAAATGCCGGGCTGTCGCCCAACGGCTGCGCCACCGGCACGTTCGCGCAGGCCCCAACCACTGAGTCGGACAGCCTGCCCGCTGCCACAAAGAGTGAGGCGACCGCCGGCGTCCGGACCCGTCTGTCGTACAGGGCCCCCAGCGCTTGCGCGGGCCGGGGGGAGCCCGAGGACGCGAAGGCAGGCTCCACCGGAACGCCGTGGAAGCGCTCAAGGTCCTGNGCCAGGTTCTCGACGCACCTGCGTGCCTTCGAGGAGCGTGAACCCGCCGATGCCAGGACGAGCCCATCGACGTGCCCGCCGGCCCCGGCCTCGAGCAGCCGGCTGGCCAGTGCCGCCAGCAGGAGGTCTCGTTGGTGCCCCCCGCCAGCGAGCAGCTCCGGGGCCACGCTGACGGCCATCCGGCCGGTGACTGTGCTGGCCGCCACGGCCCGCGGAACATCGTGGGTCAGATGGTAGCCAGGCGTAAACAGCAAAGGCACCACCCGGACCGCGCGGAAACCGTCGCCGGCGAGCTGGCGGAGCGCGACTATCGGGGTGGGCGCCGTGAAGCTGAGGTGGGCGGCGCGAACCTCGCGCCCGGTGCCTCGCGCGACCGCGGCCACCAGCTCGGACACGACGCCGGCAGTACGAGGGTCGCGGCTCCCGTGCGACAGGAGCAGCACGGCATCATCGAGTGCGCTCACGGCCGCGCACCCCTAGATATCCCAGTCGTCCGCGTGCTCGCCGTCGCCGCCCAGGGGATCTCCGACCATGCCGGCGGCGAGAGTCTGACCGCTCTGCGCATCGATTAGCAGGAAGGCGCCCGTGCGACGGTGCCGGGCGTACGCCTCGACGGCAACTGGCTGNGCGGTTCGGATCCGCAGACGCCCAATGTCGTTGAGCCCGAGGTCCTGCGCCGCCACGATCTGCACGGANTCCAGGTCCAGAATCCCGTCCACGGCACTGATGATCGCCCGCGTGGTGCGCGTGGTGTGCTTGAGCAGCACCCGGCTGTGTTTGCTCAACGGCTCGTCCGAGAGCCAGCAGACGGTGGCGGCCAGGTCTCGCGTGGGCTCGGGAGCTGCGGATACGGGCGCGATAAGGTCACCGCGCGCCACGTCGATGTCATCGCTCAGGCGCAGGACCACCGAGCGCGGGGCGAAAGCCTCGGCCAGCTCGCCATCGGCAGTGTCAATGCCGGCGATGGTGGTTCGGCTGCCACCTGGCAGGACCACGACCTGGTCGCCCACCCGGACCACTCCTGAGGCGATCTGACCGGCATACCCTCGGTACTCACGGTGAGCCGCGTCGCGCGCCGCTTGCTGCGGTCGAAGGGTGAGCTGGACCGGGAAGCGAAACTCCTCCTGGCTGGGGTCGTCGGCGGCGGGCAGGGTTTCGAGGATCTCCAGCAGGCTCGGGCCGGTGTACCAGTCGGTGCGCGATGAGCGGTCCACGACGTTGTCGCCCTCAAGAGCGCAGACGGGCAGGCTGATGAGGTCGGCAAGTCCGAGGTCGAAGGCCACCTCGCCCAGATCGGCCGCGACCCGACGGTAGACGTCCTGGTCGAAGCCGACAAGGTCGATCTTGTTGACCGCGACGATGACATGAGGAACGTGAAGCAGCGCGGCGACCGCCAGGTGTCGACGGGTCTGCTCCAGGACGCCCTTGCGCGCATCCACGAGCAGGACCACCGCGTCAGCGGTGGAGGCTCCGGTGACCGTGTTGCGGGTGTACTGCACGTGGCCCGGGCAGTCAGCCAGGATGAAGGAGCGGTCTGCCGTAGCGAAGTAGCGGTAGGCCACGTCGATGGTGATGCCCTGTTCACGCTCGGCGCGCAGGCCGTCAGTCAGCAGGGCGAGGTCTGCATGGGCCAGACCGCGCTCACGGGAGACACGCTCCACCGCATCGAGCTGATCTGCCAGGACCGACTTTGAGTCGTGTAGCAGCCGGCCGACCAGCGTGGACTTGCCATCATCGACCGAGCCAGCCGTCGCGAGGCGCAGCAACGAGGGATGCCCATGGTTGCCGAACGAGGTAGTCGACATGCTAGAAGTACCCCTCTTTCTTGCGGTCTTCCATGGCGGCCTCGGAGATCCGATCGTCGGCGCGCGTTGCACCTCGTTCAGTCAGGCGGGTGGCCGCCACCTCGATGACGACGTCCTGGACGGTGACCGCGTCTGACTCGACGGCGCCGGTGCAGGACATGTCGCCCACGGTCCGGTACCGAACCTGCCTGCTCACAACTGGCTCGGACTCTCTCGGCCGCGAGACCGGGCCGACCGCGAGTAACATCCCGTCGCGTTCGAAGACCTCTCGGTGGTGGGCGTAGTAGAGGTCGGGCAGCTCGATATTCTCCCGGGCGATGTAGCGCCAGACGTCGAGCTCTGTCCAGTTGGACAGCGGGAACACCCGGACATGCTCTCCCGGGCGGTGCCTGCCGTTGTAGAGGTTCCACAGCTCAGGACGCTGGTTGCGCGGGTCCCAGGCACCGAACTCGTCGCGGAGGCTGAAGATGCGCTCTTTGGCCCGGGCCTTCTCCTCGTCGCGCCGCCCACCGCCGAAGACCGCGTCGAACCTGTGGCCCGCAATGGCATCAAGCAGCGGTTGCGTCTGAAGGGGGTTGCGGGTGCCGTCCGTCCGTTCGCTCAGGCGCCCGTCGTTGATGTAGTCCTGGACGGCGGCGACCTCCAGGCGCACGCCCTTGTCGGCCACCGCCCAGTCGCGATACGCGAGCACCTCAGGGAAGTTGTGGCCGGTATCCACGTGCAGTAGGGGAAACGGGACGGGCCCTGGCCAGAAGGCCTTCGCCGCAAGGTGAAGCATGACCACGGAGTCCTTGCCGCCCGAGAAAAGCAGCACCGGGCGCTCGAACTCCGCGACAACCTCACGGAAGATGTGGATCGACTCAGACTCAAGGGTGTCCAGATGGTCCAGGGTCAGCCGGGCTGCGGCCCTGGCGACGGCCTCGACAGGTTCAGCGCTGATGCTCATTGGTGGATCCCGCATTCGGTCTTGTCGTTGCCGGACCAGCGCCCGGCCCGGGGGTCTTCGCCGGGGGCCACCTTTCGGGTACAGGGTGCACACCCTATCGACGGATAGCCTTGAGCGACCAGGGGGTTGCGCGGCAGGCCGTGGGTCACCTGGTAGGCCTCGACGTCCTGCTCAGACCAGTTCACCAGGGGGTTGATCTTGACCAGATCGTGCGTGTCGTCCCAGGAGACAATCGGCGTGTTCGCCCTGGTCGGTGCTTCAGCCCTTCGCACACCGCTGGCCCAGGCAGCCCGGCCCGCCAGAGATCGCGCGAGCGGGTCCACCTTGCGCAGGAAGCAACAGAGGTTGGGATCGCGGTCATGCAGCTTCTCCCCGTACTGCGCGTCCTGCTCGGCCACGCTCTGGACCGGCATCGCCTCGACCACCGTGATCGCCAGCTCCGCCGCAGCCACCTGCAGGGTCTGAAGCGTCTCCTCGAAGTGGTATCCCGTCTGCAGAAAGAGGACGTCGACATCGGGGATCACCCGGGCGAACAGGTGCGGCAGGACGAGGTCCTGCATCGAGGCGGCAACGATGAGGTCCCTGCCGAAGACGCCGGCTGCCCAGGTCGCTATCTCGTGCGCGGGCTTTCCCTCCAGTGCCGCGCAGACTTCATCACAAGCCCGATCCCTGTCTGTGGCAGGTAGATCGCGAAGGCTCGTCAGGTCCAGGGTGACGTCCACGGGCGCGGTCATATCAGCAGGTCCTCGTCGGCACGAAGCGCCCAGGTCGCGAAACGTTCGCCCGGCCTGCGGCCGCCAGCGAAGTTGCGCACCACCCGCTCCACGTAGACCGGGAGCTCTTCGGCGGTGGTCTTCAGGCCTCGAACCTTGCGGCCGAAGCCAGACTCCAGGCCCAGCGTCCCGCCGAGGTGGACCTGGAAACCGCCGACCTGGTTGCCGGCGGCGTCCGTGACGAGCTGCCCTTTGAGCCCGATGTCGGCGACCTGGATGCGGGCGCACGAGTTGGGGCAGCCGTTGATGTTAAGCGTGACCGGGACGTCGATCTCCTTGATGATGTCCGCCAGCCGATCCTCCAAGGTGGCCACGGTGCTGGCTGCCAGGGCCTTGGTCTCGACGATCGCCAGCTTGCAGAACTCGATTCCGGTGCACGCCATGGTGTTGCGGCGAAAGAGCGACGGGCGGGCCGCCAGGCCGATACCCTGCAGGGCCTCCACCAGCGGCTCCACCTGCGGCGCCTCGATATCCAGCACCAGGAGCTTCTGGTGCGGCGTCAGCCGGATCCGTGAAGAACCATGGGATTGCACCAGGTCGGCCAAGGCGAGCAGCGTGGTGCCCGACACGCGACCGACCGTTGGGGCCACCCCGACATAGAACTTTCCGTCCCNCTGCTCGTGGATTCCGACATGGTCACCNCGTTCGGTGGAGGNCGCGGGCGCCGGTCCGTCTGGAAGGGCGTGGTGCAGGTACTCCTGCTCCAGAACGTTCCGGAACCTCACGACGCCCCAGTCGGCCAGCAGGAACTTCATCCGGGCCTTGTGCCGCAGCCGGCGGTAACCGTAGTCCCGGAAGAGGGAGGCTACCCCCGCCCAGACGTCGGGCACCTCACCTTCGGTGACGAAAACGCCAAGGCGTTCGGCCAGACGGGGGTTGGTCGACAGACCGCCGCCCACCCACAGGTCGAAGCCTGGGCCCAGCTCGGGGTGCTCGACGCCGACGAAGGAGATGTCGTTGATCTCATGGACGACGTCGTTGGTGAGCATCCCGGTCAGGGCCGTCTTGAACTTTCGCGGCAGGTTGGAGAACTCGGGGTTGCCAATGAAACGCCGCTTGATCTCCGCGATCGCCCAGGTCGGGTCAATCAGCTCATCCTTGGAGATGCCGGCGACCGGGGAACCCAGGACCACCCGAGGGCAGTCGCCGCAGGCTTCGGTGGTCCCCAGCCCGACGGCCTCCAGCCGCGACCAGATCTGCGGCGCGTCTTCGATGCGCACCCAGTGCAGTTGGATGTTCTGCCGGTCGGTCAGGTCGGCGGTATCACGGGCAAGATCGCGGGAGACCTCCCCGATGACACGTAGCTGCTCGGTGGTCAATGCCCCACCGTCGATCCGGACGCGGAGCATGAAGTACTTGTCCTGAAGCTCGTGCGGCTCCAGGGTGGCGGTCCTTCCGCCGTCGATTCCCTGCTTGCGCTGGGTGTACAGGCCCCACCAGCGCAAACGGCCCTGTAGGTCCTCTTCCGGGATCGAGTCAAACCCCTGCTTGGAGTAGATCTGCTCAACACGTGCTCGAACGTTGAGTGCGTCGTCGTCGAACTTGTATTTCTCGTTTGCGTTCAGGGGCTCCCGCTCGTCAAGAGCCCACTGACCCTGACCACCGTGGTCTCCGGGCGCTCGTCGGTCCGTGAGTGTCATAACCGGAAGTTTGGCATATCCAAACACCTAGTAATGAATTGGTGTCAGGATACGGGACGCCGGCAGCCCCAGTCGATGGGCCTTGATGTTGTGCCCTGGTGCCGGCGAGGGGACAGCGTCCGGCAGACATCACGAGCAGTTATCGGAAAACCGATAACGCCAGGCTATCGAAGACTTCTGGCGTCGGTGCCTTGTCACAATACTGGGCGCCATACCTGCTCGCCTCGGTGTGGTCGCCGGTCAAACGCAATAGAGTCCCTGACGTGGTGCATCTTTGGGAGTCGGAGCCGCAGGTGCTGTCTGGCTTGTTGACCTCTAGTCGCACCCGGACAAGGGCGTGGGGGCGGCTCTGGGCGTGGCAATGGTCCTCGCGCCGGCTGACGAAATGAGTATGCCGCCGCGACCGGAGCCGCTGCTGCCCCTGGGGTTGCGTCTTCGCGACCGCCTGGTCGTCGTGGTGGGCGGGGGACCGGTTGCCCTTCGCCGGGTCGGTGCGCTGAAAGCTGCCCGAGCCAAGGTCAGGGTCGTTTCCCCCACCGCTGTGGCAGCGTTGGAGGACCTGGCCGCCAGAGGTCAGATCCAGTGGCACCAACGGGCATACCAGCCGGGCGACCTGCAGGGGGCCTGGCTTGCCATGGCCTGCACGGCTGATGCAGCGGTGAACGCCACCGTGCTTGCCGCCGCGGACGACGCGCGTATCTTCTGTCTGCGCGCCGACGATGCGTCGCAGGCCTCGGCCTGGATGCCAGCCGTCGGCCGGACCGGACAGGCGACCGTGAGCGTCCACGCCGATCGCGACCCGCGTACCGCCGCAGCCATGCGGGACGTGGCCACTGCCGCGGTGCAGGCAGCACTGCGTCGCCAGGCTCCTCAATCTCGTGGCAAGCGCCGAGGGCAGGGCTCAGGTTCCGGCAGGGTGGCGTTGGTCGGTGGCGGCCCGGGGGACCCGGAGCTGATGACCTTGAGGGGGTTTCAGGCGCTGGCCGAAGCCGACGTCGTGGTCGTCGACCGGCTGGCACCACTGGCCCATTTAGACGGCCTGCGCGAAGATGTCAAGATCATCGACGTCTCGAAGATCCCGCACGGACGGTTCACCGCTCAGCAGGAGATCAACGACATCCTGATCGGTGCGGCGCGCGCGGGTCGTGTCGTCGTCAGGCTCAAGGGCGGAGACCCGTTCGTGTTCGGACGTGGCATGGAAGAGGTCATCGCCTGCACTGAGGCCGCAGTCAGGGTCGAGGTGATCCCCGGTGTGACGTCCGCAGTCGCGGCCCCTGGACTGGCTGGTATCCCCGTGACCCATCGCGGCATCTCGCAAGGCTTCACGGTGGTGTCCGGTCATGCAGCCCCAGGTCACCCCGGCAGCATGCTGGACTGGGATGCCCTGGCTCGCTGCGGAACCACTCTGGTCGTTCTGATGGGCGTGGAGAACCTGCCGTCGATTGTCGGCGCTCTGGTGGCGGCCGGCCGCGACGTCCAGACCCCGCTGGCGGCCGTGATGGACGGCGGCCTGCCCAGCCAGAACGTCGTCCTGACCACCCTGGGCGCGGTGCTCGACTCCGGGCGCCCACGTGGGCTGCATTCTCCGGCGGTCATCGTCATCGGCGCCGTCGCCGCGTTCGCGACGGGAGCCAGGGACCCAGTCAGCGGTGGCGAACCCGGGGGATGAGCTGACTGCTCGGTTGTGGCGGCTGCCTCACCAGCGGGTTCCTCGTGGTGCGAGCTCGATCTGGAAGCCCCTGGGCATCAAGGTCAGCCGCTCACTGATCTCCAGCTCGTAGTCCGGGTTGGCGTCCAGGTCGTAGCGGTGCAGCAGCCTGGCCAGCACCAGGACTGCCTCGTGGAGCGCGAACTGGCGACCGATGCAGGCTCGCTCCCCCGTTCCGAAGGGTTTGTAGCAGTGTGGTGCCCGCCCCCGGGAGTTCTCGGGCAGGAACCGGTCGGGACGAAACTCCCTGGCGTCCTGGCCCCAGGCCACGGGGTCTCGGTGGATGAGCGGCAGCAGGACTGTGGCCCAGTCCTGGGTTCGCATGCGGTAACGGCCACCGATGACGGTGTCCGTATTCGGGCTGCGCGTGAAGGCAGGTGCCGTCGGCCAAAGCCGCAACGTCTCGTCGAGCACCCGCCGGATGTGACGAAACCTCGGCACCTGCTCGAAGGTCGGCTCTGCGTCGGGGTCGGTTCCCAGGATCTCGTCGGTTTCGACCTGTGCCCGCGCGAGGACGCTGGGGTTTCGCGACAGGTAGTACAGCGCGAAGGAGAGCGCCCCTGAGGTCGTCTCATGGCCGGCCACCAGGAAGGTCAGGATCTGATAGCGGATGTTGCGGTCCGCGAGTCGCTGCCCCGAGTCGGGATGCGGGGTAGACAGCATGATCCCCAGCAGGTCCCGGTCGTCGAGGTCATGCTCGCGTCGTCGCGCGGTGATGAGGTCGTCGATCATCGCGTCGACGTAGGACTGATACTGGGCGTTGCGGGCGTCGATCCGGCGAGCGAGCAGACCAGAGCCAGGCATCGCGCCCAGGACGCCCTTGCGCTGGCCGGCCCGCAGGGAGGCGACCATCGCCGGGACGAACGGGTGGGGATCGCTGCGTGTGAACGATCCGAAGTCGCGGCTGAAGGCGGCTCTGCTGATCGTTTCCAACGTCAGCTTGGTCATGTCTGCTGACACGTCGACAGGGCCGTGCCGGGCGTCCCAGGAGTCGAATAGCTCGTTGGCCGCAGTGAGCATGATCGGGTGGTAGCGACGCATGGCCGCCTTGGTGAAGGCGGGGCGCAGCAGGTCGTGTGCCAACTGCCAGTTGGGCTCGTCACTGTAGGCGGTGAACAGCCCGTCTCCTGCGAACTCACGCAGCGCAACCAACCCCGGTGAGAGTGCCTTGTGGAACCTGGTCTCGTCGCACAGCTCTGCGGCGAGTTCGGATCCGGCGATGAAGACGAACTTCTGGGCGAAGACGTTCAGCTCGAAGATCGGGCCCAGTCCAGCGCAGCGCGCCATGGTGCTCTGCAAGGGCACAGTCCGATTCGTTCCGGCGACGTCACCCAGGAACGGCTTTCGTCCGCCTGGATGGGGAAAGGTCTGCCCCGACCAGTCGTTGTGCACCATGACCTCCTTCAGAGTGCCGGTCAATGTCAACGAGCGTTGTCCTGCGTCCGCAGACACCAGGGCAGCCAGCGTGTTAGTTCGAGCATCCCATGTGGGCCTCCCACCGGCGGCCCAGCGAAACCCGGTGCCGGCCTGTCCACCTCAAGGCACCGCCGCGAACGGCCCGGCTGGCCGAGCTGCAACCTCTTCCCCGCCGCAGAATCTCCGGACGTCGGAGCAGCCCAGCCGATGAGCGGGTCAGCGTGACCAGAGATTCACGCCAGCCCGTTTCTGGACGCTGCGGCGCCTGGCTTCAGGACCGGCTGCTTCTCCCGCCCGGTATGAGGCAGCCATGGTGGCTGACCATCCATGGCGGTGCACCTGGGTGCGCCAGGAGTCGTGGGCGGCCGCGAGACCCGGAGGGGTAGCAGACGCCATCAACGCCGTCACCGGCCTGGTCTGGCGCCGGCCTGGCTGGTCGTAGTCTCGTCGCCATGGACATACGCAGACTTGGCAACTCCGGCCTGACCGTCTCCGTCGTGGGCCTGGGAGGTAACAACCTGGGCCGTTCCGGCACGGCGACCGAGACGGCCGACGGCGCAGCGGCCGTCGTCAACGCCGCGGTCGATGCCGGGATCACCCTTTTCGACACCGCTGACTCGTACGGCAGGACCCCTGGGCTGAGCGAGGAGCTCCTGGGGAGGGCGCTGGGAACGCGGCGGCAGGACGTCGTGGTGGCGACCAAGTTCGGAATGGACATGGGTGGCGCCAACGGTCCCGACTGGGGCGCCCGGGGCTCGCGCCGGTACATCATCGGCGCCGTTGAGGCCTCCCTGAACCGACTGGGCACGGACTGGATCGATCTGTACCAGTTCCATACTCCGGACCCACTCACGCCGATCGAGGAGACCCTCAGCGCGCTGGATGCCCTCGTGACGTCGGGCAAAGTTCGCTACCTTGGCCACTCGAACCGGGCAGGTTGGCAGATCGCCGAGGCCGAGTTCGTCGCCCGGATGGGTGGGAGAACGCGATTCATCTCCGCCCAGAATCATTACAGTCTATTGGACCGACGCGCCGAGCTTGAGGTCGTCCCGGCCGCACTGGCCTATGGAATCGGCATCCTGCCGTTCTTCCCGCTCGCCAACGGCCTGCTGACCGGCAAATACGGCAAAGGGACCGCGCCTCAGGGCAGTCGGCTGACCCGGTCACGCTCCCACCTGCTCCAGGAGGCGGACTTCGAGCAGCTGGGACGCTTCCACACGTTCGCCGCTGCCCGGGAGCTGAGCGAGGTTACCGTGGCCGTCTCCTGGCTGGCGGCCCAGCCGGCTGTGGTCAGCGTGATTGCCGGTGCCACGACCCCGCGGCAGGTCCGCGAGAACGCCACAGCGGCCACGTGGGTGCCGTCCGCCGATGACCTGGCCGAGCTCGGCGCGATCTTCCCCCAGGTGCCCCGCGTCGCCTTGTTCTGACGCGCAGCCAGGAGGCCCGATCCCGGTGATCAGGCCTCCTGCCGGTGAGGGGGCCTTGCGCCGCTGGTCAAGAAGTTGGGGAGTCGGGACCGAGGCGACGGTCGGCAATACCACGCAGAATGGGGATAGCCGCGGCCAGAGTCCGTCGTTCATTACGGCTCAGATGTTCGATGTCGGTTGACAGCTGGCTGGTGCCCTCGGTGCGCAGGCCTTCCAGGGTGTGCCGGCCGTGGTCAGAGAGCTGGAGGACAAACGCCCGGGCGTCGCTTTGATCTCGTTGTCGCAGAACCCAGTTCGCATCGACCAAGATGTCGACCAGGCGGGTCATGCTCGCCGCGGAGATCCCCATCTCGACGGCGAGGTCCCCTTGTCGGCACCCGTGGTCGTGACGAGCAAGCGCCGCGAGGGCGGCCAACCTGGTGGGCGTGATGCCGGACTTCGTCGCCGGGGTACGCAGGTGGTAGGCCAGGCGGGTGAGCTCGGTGCGCAGCGAACCGGCGAGGTCGTCGACCGAGCAGACACCTGGGTCGGCAATGACGCCCGCGGGCGGGGCCGAAGTCATCGCAGGGCCCCCTCGAGATCTTCGCTCGGCGGCGCAGCCGCGAGTGGCTCTACCGGCTCGTCGGGGTGGATGTACTTCTTGCCTCGCAACCACGATGCGCCCGCAGCCACCAGGCAGGCCGCGATGGCGAAGCCGAACGCGACCACGAGGCCTTGGTGGAAGGGCTCGGAGATCAGGGAAGGGAAGAAGCTGCGTCCGGTGAGGTATGCCGCGTCGCCGGCCGGTAGGTGGTGGATCGCGGCGGGGCCCAGCAGGGACCCTATGGGGTTGTAGCCGAGCAAGGAGGCGAACAGCACCGAAACCGGGGGCAAGCCAGCGATCACCTGCGCCTGTGCCTGGGTCACGCCGTGTGCGGTGAGCCCGCTGGCCATCGCCTGCGGGAGCGAGCCCGCCAGCCCGGTCACCATCAGAGAGAAGAAGATCCCGATCGAGAGCACCATGGCGGAGTTCTGGAACGTGGTACTCATCCCACCGCCGACCCCACGACGGTTGGGCGGAAGGGAGTTCATGATGCCCGCCCAGTTCGGGGAGGCGAACAGGCCCATTCCGATGCCGTTGACCAGAAGGGCCGCGGCGAATGACCAGTAGTCGAAGTTGACCGGCAGCAGTAGCAGCCACACGAAACTGCCCGCGGCGATAAGCATGCCACCGGTGGCGAAGGACCGGGCGCCGAAATGATCGGACAGGTACCCCGAGGCAGGGCCCGCGATCAGGAAACCGAGGGTCATCGGCAGCATGAAGATGCCCGCCCACAGGGGCGTGGACTCGAAGGAGTACCCGTGCTGCGGCAGCCAGATGCCCTGCAGCCAGATGA
>JGI24140J50213_10000943_pt1 | contig 13148 bp, 8 predicted proteins | sample BarGraIncu00222A_FD_50213 | JGI IMG/M metagenome (IMG submission 50213)
ATATTTATATTCTCGCTATTCTCTTCCACGATAGACCTGTTTCCGTAAAATTTATCTGTATAACCAAACGCGTAGCATGGATATTAACTTCCCGGGGTCAAAAGGTTTGGTCAAATAATCATTTGCCCCGGCGTCAATACATTTCTGCCTGTCATCCTTCATGGCTTTGGCGGTTAAGGCAATGATAGGCAGTCGTGTGAATCTTTGATCTTTTCTGATCAGTTGCATGGCTTCATAGCCATCCATCTCAGGCATCATGATATCCATCAGCACAAGATCAACATCGGGGTTTTTAAACAATTTATCAATTCCTTCTTTCCCGTTTTTTGCTGCAATGATGGTCAAACCCTTATCTTCTAATACTGCAGAAATTGCAAATACATTCCGCATGTCGTCATCTACAACCAGAATCTTCTTTTCCATGAAGACGGCATCTTTATCCCCCGATATATTCAGCAATACCTGTTTTTCTTTCGGTAGATTTGCTTCAACCCGATGTAAAAACAGGGTGGTTTCAGCCAGTAATCGTTCCGGAGAACGCGCTCCCTTGATAATGATACTATCTGATAACTTCTTCAGCATGAGTTCTTCAGTCCTGTTCAGATCTTTACCGGTATAAACAATAATGGGAATCTTTGACAGTCGTTTATCATTTCGGATGGTTTCAAGCACCTCAAAACCCGACATATCTTTTAGGCCAAGATCGAGAACTACACAATCGAAATCCTCTGAATTCAATTTTAAAATTGCTTCTTCACCGGATTCAACAGCAACGGTCTGAACATCTTTTCCATCAACCAGTCCAACAATACTTTTACGCATGATCTCTTCATCATCAACGACCAATAACCGTTTGACACTTTTAGAAATCGTCTCTTCTATCCTGGTAAATGCTTCATTGAGTAAATCCAGACTGACAGGTTTTGTCAGGTAACCGATTGCACCCATCCGCATTGCTTCCTGGTTCTTGTCCACTGCTGAAACAAAATGAACCGGGATATGACGCGTTTGAGAGTTCATTTTTAAACGTTCCATTACCTCAAAGCCATCTATCCCCGGTAATCCAATATCGAGAATAATGGCACTTGGATTGAACATATCGGCAAAATACAATCCTGTTTCCCCATCAGTAGCAAGTAGACATTTGAAACCACGTGCGGTTGAAAGATCATACATGATCTTCAGGAAAGTAACATCATCTTCAATAACAAGAATAAACTTATCGCCCGCTTTTATTGTATTCCGGTCATCAAATAATCCTTCAGGCAATGCCGGAAATCCATCTGAGAGTGGCTCATTGGATGAAACAGCTTTTTTTGATTTCGTTTTTTTCTTTATATCAACTGCTGTATCTTCAAATACTAATCCCCCATTTAAAACCTCTTTTGGCTGTAACAGATTAAAAGTATTTGCACCTATCAATAGTTCTTTACCCGTATTTTTTTCTTCAGTGTCTTTAATTACCTTTTTAAGATCCAACTTCTCAGGGAGGTACAATATAAATGTTGAGCCGTTACCTTCTTTACTGGAAACAAAAATCTCTCCTCCTAATATATCTGAAAAACTCTTTGAAATAGTGAGACCTAATCCTGTTCCACCATATTTACGGTTTGTCGTTCCTTCAGCCTGTTGAAAAGCATTGAATATTAATTTGAACTTTTCTTCTGGAATGCCTATTCCACTATCACTCACTTCGAATGCAATCGTCCCTTCAGGTTTCTGTCCTTTTTGGCTTTTGAATCCTTCACCGGGTCTTGATATTCTTAGTTTGATGAATCCCTGTTCTGTAAATTTCACGGAATTTGACAACAGGTTACGCAGAATCTGTTGTACTCTTTGTGAATCGTTGTAAATGTATTCAGGAAGGAACTCATCAATGCTTATTGAGAAGTTCAGACCTTTTTTGCGTGTCAATGGCTGAATGATGCGATTGATTTGTTCACCAAAAACGCTAAGTGAAAACCGTTCAACCACAACATCTATTTTACCGGCTTCAACTTTGGAAAGATCAAGTATTTCGTTGATCAATGAAAGCAACTCAGACCCCGAAGAATGGATCGTCTTTGCAAATTCAACCTGTTTCTCACTCAGGTTTCCGTTTACATTGTCCGACATCAGTTGGGACAATACCAGAATACTATTTAGTGGAGTTCTCAGCTCATGCGACATGTTAGCTAAAAACTCTGATTTATATTTACTGGCCATTTCAAGATCTTTGGCCTTCTTTTCAATTTCACCCTGTATATCCCGAAGTTCTTCATTAATTACCTTGATAGTCTCTTTCTCCTTTTCGAGTGCACGGGTCCTTTCTTCCAACTCTTCATTGATAACGCTGAGTTCTTCTTTTTGATGCTGAAGTGTTTCCTCCGACAGGCGAAGTGCCTTGGTTTGTTCTTCTAATTCTTCATTTGTCTGACGCAACTCTTCCTGTTGAACCTGTAAGAGTTCTTTTTGGTTCTGTGTTTCAGACAGGAGCTTATTTAATCTATCATTAGAAAATCCCATATTCACAGCAAGTGCAATACTTTCATTTGCTGATTGAAGGAATAACTTTTGTATTTCTGTCAATGGTTGAAGCGTACCCAGTTGAATCACGCAAACCAAAACTCCTTCATACACTACCGGGAAAAAATAATACGAGGAAGGTGTAAGCTGTTCTATTCCAAGATCTAAAACCGGGAACGATTCCCTGTTAATCTCAGTCATTTCAAGAGGAGCCATGTTGATTGCTACTTGACCTACCAATCCTTCACCATATTTGTAGGACACAAATTGTTGCTTTGGATCAAAAAGCGCATAACTGCTTTGAATATTAAAAACTTTCTGAACTGGGTCAGGCAGATACAATAAGGCTGGTTTGGCTTCTAAAAACTCAGCTATAAAGGTGATGATGTCATCGGATAACTCTTTCAGGTCACGTTTTCTGCTCATCCTGTCGCTCAATGTAGAAAGCCCTGTCTTTAACCAGACTTGTGTGTTTATTTCAAGATCGTTCTTTCTTAAAATCTCTGTCATCTGAAAGAGTGCAATACCCAGTGTATCCATATCACTTCTTGGAACAATATTGGCACTATAATCCCCAAGGGCAATCTGATTAGCCTGATTGACGACAGATCTGAAACTGGATATCATTTCGTTCATCGACTGCCCCAACACATCTTTATCACTTCTGACCTTCACATTTTTACTGAAGTCCCCTTTGGAAATGGAAAGTGCAACATCGGCAATACTCTGCACCCATTCAACCATCTGATTAAAGGATTCCTTCATCTCCCCGACCTCGTTTTGTGGGGCACGGATATTCTTACTCACGAGTTCGCCCCTGGCAACCTGTTTAGCCCATGAGGACAATAGTTTAATTGGCTTGACCGTGTATCGTGTGATGAGTATTGAAAAAAGAATGACGATCAGGAATGTAATGATCAAAGAATCTCTGACAGTACGATAGATTTGTTTTGTGAAAGCAAAAGTTTCACTGTGTTCAATTTCTTCAAAAACGGCCCAATGAATACCTAAATCCGAAAGCACCTTAAGATTCCTGTAAATGCCATATACCCAGACATTTTTACTGTTGGCATAATTCCCCATCTTCTCGTTTTGGGCAACATTCAATGAATCATTGGGCGCAAAATTACCATGAAGATTGGCATTCCATTGCTTTGACAAATCCTGAACAACAGGTTTGTGCAAAATGACAGAGTCATTTTCAAAACGTGATCCAACACGAGTAATTAAATCTTCTCCAATGATATAAGATACACCTGTTTCGCCAAGCCCCAGGTCAGATCTTAAAATTTCTTTTATCTGGTCAATCTTAATCTGTATTCCTAGAATACCAATAAATGATCCCTTTTCATCATGCACCGGAATCCCTAATAAACCACTCAACAAATTATTCTCGGCAGGATAAAATTCAAGATCTGAAAAAGATGGACTATTTTTTTCTATGATCTTTTTACAGGATTGAGCAAAGCGGGTATGAGAATATTTCCCGTTATAAATATTGGATCCCAGATCATCATTCTGCCCCAACGAAAATAATATATTTCCCTTGTTATCGAGCATATAGATATCATAATATTTTTCAACTTCCCTGATCCTGTTCAATTCAGGCATATGTTCAGAGGCAATTTTGTTCCATGCTTCTGAACGAACAAATTTACCGGCAGGCATTCCCGACCGGCTCAAGTCATTCTTCAATTGTTTCAAAAAATCGATATTCGACTTTTGAGTAGATTGAATTTCAAGGGTATTTAAAATATTTTTAAAATAAGCATCTAAATAATCGGCTCTGAGTTTGGAACTCGTAGTCAAAGATTTTTGAGTCACAATTGTCAGCCCCTTGAATGAATTCAAGTAATTGATATAGCTAACCGTAGCCAATGGGATAAATGAAAGCGCAAGAAACCATAGAAACAACCCTTTTCCTACACCAATATGCATGGATTGCGTTATGAAATATTTTTTTCCATTTCTTTGGGACGAAGAATTTATTTCATTTTGGTCACTCATGTTTTAATTGCATTACAATATTTTACTCTCATTTAAAACGGGATATTCAAGGCCACAACAGGAAATGCTTAAACAGAAACCACTTTTTGAATCAGCTCAATGAGTTCCTTGGAATCAACCGGCTTAGTAATATAATAATCCATTCCTGATTCAAGACATTTCTCCCGGTCTCCTTTCATTGCATGAGCAGTCATTGCTATAATCGGGATGTGCGTTCCAATTGTCTCCTCCATGTTCCGGATATGCCTGGTGGCTTCAAAGCCATCTACTTTGGGCATTTGCACGTCCATCAGGATCAGATCAAATGGTTCATTTGTATATTTTTCAACGGCTTCTTCACCATTTTCGGCAGAAACTATTAACCAGTCATATCGTTTAAGCAATCCGATAACAATCTTTCTATTAATAGGTTGATCTTCTGCTAACAATATACGTACCTTTTTAGAATTGGTAGATGCATCAGTTCCTATCACTTGAGGTTCTTTTTGCTTAACATCCGGAACATCCTTTTCGATGACGTCATCCATCGTGAGAAGTAGATTCTTCAGATCAGATTGTAATACCGGTTTATTGATAAATAAATGAATGCCCAATTGTTTCAGCTTGCCTATTTGTATTGTCGATAAATTGGATCCCAGGACTACAATCTGCCCTCCCTTTATAAGCAATAATCTTTCATTCATCGTCTTTAAAGGCATTTCATGGTTATCAAGAAGCATATCACTATCTATCAATGCCAGATCGTAAACCGCTTTATCATGATTGTTTTTGGCCTGACATTCTTCACAAGTTGAAACGATATCACAATCGATGTCCCATTGTTTCAATATTTCACTAATTGAATCCTGAACAACAATATTATCATCAACCAACAAGACTTTGAATTCCGGCTTAATGAGAGATCGATCGAGTTTATAAAAACTCTCATCACCCTCTGCATGACTCAAAACAAGGTTAAAGAAGAACTCGCTCCCCTCACCTTTCTGACTTATAACCCCTATTTCACCACCCATCATTTCGACCAGTTTCTTGGAAATAGTAAGACCCAATCCGGTTCCGCCATATTTGCGGGACGTTGAATTTTCTTCCTGAAAATATGATTGAAAGATTAAGTGAACCCTATCTTCCTCAATACCAATCCCGGTATCTTTAATAGAGAATTTTAAAGCTAAGTTGTTTCCCATTGTACCGACATGTTCTACAAAAACGCCAACATATCCTGAATGAGTAAACTTGATAGCATTGCCAAGCAAATTAATCAAGATTTGTCTGATACGTAAAGAATCTCCCTTATAATAATCAGGTAAATCAGGATCAATATGACAAACCATTTCAATTTTCTTATCAAATGCTTTTACAGCAAGCAATCTGACACATTTTTCAATCATCGCTCTTAANCTGAAATCNACACACTCCAATTCGAGTTTATCTGCTTCAATCTTTGATATATCCAGTATTTCGTTGATGATTTCAAGTAATGTCTCAGAAGAATTTCTCAAATCTATTAATCGATCTCTTTGAATATCGGGAAGTTCATCCATTAAAATCAATTCAGCCATCCCAATGATCCCGTTAAGTGGCGTCCTGATTTCATGACTCATATTGGCAAGAAAAGAACTCTTGGCTTTGGTTGCATCTTCTGCAATTACCTTGGCATTATTCAGTTCTTCGATGGTCTTTTCAAGTTTCGCGCTCGCTTCTATGAGTTCTTCTTTATGTTTAAAAAATTCAATATAAGCCTTTATCTTACTTTTTAATATTTCCAGATCAAGGGGTTTGTAGAGATAATCAACGGCTCCTTTTTCATACCCTTTAAAAATATGTTTGCGTTCGGTACTGATAGCCGTAACAAAAATNATGGGTACATTTCTGGTCCGTTCTGAACTACGCATGATTTCTGCAGTTTCAAAACCATCCATCACCGGCATTTGAACATCGAGCAATACAAGTGCAAAATCGATTTCGAACATTAAACTCAACGCTTCATTCCCCGAAAAGGCTTTGAAAATATTTAATTCAGGACTTTCAAGTATACCTTCAAGCGTAATAAGATTCTCAGGTCGGTCATCAACCAACAGAATATTAAATTTTTTGGGCTCGTCAATCATATCTCACCGTGATAAAGTAAATAAATTATCATTTGCACACCGTCGTAGACCGAATGCTGACTTCAGCCTGCAAGATACAAAAATAAACATAAATTGAGATGTCATAAATAACCAAAAATATCTTGTGAAAAGGAGATAAATAACATGAGCAAATATAAATTTTACTTATTGTAAATCCAAAGACACACTTTCGATTAAAGATATAACACGAATAATAATCGCTAAAGGCTTTTTATTATTCATTTGAAAGATAATGGACCATAATTTCTTTTTAAAGTAAATCATAAAGACTCGAATGAATATGATTTATTTTTACATTTGCACAAGATAACATCATCATTATTAATTATATGATTGAGGCAAACAAAAAGNGATTTAGTANCCGGAGCAGGCTAAAAAGTTTTGTTTATGCNTTTCGGGGTATGGGGTATCTANTGCGCACTCAGCATAATGCATGGATTCATTTGGGGTTTACAGTATTGGCGTTAACCCTTGGAGTTTGCTTTTCAATCAATCAGACCGAATGGATATTGATCATCCTATGCATCGGGATTGTCTTTGCTGCAGAATCTTTCAACACTTCCATCGAACAAATGTGTGATTCACGGTTTATAGAATACGATAAACGGGCAGAAATCATTAAGGATACGGCGGCAGGGGCAGTATTATTTGTTTCAATTGCATCAGCAATTACAGGTCTTATCATCTTTTTACCCCGACTCATTAAACTCTTCATTTAATTGCACTTTTTCTTTAATACTTTAAAATACAGAGGGAAAAAACTTTACAAATAGTACAAAAACCTTTAGAAAAAAACAAGAAATGATATTAGTTGCAGATAGTGGGTCAACAAAGACGCAGTGGTGGTGGTACAATACTGATAATGAAATTAAAAAAGTTACAACTATAGGATTCAATCCCTATTTTATCGATACAGAAGGAATTTATGGTGTTTTAATGCATAACCTGATTCCTGAAATAGACTTTCAAGGTGTTCATAAAATATTCTTTTATGGTTCGGGTTGTACAAATAAAGATAATTGTGAAATCATCTATTTGGCGTGCAAAAAGGCATTTCCAAATGCTGCCAAAATTGAAGTCAGATCCGACAGTCTGGGTGCAGCACGTGCACTCTTCGGACTTGAAAAAGGAATAGCCGGAATTCTGGGTACAGGTTCAAATTCAGTATTCTATGATGGTAATGAGACTGTAGAATGTATTCCATCACTCGGTTATATTATTGCAGATGAAGGAAGTGGTGCGCGTTTTGGTACTACATTAATCCGGGAGTATTTTAAAGATGAAATGCCTTTGGAAATAAAAACAGCTTTCGAAAAACGATATAATCCAACTCTCGATTTCNTTCTCGATGCTGTTTATCGTCAAAATCACCCAAACCGGTTTCTGGCTTCATTTTGCGATTTCCTTAGTTTACAAAAAGGACATCCCTATATTCAACACCTGATCAGAAAAGAATTCAAGGATTTCCTGAAGTACCAGGTATGCAAGTGTCCTGATTATAAAAAACTGACACTCAGTCTGGTTGGGTCTATAGCGTTCTTTCTGGGCGATTTATTACGTGAAGAGGCAAAAGAAATGGGTATAGAGGTTGGAAAAATCTTACGCTCACCAATCGAAGGTCTGATTAAATTTCATCAGGATTATAATTAACTTTGCAAATTATTAAAGAAGATGNATTTATTGAATTCATTTACTTTTNGTTGCATTTATTTTTTACGANTCGTTCAACTAAAAGACATTTTAATCGTTTTATTAATAATACGATACAAATATCATGAATAGAACATTTTTAATTGGAGCCGTAGTTATAACCTTAGTAGTTTGCAGTTGCAGCAGTGCACAAAATGAATCAAAAAAAGTTTTTGATAAACTACAATGGATGGAAGGGAAATGGGTCAGCAGTGATGTAGCTAATTATACCGAAATATGGAAACGGGTGAGTGATACTTGTTATGAAGGCTTATCCGTCAGTCCGGTAGATTCAGCAAACCTTGTGGAAGAAAGACCTAAAATAGTTCGTCGGAACGACTCAATTCATTTCATCAGCGAGATAGAAGAGTCAACCGTTGAAGGACAAACACAGGATTTTGTAATGACATCAAAATCACCCGACACTCTGATATTTGCAAATAATGGGGTCAATTATCCAAACCGGATTACGTACAAAAGAATTAACGACACACTGATGAAAGTTGTTGTTGAACGAAAAAATACAGAAGGTCCTATAAAATTTGAATATACCCTCAAAAAGATAAAGTAACTACTTTACTTACAGGATCTGGTCAGATAAGCCAGAGTTGTCACAGGTGACCAGAGTAAAAAACTGAAATATTAAAAACAACTTTCGCACACATTTCGCACACTATTCGTACACCTTTCGTACACCTTTCGTGCTATATGCAGCACGAAAGGTATGCAAAAAGATTGCGGGATGTATTCCAATTGTGGAATTTATCAGTATCTAAAATCTAAAAGAAAATATCTTATTTTGTCAAGGGTATTAAGCTTACCTGTCCGATAAGGCCTGAAGGCATTGTCTTCCAGCCTGAGGCATCGAAAGGTTTGTAGAATACGTTTACGAAATTGATTTCATAAAAGATTTGCCATACAATCTTCTTGCGATCGTAATCGGCAATCCGGTTGGCAGGGAGGTTCGTGACATCCAGCTCGAGATGGTTGGTTCCTTTTTTAAGGTAACGTCCAACAGGGATTTCGAAAGGAAGACTCCACACGGTTCCTACCTTCTGACCGTTGATGGTAACCTTTAGCGCTTTCGCACAACTGGCCCAGGTTGAGGAGCCAATCATCTGCTTTTCCTTCTGGCATGTTGAAGTCAGCAATTCAGCACCCTTGGCGTCATCTTTCAGAAAACGCCAATCAGCATCAAAATTCAATAATGTGCGGGTATTGTCTTTGGACTTCTAAGTGCGAATAGACAATGACATCAGAACAAATAACACACAATATGAAAGTGTAAAACCAGTTTTTAAATTGAAACATATTGATACTTATTATCATTGAAATGCATAAATAATTCATTAATGTTGCAATTTCAGATAGACCGGTTTATCATGGTCACAGGTTATAAACCCATTTTCATATCCCAATTCAGCGATCTGAAGTACACTGCGTTTGGAAGCAAATGGATCATTTGAAACTGTCCTGTTATTTGCCCTGCCGGGATGTAGAAAATAAACGATGAAAGCTCTGTCACCACTGACAATGATATCTGCATGATTACCCATTGATCCATCTTCAGGGCCAGTACCCGGTTTTTCAAGAATGCGGTCAGGTTGTTTTGTCCAATTCAACATATCATTTGAATAGTAGATGCCGAAGCCTGCCCAGTTATCTATAAGCATCCAGTATTTATCTTTCCACCTGAATACATTTGGCCCTTCCCCACTTCTGTCACCAACAGCTTTCCCCTTATCCTGCCAATTGTACAAATCCTTGCTATCAGCATAATAGATAGATTTACCATCGATTTCGTTGTTGTACCACATCCGCCAGTTGCCATCAGGCATATGAAACACACAAGCATCAATTACTTTATTATTTGCTAGCTTTAGCGTAGACTCATATTTCCAGTTAAGCAAGTCTTTACTGGTCAGATGAACAATATCACGGGGATGATTCCAATCGGTAAAAGTTCCCGGTACATAAGTAAGATACATGTGATACAATCCCTTGTTTTCAATGACTTCAGGCGCCCAGAAAGTGTATCCCGGGTCTGGTCTGTAGTTGATATTTGCTGTGTCACGATACTTCCAGGTAGAACCATCATCAGAAGATTCTGCAATACCAATACGGCAGCCATGAACCCAGGTAACACCTTTTGCATCAGATGCAGTAGCTCTACGATTGGTATAAAATATAAACCACTTCTTTTCTTTCTTATTCCAGATTATCGTTGGGTCTGCAGCACCATCAAAAACAGGATCTCTGAATAACGGTTTACTGGCTAATTTTCCCTGACTGTTCGTTTGAGCCCAAAGCATATTTTGAGTCGAAAAACAGATTAATAATATGATAATGTATAAAAACTTAACTTTATTCCTCTGCATAATGTTTAAGTGTAAAATCATTATTGAACGACTAAAATAAATAAGGGGTTACTCCCTTGCAGTTTCGCCCCCATGTTGTAGCTTTGGTTTACGACAACAAAATCACAACATGTACAAAAATAAAGAAATAAAATTTGCAGGGGTGACTTTTAAGAAAAAAAATTCAATAATTGATTATCATACAATTACACACCAAAATGATAGCAATTGCATTTTAGTCGGATGACTGTATAATAATATATTTTATTTTTTAAGAATTCTGCTAAAATCAAAGATTATATTCTATATTCGCAGCTTGCAAAAAATTTAAACATTGCCTTAAAGTCAGGATATGATTTATTCATTAAAATCAACTCTGATTGGTAGTATTTCTATTTGAAGCAACCAGACTGTTCATTCAAAAATCGATTCGTTTATTGTTGAAAGAATTACAAATATTATGGAAGATAGTATTTATTCCGGGTTAAGTGGCAAATTAAAACTATTAAAGGATTTCACAAAAGGGTGTATTTCTGAAAATACAGAAGCAAAGGCTGAAGTTAAACCATTAGCCAAATCGCTTAAAGATCCTGAAAGCATGATTAATGAGTTGAAATACGGTAAATCTTCTTTTAAATAGAGACTTTACTTCATTTTTTTATTTTGACTAGATAATAAAATCGTATCCTGGTTATCTCAACCACAGATCTTCTATAACTATATCTTCTGCACAAGTAGGTATCATATTACATACTTTATTTTTAGAATATTCCATTTAAAAACGTAAAGCTTTTAAATGTAAAATCATATTGCTTTTTTTTAAAATAGTTCTTACCTTGCACATTCAATTTTTGGCATTAAAAAGATACGTATTTAAAAGAGAAATATTCAAAATCATATTTCTATTGGTTTCAAATTCATAAATGGTTTTATTATAAAAACCCGTTTGTTATGCATATCCTGGATGAAACATCACTTGTTTTAATAAATTAAATATTATTAACCAATCTAAAAGGAGAATTAAAAATGACTGATCCAACAACAATTATTATTATTTGCGTCATTGTATTATTATTTTTTTCCGGTATCCGNATTGTTAGACCCACAGAAAGAGGTTTGACAGAACGTCTTGGAAAATATCATCGCTTTGGGGATCCCGGTTTCCATTGGATTATACCTATTATTGAGAAAATGTACCGGATTAATATCACTGAACAAATGGTAAATGCTGAGCCACAGGAAATCATCACCAACGACAATTTGAATGCCAGTGTAGATGCCCAGGTCTATTTCAAGGTGAAGCAAGACGAAGAAAGTGTAAAAAACTCTCTTTACAATGTCAATAACTATAAATGGCAGATCGTGAACCTGGGTAGAAGTACTCTAAGAAACATCATTGGTACTTTGACTTTAAAGTCTGCCAACAGTGAACGTGGAAAAATAAATGCTGAACTACACAAAACTTTGCTTTCTGAAACTCAGAGTTGGGGTATTGAAATCGTCCGTACAGAATTAAAGGAAATCGATCCTCCAAAGGATGTTCAGGAAACAATGAACAAGGTTGTAAAAGCAGAGAACGAAAAAATTGCTGCCATTGATTATGCTTCAGCCCGTGAAACAGTGGCTGATGGTGAGAAACGTGCTAAAATTAAAGAAGCCGAAGGTTTCAAACAATCAAAAATTCTTCATGCTGAAGGTGATGCCGAAGCAATCAGGCTGGTGAACGAGGCTGCCGATAAATATTTTACCGGTAATGCTCAGTTGCTAAGGAAGCTCGAAGCCCTGGAAACCTCATTGGCTAACAATGCCAAAATCGTAGTTCCAACCGGTTCAGAATTAGTCAATATCATTGGTGAAATGGCAGGTATCCTCCCGATCCACCAAAAAAATCCAAATCCTGAGAACGAAAAAGATAAAAGGAGTAAATAACTTTTCTGCTTAAGGAATTTACCTACATCTTATGAAATCAATCAAAGGAATAACACTTTTTTATTTCCTGTTGCTATCAGCATGCACCCTATTTGGTCAGACAAAACCTCAGAAGTATGATATTATAGTTGCAACTGATGGAACCGGTAACTTTAAAACTGTCCAGGAAGCCATAAAAGCAGTTCCTGATAATCAAAATGTCAAGACATTTATCTTTATAAAGAAGGGTGTTTATAAAGAAAAAATCACTGTGCCTTCAACAAAGAAGAACGTGACAATTAAAGGTGAAGATTTAACTAAAACCATCCTGACCTGGGACGATTACTCTAAAAAGGTAGTTGGAAAGGACACCATTGGCACCAATACTTCTTTCTCCTTTTCAATTGATGCCGAGGGGTTTACAGCCGAAAACATCACCTTTGAAAACTCATCAGGTCCTGTCGGACAAGCTGTTGCAGTCAAGATTACTGCAGATAAAGTAATATTCAGAAACTGTCGCTTCATTGGCAACCAGGATACCTTATTGGCAAAT
>JGI24140J50213_10000944_pt1 | contig 13136 bp, 11 predicted proteins | sample BarGraIncu00222A_FD_50213 | JGI IMG/M metagenome (IMG submission 50213)
TATGTCAAACCAGGCTGAAACGCCAGGTCCTGGGTTCTAATATCTTATATTACTGCCGGAACTGTGGATGTGTGAGTTCGGAAGCGTGTTTATCAACGGAAATTAACGCACTTTGTGCTCAGGAACCGTTATCTGTCCAGAAGACATCTTCTGTTACGGACCTTAAACTTTCTGAAGACGTCCAGAAAGCTGTGGTAGAGACCTGACCTGGAAAAAAGGGATTTAGCATCAGGAAATTGGGGAAAAGAGCCTTAAAAGGCTCCGAATTTCTCTTTTTAGTTATTGAGAATTTTACTGTTTAACTTTCGATCATTTATTCATGTTAGTTTTCATGAGAGTAACAATTTATTTTTTCAAAAATCAAATTTCATATATTTTTGGGCGATTATTATACAAAGGGGCACATAATTAAAAAAGAAAAGGAAAATATTACTTGAAAAGAAGCAGGAATAAACAAGTTTTGCTAAATAAACATTGTTTCCCACAAGAAAGCATTTTAAAATTATTTTTTCTCATTCAATGTCCAGCTTTGAGTAATTTGCAAACATTTTCTACTTCGGTTCTGAAATCATCCTGGGAGATTCCATAAAGGCCTGCAAGATACATGGCGCCACCTGCGCCTGCGCCTTCCTTGATTGTGCCTGTCTCGTACCTGTGAAGTCCCTTAAGGGAGGACTTCCCAAAGCCCGGATCTGCAACATAAACCACAGGCACACCAAGGGTTCTGGTAAGTTCGATAAAGTTTGCAGACTTATCTTCTACCACATAACGGGTAGTAGCAATTGCGATCTTTTCAGTATTGAAGCCCAGGTGTTTGATCAGGGCATAAACTGCTGCCATTTGAGTTCCGCCAGCAAGGACAACACTAATTTCTGTATCCTGGAAGCCTGCAACAAGGCCTATGATAGCAGGCATCATCGGGTCCCCCATGCATTCAATAGCTTTCATGGGATCGTCTTTCAGGCAGCCAAATGTCAGGCCTGATGCTTTCATACCTATTTCAACAACCTGCTTTTTGAGTTCAAGAGGGTTGTCGTCTGCGCTACTGCTGACATTTCCGTTATAGCCCAGAGCCATTAAAACTCCCATTGCAGTTGTTGTGCCTCCGGGAATGCTTTCCCCAATAACTACATGATCTACCTGGTTTCGGAGCCTCTTTGCCAGGAATTTTGCTCGCTCAAAGATTCCCTGAACATCCCTAACTGCAATCGGCTCTCGGATATCTTCCCCTGGTTTTGCTTTCAGGTCGATGAACGGGACATCGGGAGTTACAATGAGACCGGAATTAATGAAATGGTAAGGAGCTTCCGTAAGCTTCAGTGCCGAACGAGTCATAATCGCAGGAGTCGGAGTATCATAAGGAGGAGTCATGGGGAGCACTGGTACGCTTATAATGCCTCCTGTTTCCATAAGTTCCGCATCTCCTGCAGGCGTATAGTCCGTAAGTTCAGCCGTTTTTCCCGCTGCTGAAAGCTTCGGAATATGTGCGGTCTTGGTATTGGAAAGCACGCATAGAAACATCGGTTTTTTGGGTTTTCGGGGCACTTCCGGCTCGATCCAGGCCATATCATATCTCCTCTATGGAATAAAGTAAAGGTCAATTTCAAGACTATCTTGTTCAGGGGATGATTTTGTACAGATCATTGGTTTTCCAATAGATTAATCATACGGAAATAAATGGGTGTAAATCATCCTGAAAACCAATGAGAATTCTTCAACTTAGTATTTAATATTTACTCATAAACAAATATAATTTGTTCTTGCTCAACTTAAGTTTACTTTAGTTAACTTCAGTTTCAAGCTCAGTTGATCAGCTTTAGCTTAGACGTTGTTAAAGATCAATTGAATAACTCCACCAGTACAATAAATTTCTTGATAACTTTGTTTCAGGATTTATATGATGTAAAAATGACCTGTAGATCAAGGCAAAAGTGAAAAGAAAAAACAAAAAATTGAGATTCTCCCTGTGGATATTCTCAATTCCTTTGATTACCGGGTTCCGGAATTTTTAAATCCAGTTATATAAAGCCAGGGATAAGTCCGAAAAAGCATGATTTTCCGGCCTGATGCACCCGAAAACGAACTTTTTCTCAACAATTAATAGTAAAATTAATATGTTCTTGCTACATACACGCGGGTTTCAGTTTCTCCTCCGCAGACAGGACATTTTTCTGTTCTGTTCCCCCTTTGCTCCAGGGGAATTCCAAGGATTCCTGCACCTATCCTGTCCTCCATGGCAAGTCCGCATTCTTTCTTGCCACACCAGGGAATTGTTGCAACGCCTTTCTGGATTTTTTCCTTTACTTCTTCAAGTTCGATACAGTCAAAGATGCGGTTTTCGAGCCCTGCTTTCGCTTTTTCATAAAGGCTTTCATGAATTGCCTCAAATCTGGAGCGCACACCGGATTCAATCTCGGGAAGCGGGATCTGTTCTTTACCCCCAGTATCTCTCCTGACAGCTACAGCAACATTATTTTGCAGATCTCTGGGCCCTATTTCAAGCCTAAGAGGTACGCCTTTCATTTCCCACTTATAATACTTTGCTCCTGGGCGAAGATCACTTGCATCGATTTCAACTCTCACCCCGACTTTTTTCAGACGTTCCTGGACATCCTTGCAGGCAGCAAGCACTTCTTCTGCGCCTTTCTTGAAGATAATCGGGATAATGACAACCTGTACAGGCGCGATCTCCGGAGGCAAAACAAGCCCTTTGTCATCTCCGTGAATAGAAATTGTAGCTGCAATGCACCTCTCTGAGATCCCGTAGCAGGTCTGATGAGCATAACGTTGCTCCCCGTCAGGAGCCTCGTATTTAATATCAAAGGTCTTCGCAAAATTGTCGCCAAGGTGATGGACAGTACCTATCTGAAGCGTCTTTCCATCAGGCATAATGGCATCAAGAGCGTCAGTATAATCTGCGCCTGGGAATTTATCCCAGTCAGGTCTCCTTGAGCGGAGCACTGGAACCCCTAGCCTGCGATAGATTTCAGTATAGAGCTTAATAGCTTCCTTAACCTGGGCTTCTGCATCTTCCCAGGTAGCATGCACTGTGTGGGCTTCTTTGAAGGAAGTAATCTCCCTGAGTCGGATTAGAGGGCGGGTGTGCTTTGTTTCGTAGCGGAAAGTATTTACTATCTGATAGATCTTGAGAGGGAAGTCAGCATGGGATCTTACCCATATTTTGTACATCGGGTAAATGGCAGTCTCACTGGTCGGACGAAGGGCCAGAGGGATTTCAAGAGGGTCTTTTCCTCCATGGGTTACCCAGTACACCTCATCCTCAAAGCCTTTAATATGCTCGGCTTCTTTCATGAACTCGTTTTCGGGGATTAGCAGTGGAAAGAGAGCTTCCTGATGTCCGCTGTTGTCAAGAATTTCTCTTATGATATTATACGCGTTCCTCCGAATGGCAAAACCGAAAGGGTACCAGACATAGAGCCCTTTTACAGGATAGCGGACATCCATTATTTCGGCCATCCACAGAAGTTCGTTATACCAATCGCTAAATTCCTCTTTTGGAGGGAGTGCTGCTTCTTTTTCGCTTTCTGCCATACCTTCACCGTATTTCGCAATCTGAATTAATTCTTAAATGGATCAAATTCCGAGAGGCACGCTTGAATTCCAGCGCCATGCCTATAGTATCAATCATTAAATCATTATCTTTTCGAGGGAATATGCACGCTTTTGGGCTGACGTAAATGAAAACCTACCGCCGGATAGAAATAAGTTACATCTACAGCCCTGTCTCCTTTCAGGAATTCAACAAAAAGGTCTTGACGGACTGTCATATTTTGAGGCTTGTGATATATGAACAGGAAACTGCCTGCATAGCCCGCAATATGCTTGCATTTATTGGAATAAAAGTTAATAAGTATATGGGAACTATATCTCCAGAATTTTGTTAGCATACTGAAAAATAGGAAAAAAGAGTTAATCTCCTCCGAGGGGCTGGACGTTGTCCGAAACATCGTGTTCAAGTTCGGATTTATCAATATCGAAAACAATCATACCGGTAGTTAGGTTCTCAGCTTCTTCTTTTGAGAGTTTGGTAGCAATAACCTTTTTTGAAATAATAGCGCTGTTTCCCAGGGGATCTTCGATGATGACTGTAATTTTGTTCTTGCTTTCGAGAACCTCTTCGAGCATACACAGGAGTTCCTTGCTTCGGGCGAATTTCTCTTCGTCTTCCTGTACCCATCCGCTTGCGGTCATAAGTACACTCTGGACCCGCTGCATTACGCCTTCGACATTCGTTATATACGATTCCGAAACCGCTCCAGGCTCGATAGTAATCCCCATCTCGGGGATGCGGATTGTTCCTGAGGTTGAACGGATGACCCTTGCGTTCAGGTCTTCTTGAGTTTCAACTAATAGTTCATAACGCATGGGTTCCTTGCTGGAGAGGAGCATAGTATCTGCAAAACGGAAACTGCATTGGCATTTTGCACTAATGTACATGATCTCCCCAAAATAAGGGATCTCATCCCTCTGCCAGGTCATCACCAGGTCATTGTGGCATAGCGGGCAGGGGATCCTTGTCTCAAAACTTTCTTGTTTGAAAAAACTACGATTCAATATTTCCCACCAATGATTTTGGATCTGTCGATTTTAACGCCTGTGGGAGTCACAATCACAGTGTTTCCTTTAACACCTGCAATATCCCCGTGGACATCGATGACAACATCTTTCAGCTCTTTTAAAACCCTGTCCCTCAGAAGGTCATCACCCCTGATGTTTGAGATGTCTATCATCAGGATATTTCCATTGTAAATTTCCTGCTTGAGTAAGGACACCTGGTTTATATTTGAGACTTCTGCGATCTTTACATAAGTTTCTGCAGGCTCGTCTTCGAGAACCTCCTCATATTTGCTGAGGTCAATTTCAGTGTAATCTTCGGCACTGGTTGTATTTTTCACATTGCCGCCAAGGATTTTGTCTATGAATTTTGCCATTTTATGCACGCCTTTTGTATTTTTTCAAATTTGGATAGTAATGTTGTCCTAATGGGATGTTGTCCTATATGGGATCGATATTAATTAATTTTGCTATATAAAGCTGATCTCGATTTTCCTCTCAGTTTCAGGGAATTCCGAATCCCCTGCCAGCTGGTTTCGTTTAGTGAGGATCCATCCCTATTAAAAGCATACTCAAAGTTCCATGCTCCAGAGTTTATCTCCTACATAGATTATCGACTTTATGGCTTTACCTGAATCGGCTTCGACCATCTGTGGGCCCTCCATAAGGGCTTTTCCGATAGCAAGAGGTTTTCTATGAGTCTCTTCCACGATAATTACGAGGTCTCCTTCATTTATTTCGGGGTCAGCCTCTACGACACCAGGAGCCATGATATCCGCCCCATTTGAAACAAAACGAACAGCTCCTTTGTCCACAATTACAAGACGCTTTTGAAGTTTCATCTCAAGAGCTCCGCGCACGGTAGGGAAAAGCTGTCCTTCGATTTCGAAAAGCAAAGGCTTGCCATTCACAAGGATAAGTGAATATTCATCCAGGGTAATCTTTTCCAGGACTTCATTTTCCAGCCCTGCCATCGTTTCTCCAAAGGTGGATATAAGGTATTTTAACATCTTGTTCTTCGCATTTTTCCTCAGCTGAACTCTTGACTTTACTTTCAATTAATCACCTGATTTCAAAATGTTATGCATTCGTTATAGCATAGGGTTTTTTGCCTTTAAAACTTATGTAGAACTTTAAGAATTTCTGAAGCAGGAATTTATGTATCTCATCGGTTTTTACTCAATCTTTACAAAGAGAGTTGTAAGAAGCAGCAGAGCACTTCCTAAAAATACAATCTCATAGCCGAAGGGTTCCAGAAAGAAACTGCCAAAAACCGGGCCCAGCCCGAGACCTGCATAAATTCCTGTATTAAAGAATCCCATTGCAAAGCCGCTGGAATTAATCTTTGAGACGGTTGTAATCAACCCTACGACTGCGATTCCTCCTCCTGCCCCGATAAGGGAAAAGGCAAGTATAGGCATCTTTAAGGAGAGCAGGATACCTGCTGATGCAAGGATAATTCCTGCCTTTACTATGTTTTCAGAATTTACTTTTGCTCTGCCTACCATCAGGGAGCTCAGCATTGCAGCCAGATAAGAAGCCGAAATTGCAAGTCCTAGTTCAGGCTTTGTCAGGAATCCAGCACTGTAGTCCGGATAATTGGCAGTCAAAAAACCTGTGGCCCCATAGAAAAGAGCTGAAACTCCCCAGATCTTTCCAAGACTGCTTTTTAAAAGAGTTTCCCGGGATTCATTCAGGTATTTTCCGAGTTCGAAAAGCAAAGAAGTATCCTTCTGACTTTCTACAGAATAATTACTGTTTCGAAGAGCGAATCTTTTTTCTTTTCTACCTGAAGACAAAAGCTCCCCTATTTTTGACAGAAGGAAGATGCAGGAAAGACTTGCCAGAAGGGTGAAGATCCCTATTGCTGTTTTGATTCCTAATCCAGCAAGCATCCCAGAGAGAAAGACGCCTGCAGCCAGTCCGGCGTTTAGCAGGAAGTTAAACTCCCCCAGGCTGCGCTGACTGTCCTTCCATCCTGCAAGCAGTGAGAAAGCAGCAGGGAAAAAAGCCCCGCAGCCCACACCTTCTAAGAACCTGGCGATTACAAGGATCCACAGGCTGTCAGAAAATGAAATAACTAATCCCGAAAGGGCAGTCAGCAACACACCAAATCCGATCACCTTCAGGTTTCCTATCCTGTCTGCCAAAATTCCAAAGGGCACAAGAGCTAGAAGAGCTCCTACAAAATATCCAGAAAAAAGAAGGTTTGAGACTACAGAGTCTCCTACTCCTCCTGCAAGCTCTGGAAGGACAGGAATTGCTGCATTGGAGAGTCCCTGGATAGAAAAAACTGAAGAATAGAGTATTAGTTTTTTGAAGTTCATGGGTTTTTCGATTTTATGTATTCAGCCTTATACTGATTTCTATAGTCGATGCTTCATTTCAACAGTTTCTGTTTTCGGGATCTATTTTGACTCGCGTCTAACTGGTTTTATGTCTTCACCTTTTGCTTTTATGCATCCTATTTCTGAAAGTTATCCTGAAAATCAGGAAATTATCTGGAATAAAAAGATTGCGCTATATCAGTTGAAGGGGAGATTTCTGATATGAAATCTAACTAAAACCTTTACCTGTAAACACCATTTTTTCACTCTTTCAATATAAGGGCTCCTGCCAGAATACAGCCATTTGCTATGAACAGTTTTTCGTAACTCAGAAAACCTGTAAAAATCCCTGCAATAATGGGGGCAAGAGAAAGTCCGGCATAGATAGTTGTGTTAAAAAGCCCCATCACAAGTCCCCTATCTGCATTTATTTTGGCAGCAGCTAGAGCAAAACCTACAGCCGCAATCCCCGATCCCCCGCCAAGGCTTGAGAATCCAAGAAAAGGGTATTTAATGGCAAACAGGGCTCCAAGAATGGAGAATATTACTCCAATACGGATTAAGGTTTTTTCCTTGACTCTGAAATATCCAACAAGCAGAGAAGTAATCATAGCGCAGACATAGAGGCTGGCAATGGAACTACCGAGCTGGGTTTTTGTTAGAGTATTCAGGCTATAATCCGGATAATAAGCTATAAGGACTCCGATGACTCCATTGATAAGGAAAGAGCTGAGCCAGATCCCTGAATTGCTATGGCTAAGGAGTTCCGTAATCTCTTTGTAGGAATCTCTGTAAAGGTTTACAAGTGAATCCGGCAATGCACCTGACTTCTCGATATTTGGAGGGTGAATCAGTTCCCTGTGCCTGAGAATAAGGAATGTAGTCAAAAGAAATGCCATAAATGTAAAAATAAAAATTGCGCCTTTCAGATAGGTTTCCGCCAGCAAACCTGAGAGAAGAGCTCCTGCTGCCAACCCGGCATTGAAGAGGAAAGTAAATTCTCCGATGTAGCGCCGTGGATCCTTTGATTTTGAGAGTGTGGCAAAAGCCGCCGGAAAAAAAGCTCCGCAAGCAGAACCTTCTATAAACCTTGAGATCAAAAGAATCCAGAGATTTTCTGAAAGCAGGATGGNTAAACCNGAAATTGCTGTAAGAACAACCCCAAATCCTATAAACCTTAAATTTCCGAACCTATCAGCCAGAATCCCGAAAGGGAGCATTGTAGCGAGGGCTCCGAGGAAGTAGGCGGAAAAGAGCAGGCTGGAGGAAAATCCCCCAACGTCAACTTTATACAGGCTCTCAAGCTCCGGAAGGATGGGAATAACAGCATTTGAGAGCCCCATAATTGCAAAAGCTGCCCCATAAATCAAAAGCCTGTCCTGATTCATGGTACTAAGAACCCGCAATCCGGTATATAATTTCTCGTCACTGTAATTGTTAAAATTTACATCCCAAAACTTAAAATGCCTACGTGAATACTCACAGGCTTTTTTAGCTATTTGCAGGATTTTTGTCATTGTACAGTTGTATAAAATACATATCTAAAAATTTAAATCTGCGCTGCCATTCTGATATGATTATGTTATTATAATAAACCGGATAGAATGCATAGCTATTTATATAATTAGTTTGAATATGGGTAATTGTAAGATGTGAGCGGGAAACTTTTTTCACATACCATACCCCCCACTCCCCATATGACCCCCCACTCCCCAACCCGCTCACAATCTTCTACTTACTATTAGATTCCTTTACTCACGTTTTCTTTACTTAGATTTTTGAGCACATTAATATTTTATTCCATTTACATTCCTTCTGTTTATTTTACCTTCATTCTGTTTATTTTACCTTCATTCTGTTTATTTTACCTTCATTCTGTTTATTTTACCTTCATTCTGTTTATTTTACCTTCATTCTGTTTATTAAGGCACACTTATTGTATTTTTTTAACCCCACCCTGTCCTCAGTAAGAGTCCCTTGCCTATAATAAGGGGCGAGAAGAGAATTGCTACAATGTTTACAACTTTAATCAGAGCATTGATTGCAGGCCCTGCAGTGTCCTTGAAAGGATCCCCTACCGTATCTCCGACTATTGCAGCCTTGTGAGCTTCAGAGCCTTTTCCCCCGTGCTGTCCATCTTCAATCAACTTTTTTGCATTGTCCCAGGCTCCCCCTCCGTTGTCCATCATAAGGGCGAGCATAAACCCTACTATGATGAGCCCTATAAGAAGCCCTGCCAGAGGCTTTTGGACCCAAGAAGAATCCCACCAGCAAGGGCACAAATACAGCAAGAAAACCTGGCATTGCCATTTCATGGAGTGCAGCTTTTGTGACGATATCAACACATCGTCCGTATTCCGGTTTTGAAGTCCCTTCCATAATGCCCGGGATTTCCCTGAACTGTCTGCAAAATCCTTGAGCTAGCATATAATGTGATAATGATTAATACTGTTTTTCTAGGACTGTTGTGAAAATCAGTCAAATTTATCACAACTCCTTACTTAACGGAGTTGGTGAGGAGAAAACCTAACTTTCTGAGAATAAATAAAAGAATTGAAAGCTTATAGAAAAAAAGAATTTAGAAAAAAAGAATTATTGGACTGCCAGACAAGTTTTGGAGTTAATGAAGAAAGATATGGTGTAGAGTATTGATTACAAGGACTCAGATAATGGCCTGGAGACCTTCATTAGAAAAGGCCTCACAATATATGCTGTTGTAAGGCCTAATTTAATGAAAATTTTGACAAACCTCTGATTTCAATGAATTGTTCATATACTATATATAAACAACCGGCCAAATGGAGAGGTTTTCGAAATTATCTTATATTGTTCTTGACCAAGAGCAGGTTCTTCGATTAATTGTCTGGGATTCTCATTCTATAGAATGAACGCCATACAAAGTACAAAGCAATCAAAAGGAATATGCCACCTACATAAGGAGCCATGTTTCTGAATGACTCGGATATAGCAATTTCCATGGCCAATAAACCAAATAGGGTAGTGAACTTAATAATTGGATTCAAAGCTACTGATGAGGTATCTTTAAAAGGATCACCTACCGTATCGCCTACCACTGTTGCTTCATGTAAAGCAGTGCCTTTTTCCTGCAGGTCTACTTCCACGACTTTTTTGGCATTATCCCAGCATCCACCGGCATTGGCCATGAACACGGCCTGGAACAATCCGAATACAGCTATGGAGATAAGGTAAGAGACAAAGAGCGCCACGGATTGGTTCCCGCTTACTGGAGCGGAGAGGCAAGAAAATGCAAGGGTAAAGGAAAATATGGCGATAAATATGTTGAACATGCCTTGTTGTGCATACTGGGTGCAGATCTTTACCACTTCTTTTGAATTTTCTATAGATGCTTTTTGGCTTGCATTTTCATCCAGCTGAATGTTCTCCTTGATGTATTCAACTGCCCTGTAGGCTCCAGTGGTTACGGCCTGAGTTGATGCCCCGGTAAACCAGTAAATTACAGAACCGCCGGCCAATAATCCAAAGATGGTATAGGGATTGAGCAGGGTTAGAATTTCTTCCGGTTGTACGCCCAGAACGTTCTTGATAACCAGAATCAGTGAGAAGATCATGGTTGTGGCACCAACTACCGCTGTACCTATTAGGACTGGTTTTGCTGTGGCCTTAAAAGTATTTCCTGCCCCGTCGTTTGCTTCCAGATAGTGTTTGGCTTTTTTGAAATCCGGTTTGAAGCCAAACTCTTTCTGGATCTGTGGGCCTATTTTGGGGATGGATTCTATAAGTGACAACTCGTAAATGGACTGAGCATTGTCTGTTACAGGCCCATAGCTGTCAACGGCTATGGTAACAGGACCCATACCCAGCATTCCGAATGCCACCAGCCCGAATGCAAATATGGAAGGATAGATCATTATCGCGCTCAAACCAAACCCGCTTGCATAATAAGCAACGAACATCAGTGCGAAGAACACCATGCCGATCCAGAATGCACTGAAGTTACCTGCAACCAGTCCGGATAAGATGTTCAGAGACGCGCCCCCTTCGCGAGAAGCTTTGACAACTTCGGCTACGTGCATTGAGTTAGGACTGGTAAATATTTTGGTAACTTCGGGAATTACAGCCGCTCCCAGGGTACCACAGCTTATTATTACTGAGAGTACAAACCAGAGATTTTGCAACTCGGCAGGTACTCCGGAACCCGGTCCTAATAGGTAATAACTTACGAAAAAGGTTACCACGATGGAAAAAATGGATGTAATCCATATCAAGCTGGTCAGTGGCTTTTCAAAATCGAAATCGTCTTTGCCGTTAAATCTTGCCTGGCTGAAGGCTTTATTGATGTAGAATGAACCGATGGAAGTAATTATCATAAGTACGCGCATGACAAAGATCCAGGTAAGCAGGATGCCAGTCAGGGCAGGCTGCACAGCCAGAACGATGAAGGAGATCAAGGCTACGCCGGTTACACCATAGGTTTCGAATCCGTCTGCAGTTGGCCCTATGCTGTCACCTGCATTATCTCCCGTGCAGTCGGCAATAACACCGGGATTACGCGGGTCGTCTTCTTTAATTCCAAAGGCTATTTTCATCAGGTCGGCACTGATATCAGCAATTTTGGTGAATATCCCGCCGGCAATACGCAAGGCACTGGCTCCAAGAGATTCTCCAACTGCAAAACCTATAAAACTTGCTCCGGCCAACTCCCTCGGAACAAACAGCAATATGATTAACATCATTATTAGCTCAACGCAGACCAGAAGCACTCCTATACTCATTCCGGCATCAAGAGCAATGTTTAACAGTTTCAAGGGTTTTGTTTCCAGGGCAGTGAACGCGGCTCTGCTGTTAGCAAGAGTGTTCATGCGAATACCATACCAAGCAACACTGTAGGAACCCAATATTCCGATTACAGTCCAGGCCAGGATGACCAATACCCCACTCAGAGGCGTTTTCTGCAGGAAGCCATAGTAAAAGGCTATACAGACGCCAATAAAGGCAAATAATATGCACAGTAATTTCCCCTGCTGGATAAGATAGATCTTACAGGTCTCGTAAATGATATTGGCCACATCCAGCATACACTGGTGAGCGCGGATTTTTTTCACCTTCATGAACTGATAAAGACCGAATAGCATGCCCAATACACAGACCACAATACCATAGAGCAGTAAATTATTTTGTTCCGGGCTCAAATTCGGAATCTTAAGATTTGCCTCACTGGCAACTGCTATTGCTGGTGTTAGCGACAGCATGGCTAAGCTAAGCAGACCTTTAAGCGTTGCCTTGGCCATTCTATCTTTGTTTATAATTTCCATTTAGCCGATCACTTCTCTCATAACATCTCTAAGAAATTAATTTAGATGCTAAATTGTTTAAGCTTAATCTTCGACGAAAGCGTAAACAGTTATTATTTATATATAGAACTTACGCAGCTGAACTATGAAATCAGTAGTATAAAAACACCAAAATGTCTTAATCTTGACAGATATTCACCCTTTACTTCACCTTAAGTGAGTAAGTCCTAATATAAATTTTTACTCTTTTTGGGTGATGATTTAATGACCGTTGGATGGCTTGCTAGAGTAGATAAGATAAACCTTAAGACCCACCGCGAAATAACATAGGCATCTTTTAGACCGCACTCAACCATTTTCACAAGCAAGTCCATTGATTTAATCCTCAATAATTATGCGTTACCTAGTTTATTTCGTAACGGGTCCTTAGTAGGAAATCTAATCGGTGGTCTGTCAATTGAATGAATAATTCAGGAAGACAGTCTAACGCGAAATTACTTGTATTGTAATATTACACTATTTTTAAGGCAGATCGAAATAAGTTTTATAAATGGAAGAGATGGAAAAGAACGAGCAATTGGTTTTCAAATCCAAAAGTTCTATCATTCCCTCCACCTCTCATTACTCGTGCGTCTGAAAGTCGAGATCAATCACTTGCGAGTTTGCAAAAAAGAGAATATTCTCGTAGTTTAACCGCTGAAATCTTATATTTTTTGATTCTGTTTTTATCTCTTTGATTGATGTATCATTAAACATTTCATTTTTGATTTGTGGCTCTTTCAATATAAGCATTGAATTAATTAGAGGATCTGCTAAGAATGAATGTATTATCTCAATAAATGACAAATGCTTTTCGGAAACACTTAGGGCTCGTTACGAAATAACTTAAGTAACACATAATTAATTTGGAACAAAATCATTGGAGCTGCTCATGAAAACCGTTAAGTACAGTGTAAATATG
>JGI24140J50213_10000946_pt1 | contig 13132 bp, 10 predicted proteins | sample BarGraIncu00222A_FD_50213 | JGI IMG/M metagenome (IMG submission 50213)
GCAGTAGTGATGTCAGTCCTCCAAGGAGTTGACCAGGGAGTTTGCCGCCTGGTCGAAATAGTCGCGCAGGATGAGGTCCTTCTCTGGGGCAAGGCCAAGGGAGTCGACCGCGGCCATCATGTGCTTGAGCCACCGGTCGCGCGCGGTGACGGTGACGTTGAACTTGGCGTGTCGCATCCGCAACCGGGGGTGGCCCCGTTCCTGGGAGTATGTCGACGGACCTCCCCAGTATTGCTCAAGAAACATCCGGAGCCGCATCTCAGCCGGGCCAAGGTCGCCCTGTGGGTAGAGCGCGCGCAGCTGCGGGTCGCCGGCCACACCCGTGTAGAACTGCTCGGCGAGCTTGCGGAACGTCTCGTGTCCCCCCACCTGGTCATAGAAGGTCTCAGAGGTCATCGCACCAGTGTCTCAGCCCCGGCGCGTAGCCCGTCATCTTGCCCCGCCCCGAGCATCGGCCTAGGGCCCAGTCTGCGGAGCGCGGACCCCGGCCGCGTCCAGCGCGGTCTTGACTCGCGAGCGCAGCTCACGCGAGACCGGGAAGCTCTCGTTGGGCGCGCACTTTGCGGTGATCCGGATCGTGACCACACCGCCTGCGATCGACTCGACTCCGGCGACCACGGGTTCCTCGAGCAGGGCAGCTGCCCACTGCGGGTCGTCGTTCATTTCGTGGACGACGGTCCGGATCAGCGCGAGGATGGTGTCAAGGTTCTCGTTGTAGCCGACCTGGATGTCCGCCACTGCGGTCGACCATCCCTGGGTCTGATTGCCGATCCTGACGATCCCGCCGTTGCGTACGTACCAGACCACCCCACTAGCGTCACGCACCCTGGTGATGCGCAGCGTGACGTCCTCGACGGTGCCGGTCGCCTCGCCGGTGTCGATGACGTCGCCTACCCCGTACTGGTCTTCGATGATCATGAAGATGCCCGCTAGGACATCCTTGACCAGGCTCTGCGCGCCGAAGGCGAGCGCGATCCCGCCGACACCAGCCGATGCCAGCAGTGGTGCCAGCGGTACCCCCAGGGTTGCCATGACGGTCAGCAGCGCGACGGCGAAGATGGCAAAGGTTGCCGTGCTCTTGAGGATGGCGCCCATCGTTGCCGCCCGCTGCGTCTTGCGCGCCTCGTCCAGGCCGGTCGCCTGGGACAAGACGCGGGACCCGCGGTGGGGAGTCTGGTTATCGTGCGCGGCTGCCCGGGCCAACGCATCGGTCACGACCCGGTCGATAGCGCGGTGCAGCACCCAGCGAAGGACCACAGCCCCCACGAGCGTGGCGACGATCGTCAGGGTTGGACCGACCAGCTGCGACCACTGAGCCGACGCGCCGGTGCTCGCCTCGTGCAGGGGGGTCTTTGGCGGCAGCGGCTGCTGCCGGGACATCGACCGAGCCGTATGTGGTCCGGTGTCGAGGCGAGCGAGCGTCATACCCACCATCTTCGCCAATGGTAGGACGCATATGTGCAGCGCCACTCGTGAAACACTCGTCGGGTACCGAACGCTGCCTTCCGAAAGAGATGACGTGCCGAGTCCCGAACCTTCGTCCGTACTCACCGAGCTTGCCCGCGCGTACGGGGTGGCCACCGAGTACTGGGACTGGCAGGGCAACCAGGTCATCGTCGGCGCACGCACGATCACGGCGGTCCTGCAGGCCCTGGGAGTGGACACCTCTGACGATGCCGCCATCGAGAGGTCGCTCGCCGGTCTCGCAGACCGGGCATGGCGTCGGAACCTGCCCCCGATCGTCGTCTGCCGTCAGGGCTCGGCCACGTGGGTGCCTGTGCACCTGCCCGACGGGCAGACACTGCAGCTGTGGTCGGTTCTGGAGGATGGGACGCGCCGCGAGGTTCGCCAGGTCGACAACTACATCGAACCCCGGAGCGTGGATGACCAGCTGACAGGAGAGGCAACCTTCGAGATCCCGGATGACCTGCCGCTGGGCTGGCACACGCTGAACGCGCAGATCGGTCAGGACACCTTCTCGTGCCCACTGGTCGTCTCACCTGCCGCGATGGTCTTGCCCGCCGCGTTGCACCAGCAACGGGCGTGGGGCCTGCTGAGCCAGCTGTACTCCGTGCGGTCCCGTGCGTCCTGGGGCCTGGGCGACCTGGCTGATCTGGCCGACATGATGACGTGGGCCGCCGCCGACCTCAGCGCTGACTTCGTGCTGGTCAATCCCCTGCACGCGGCCGAGCCGGTCGCTCCGATCGAGCCCTCGCCCTATCTGCCCACGTCGCGGCGATTTGTGAACCCGATCTACATCCGGGTCGAGGACATCCCGGAGATGGGTTACCTGTCCTCGGCGGAGCGGCAGCTGCTGGAGTGGCACGCAGACGATGCACGGACGCTGAACGATGCGGACACCATCGACCGTGACGCGGTGTGGTCGGCCAAGGTGGCCGCCTTGCGCACCGTCTTCCACCAGCCACGGTCATCGCGTCGCGAGCGCGCCTTCACGGCCTTCTGTGACCAGCAAGGCCAGGGCCTGCTCGACTTCGCCACCTGGTGCGCGCTTGCTGACAAACACGGACTTCCCTGGGGTGACTGGCCTCGTGAACTGCACGACCCACGCAGCCCCGCCGTCGAGGCGGTGCGTGACGAGATCGGCGATGACGTGGAGTTCTATCGCTGGTTGCAGTGGATCGTCGATGAGCAGTCGGCCACGGTTCAGCGACAGGCCAGGGAGGCCGGGATGTCGATCGGNGTCATTCATGACCTTGCNGTGGGCGTTCATCCCGAAGGCGCCGATGCCTGGGGACTTGCCGATGCCCTGGCGCGCCACGTCACGGTGGGGGCCCCGCCGGACCAGTACAACCAGCTCGGTCAGGACTGGAGCCAGCCGCCGTGGCGGCCGGACCGGCTGGAGGAGCTCGGGTATGCGCCTTACCGGGACATGCTGCGTACCGTCCTGCGCCATGCCGGTGGTATCAGGATTGACCATGTCATTGGGCTCTTCCGGCTGTGGTGGGTGCCCGAGGGCATGTCGGCCAGTGAGGGGACCTACGTCCGCTACGACCACGAGGCCCTGATTGGCATCCTCGCGCTCGAGGCCCATCGGGCGGGCGCGCTGGTGGTTGGTGAGGATCTGGGCGTGGTCGAGCCATGGGTACGGGACTACCTGCGCGAGCGAGGCATCTTCGGCACGTCGATCCTGTGGTTTGAGAAGGACGCCGACGGCAGACCGCTGCCCGCCGAGGCCTATCGGGAGCTGTGCCTGGCCACTGTGACCACGCACGACCTGCCGCCGACCGCAGGGTATCTGGCTGGCGAACACATCGTCCTTCGTCATGATCTCGGCTTGCTGACCCGCCCGGTCGAAGAGGAGCGCAGGTTGGACGAGGCCGCTCAGCGCGAGGTACTGGACATGCTCATAGAACGGGGCCTGCTGAAGCCGGGCGCCTCAGGCACCGACGTCGTCGAGGCTTTGCACCGGTTCCTGTCGTGGACCCCGGCCAAGCTGCTCGGAGTCGCCGTTCCGGACCTGACCGGTGATCGCCGGGCGATGAACCAGCCAGGCACTGATGAGGAGTATCCCAACTGGCGGCTTCCGCTGGCCGGAGCTGACGGCAAGCCCGTGCTGCTGGAGGATCTGATGTCTTCACGCTGGGCTCGTCGGCTCGCTCGCTGTGTGGCCCAGCGCTGAGACGACAGATTCACCAGCGCTCAGCTCGGAGCTGACTGACGGATCGTGGGGGCGCACCTTCACGATCCGCCGCTGTGAGGCCTGCTGCGTCAGCCTTCGTCGCGGCGCTGGGCTGCCAGAGCCCGCCTCACTCCGTCGCGTTTCTCCGACACCACCCGGCGCAGGGCCGGGTTCGCCTCAGGGTTCGCATCCAGCCAGGACTGGGATGCGTCTGCGAGCTCACGGTTGGCCAAGGCCGCTGGATAGAAGCCCTCGACCACCGACTCGGCTATCGCGTGTGTGCGTGAGGCCCAGAGCGTTGTGAGCATGGCGTGGTACTGCTCGACGTATGGGGTCAGTAGCCCTGTGTCGTGCACCCTGAGGAATCCTTGGGCGATCGCGTCGACAGTCTGGTTGGGCAGGCCCTCCTGCTCGATGATCTTGTGCCAGGCCTTGGCCTTGGCATCGGCCGTGGGCAGGCTTGCCAGCGCGCGCGCCGCGCGCTCGTGACCCGTGGCGGTGTTGTCCTGCTGACGCTCATGCTCGATCTCGCTCTCCGCCGCATGACCGGCCGTGGCCAGGCTGGTGAGCAAGGTCCAGCGCATCTCGGTGTCGATCGCTAGACCGTCAAGGACGGAGCTGCCCTCCAACAGCCCGCGAACCCATACGACGTCCTCGTTGCGGTGAGCGTAAGTAGCGAACGCACTGACGAGCTGCAGCTGCGCGTCGCTGCCGGCGATCGCCGACTCGGCCAGCTCCCGCAGGCGGGCCGTCACCCGGGCCAGGGTCTGGTGGCGGTGCGCCTGGGCGACATAAAGCCGGGTGGCGCCCTGCAACTGGCCCAACAGCACCCGCAGGAGCGTCGAGTCTGTTTCGCCCGGCAGTGTGTCCAGCACCAGCTCACAGAAATCGCGAGCCCCCATCTCCGCGTCGCGGGTCATGTCCCAAGCAGCGCCCAGCACCAGAGCGCGAGGCATGCTGTCGGTGAACCCGCGAGGGTTGGCCAGAATCGTTGCCGTTGACCGATCGTCGAGGCGGATCTTGGCGTATGCCAGGTCATCGTCGTTGACCAGCAGGAGGTCCGGTCGGTGTTGACCAACCAGTGCCGGCACCTCGGTGTGTTCCCCGGACACGTCGAGCTCTACTCGGTTGACCCGCTCGATGTGGTCGCCCACCACCGCGTAGCTGCCGATCGCGAGGGCGTGTGGGCGAAGCGTCGGAAACGCTTCTACGGCGCTCTGGGTGATCACCGCAGCCGTGATGACGTCCCGATCGTCGGTGGTGACCGCCAGGCTCAGGGTGTTCACGCCGGCGGTCTCGAGCCACAGCCGTGACCAGGCGTGCAGATCGCGACCCGAGGCGCGCACGAGGTGGTCTAGAAGATCGGACAGTGTCGTGTTCTCCCACGCGTGGGCCGAGAAGTACTCACGGATTCCGGCGGTGAACGGTTCGCGTCCGACGTAGGCCACGAGCTGCTTGAGCACGGAGGCGCCCTTGGCGTAGGTGATGCCGTCGAAGTTGACCTCGACGGCCTCCAGGTCGCGGATGTCGGCGACGATCGGGTGAGTTGAGGACAGCTGGTCCTGTTGGTAGGCCCAGGACTTCTCAGCCGTGCCGAACGTGGTCCAGGCGGTGTTCCACTGCGTCGCCTCGGCCTGGCAGGTGGTCGAGGCCCACTCCGCGAACGACTCGTTGAGCCACAGGTCGTTCCACCACGCCATCGTGACCAGGTTGCCGAACCACATGTGCGCGAGCTCGTGCAGGATCGTCAGCGCCCGGCGTTCGACGATCGACTCGGTGACCTTGGCCCGGAAGACGTACATCTCGTTGTAGGTCACCGCACCGGCGTTTTCCATCGCGCCCATGTTGTACTCAGGGGTGAAGATCTGGTCGTACTTGGCAAAGGGGTAGGCGCAGTCGAACTCTTTTTCGTAGAACGTGAATCCGCGCTTGGTGACGTCGAAGATGTTGTCCGCGTCCAGGTGGGGTGTCAGTGACTTGCGGCACAGGATGCCCAGCGGCACAGTGCCGTTGCGGGTCTGGACCTTGTCCCTGACTACGTCATAAGGCCCGGCGATGAGCGCGGTGATGTAGCAGGACATGCTCGGCGTGGGTGCAAAGGTCCACGTTGAGCTGGGCACTTCCGCGGTCACGCCGACTGTCCGTGCCGCCTTGGGGTCGGGCGTTGGTTCGTTTGAGACGACCTGCCAGTGCGCCGGGGCGGTGACGGTGAAAGCGAACGTGGCCTTGAGGTCGGGCTGCTCGAAGACGGCGAACATGCGCCTGCAGTCGGCCACCTCGAACTGGGTGTACAGGTAGACCTCCTCGTCTACCGGGTCGACGAAGCGGTGCAGGCCTTCACCGGTGTTCATGTAGACGCCTGTCGCGTCGATCGTCAGCGTGTTCGCGCCAGACTTGAGCGACGGCAGCTGGACCCGGACGCCGTCGAAATGAGTCGCCGGATCGAGTGACTCGCCGTTGAGTGTGATCTGCTCGACAGAGGCCGCGAGGAGGTCGATGAAGGTGCTGGCGCCCGGTCGGGCGGCCGAGAAATCGACGGTTGAGCGGGTTCGGAACGTGCTGGGGCCGGTCGTGAGGTCGAGGGCGACGTCATAGGCCATCACCGACAGCAGGTCGGCGCGGTCGTGGGCTTCGTCGCGAGTCAGGTTCTTGCCGGGCACGGGGTCATCTCCTGTGGGGACACGTCATGGGGTCACAACATACTCACACGATCGTGGCGGGAGCGGTCACCGGCGCGTCGGCGCTGGCACTGGGCTGACAAGATGACCCCGTGACGAGTAAAACTTCGGTAGAGATGTGGTTCGACCCGATCTGCCCATGGGCATGGTTGGCCTCGCGATGGCTGATGGAGGTCGAACAGGTGCGTGACGTCCGGGTCACCTGGTCGGTGATGAGTCTGGCGGTCCTGAACCAGGGTCGTGAGCTGCCACCGGAGTACGACGCGGTGATGGAGCGCTCCTGGGGTCCGGTCAGGGTCATCACCGCAGCGGTTCGAGATCATGGCCCGACGGTGATCAAGCCTCTTTTCGACGCGATGGGCACTCGGATCCACGTCGAGGGCCAAGAGGACTACCTGGCCGTCATCGCGGCGGCGCTCAAGCAGACCGCCCTGCCCGGGGACCTGCTGAACTTCGCCAGCTGCAGTGATGTCGACGATGACGTTCGCACAAGCCACAACCGCGCCATATCCCTGGTCGGCCAGGAGGTGGGAACCCCGGTGATCGCCACCGGCGGGGCCGCGTTCTTCGGTCCCGTGGTCACCCCCGCGCCTAAGGGCGAGGCCGCCGGCAGGCTTTGGGACGGCTGGTCTCTGATGGCGGGCACGCCTGGATTCTTCGAGCTCAAGCGGACCCGCACCCAGGTCCCCGTTTTTGACTGATCGTGCTCGTCGGCGCGCCTCCTGCACCCATGCTTGTCCCCCTCACACTCAAGGAGCCCAAACTATGCGCGTTCACATCGGCGGCGACCACGCGGGATATGACCTGAAGTGCACCCTGGTGACCTTCTTGCAGGGTAAAGGCTATGACGTGATCGACCACGGTCCTTCGTACCTCGACCCCCAGGATGACTACCCGGTCGCTGTGTTGAGGGCTGCGGAGGCTGTCTCCGGCGACATTGGGGCGTTCGGCATCGTGCTGGGCGGATCAGGCAACGGTGAGCAGATGGCTGCGAACAAGGTCCGGGGCATCCGGGCGGCACTGGCCTACAACGTCGAGCTCGCCGAGCTGGCGAGGTCACATAACAACGCCCAGGTTCTGTCGATCGGTGCACGAATGAACACACCGGCGCAGGCCGAGGCCATGGTCGAGGCCTTCCTGACCACCGAGTTCAGCGGGGACCAGCGGCATGCGCGGCGCCTGGCGATGGTTGAGCGCTACGAGCACGACGGTGAGTTACCGCCGATTCCGGCGGTCGAGGACTGAACCGAAGGCAAAGCAGGGCTCTGACCCGGCAAACACGTACAGTGCGAGCGGTGAGCACACGCGGCCAGCGGTTCGCCCGTCGTAGCCTGTCAACGGCGCGCCGCCTATGGATGCGCGTCGCGGTCCTGGTACGCCTCTTCCCAGGCTTTGCCGCGCTGGCTCTCATCCTNGTAGCAGTTCTGGTGGAAGCCCTATATCTGGGCTGGCCGGCGGTCATACCCTGGTCGGCCTTCCTGCCGGTGATCGTCCTGGCCGGGTTGTTCCTGCCGCCAAGGTGGCTTGGCGTGCTCCTGACAGCCAATGCCCTTCTGCTCGCCTATGACGGGTGGTCCCTGGGGAGTCACCGCGGCGACTATGTCGGGGCAATGATCGTGATCCTGGTCATGGCCGCCATGATGACCTGGCTGGCCGTGTCCCGGGCTCGGTTGGGTGTTCAGGGGACGCTTGCCGAGTCGATGCTGGTCGATCTGCGTGACCGGATTCGCGCCCAGAGCCAGCTGCCACGGCTGCCCGAGCCGTGGCACGCTGAGGTGGAAGTCGAGTCCGCCTACTTTGAGCCCTTCACGGGTGACTTCGCGGTGGCCAACCTTTCCGACGCGGGAGACCGGCTGGAGGTCGCCCTCGTGGATGTCTCGGGCAAGGGGCTGGATGCCGGGACGCGGGCGTTGCTTCTCTCCGGCGCCTTCGGCAGCCTGCTGGGTGCGCTGGACCCGGACGAACTCCTGGGTGCGGCCAACTCGTATCTGCTTCGTCAGGACTGGAACGACGGCTTTGCCACGGCGATCCACGTGGCGCTTGAGCTCGACACCGGCCGGTTCTCGGTGGGCCGCGCCGGGCATCCACCGGCAGCAAAGTTCTGGGCAGGCTCCGGCCAGTGGCAGGTCATGGACGCGCTGAACGGTCCGCTGCTCGGTGTGCTGGCGAGCCCAAGCTTTCCCCGCTCCGATGGCCAGCTCTTGCGCGGTGATGCCCTGCTGCTCTACACCGACGGCGTGATCGAGACGCGTTTTCGGGACCTGACTGTCGGTATCGACAGGATGCTCGGCGAGGCGGAACGCCTGGTGCCAGAAGGCTTCACCGGCGGGGCGAGCCGGATCTGCGCAGCGGCCCTGGCGGGCCGCAGCGACGATCGTGCCGTCGTACTGATCTGGCGCAGCTGACGACCAGTCCCACGACTCAGGCGGCGTCGGCAGCCGGGCGGCGACGCAGGCTGATGTCTGCGCACTCCAGACAGATCTCCTCAGGCACGAGCCCGAGCTTCATCAACAACCCGAACGCCTTGCACCCCACGCACAGACCCAGGATGGACTCCAGAGCGGGGAAGACGACCATGATCACTCCTATCGCCAGGACCACAGGGCTCGCCACGCCAAGAGCCCACAGGATCGCAGCCACGGAGGTCAGGACGGCGCCGATCCCGGCGGCAAACCGCTTTGGTGCCCCGGCCGTTGGCTGTTTGGGCGTCTTGACCAGCGGACGGACGAATCGCTGGACCCCGCGAGCCAAGGGGCTGGCCTGAGGGCCAAAGGTCGTGCGCAGGATGAAGTCGACGGCCAGCACCGCATAGATCCACGTCTGGTGCAGATCGAGGGCGACAAGGGCCAGCAGGAGCACGACGGCGGCGATCAGTCGAACGGTGACGTCATCGACGACACGGGGGAAACGCGGCACTGTTGTCATGCAGAGGGAACACCTCGGGTGGCCGAGGTAATCCATGGAGTGCGCGTTCTGGTGAAATGTGAGGGGTTCGCCATACGAAGGGGAGTCCCGTGCGGGACGATGAAGTGGTCACCAGGAGACTCCCAGTGGTAGGACATTGGTCCCTCCTGCCCTGGGTGTCGATCGTGCTAACCTACGGTGACGTAAGTTACGTTCCCGTAAGTTGGAGGTTCTGTCCATGTCGGTCTCGCCCAGCGTTCGCCCCACTGCCGCGATCGCGACCACTGAGCGTCCCCTGCCTGTGGTCATCCAAGGCGGGATGGGTGTGGCCGTCTCCTCATGGCAGCTGGCTCGAGCGGTGTCGCAGGCCGGACAGCTGGGGGTTGTCTCCGGAACCGCATTGGACGTGGTGATCGCTCGACGGTTGCAAGACGGTGATGCGGGGGGGCATGTGCGGCGTGCGCTGGATCATTTCCCCGTTCCCGCAATCGCAGAGCGGATCTTGACCAGGTACTTCCTTGAGGGTGGCAGGGCAGCTGATCAGCCGTACCACCCCGTCCCCAAGCTGAGCATGGACACACCCGTGGCGGGCCTGGAGCTGTCGATCGTGGCCAACTACGTCGAGGTGTGGCTAGCCAAGGAAGGCCACGACGGCCTCGTCGGGATCAACTTCCTGGAGAAGGTTCAGATGGCCACGCCGAGTGCGGCGTACGGGTCGATGCTGGCAGGTGTCGACTACGTGCTAATGGGCGCTGGCATCCCCGCGGAGATTCCCCAGCTCCTGAACCGGCTGGCTGTTCATGAGTCATGCTCGCTGGACCTGCATGTGGATGGGGCCACTATCGACTACAGCGTCGGGCTGGATCCCCAAGCCCTGACCGGAGGCGGGCTGGCCCCGCTGCGACGGCCGATGTTCCTGGCCATCGTGTCCGCCCACGTACTGGCCGGGTATCTGGCCCGAGAGGACGCGACCAGGCCGGACGGGTTTGTCGTGGAGGGTCCCAGGGCGGGTGGGCACAATGCACCCGCACGTGGACGCCCGGTCCTGGATGACGATGGGCAGCCTGTCTTCGGTCCCCGGGATAACGCGGACCTGGTCAAGGTTGCGGCTGTCGGTCTGCCGTTCTGGCTGGCGGGCGGCTACGCCACGGCGGAGCACGTCGAGCAGGCGCGGGCCGCTGGCGCTGCCGGGGTTCAGGTGGGCACACTGTTCGCGCTGTGTGAGGAGTCGGGGCTGGACCCTGCCATCCGCCAGGAGATGCTCACCGAGTTGGGTGCTGGCGATCTCGTGGTCCGCACCGACCCGCGGGCCTCGCCGACGGGTTTCCCGTTCAAGGTGGTGACGTTGAAGGGGACCATGTCGCAGGCGGAGGAGTATGTCGCCCGGCCACGACTGTGCGACCTGAGCTACCTGCGCGTCCCCTATGAGCGCGGGCCTGGCGACCTGGGATATCGCTGCCCGGCAGAGCCGGTCCACATGTACGTCCGCAAGGGCGGGGACATTGCCGACACCGTCGGGCGCAAATGTCTGTGCAACGGCCTTACGGCAGGAATCCAGCTCGGGCAGAGTCGTCGTGACGGGTACAACGAGGTGCCTATCGTCACCCTGGGAGCGGACCTGGAAGGCGTGGCCCAGATGCTCTCGGCCATGCCAGATGGCTGGACCGCTGTCCAGGCCATTGACCGCCTTCTGGGCAACTGAAGGCTGTCCTGGAGCGGGCTGGAAGTATCGAACCCACGTTGTCAGGTGCGCAAAGTTGGGTAGCTTAGGGAATGTTCCTGCCGCTCAAGGCTCTGTAGATGTCCAGAGGTCCAGTCAGGATCTGCGGGGACTTAGCCTCGATTCACCGACGAGCGCGGTGACCGCCGCTGGCGGGTGATCTGGTGAGTACTGCGGCTATGCATGAGCCAATCGCGTGACGTCGCTTGGGTGGTGTTCCATCGGTTCTCTTCCCGCCCCGATGCAGGGCTATGTGGTAGGTCGTCGAGAGTTGCCGCGTCAGATTGCGCCCCGGCCGGCCTCGGCACCCGTGACACGTCGCTGGCCGACGTGGCTTTTCCCACCGAGTCTTCGGAATGCAGGAAACTGCGCGGCAAATCCGAGCGTGTCACGCAGGTGCACGGTGGGGTCAGTGGCTACCGGGTAGGACGATGGCCACGCGGCGGTTGCGGGCACGGCCGGCCTCATTCGTGTTGGGCGCGATAGGGTTGCTGCTACCGAATCCCTGTGGGATCAGGGTCAGGTTTCGGCCGACCAGCACGTTTTGAAGAACATGGGCCACGGCCAGCGCTCGGGACCGCGACAGCGCGGAGTCGTAACTGACGACGCCGACGTTGTCGGTGTATCCGTTGATCTGGATTGTCCCGCTCAGCGTGGTTTTGAGAAGTTGCTGGGCGAGACGAACCACTGCTGCCGTGGCTGCCGGGGTCAAGGCCGCGGAGTCAGAGCCGAACAGGACGTCGGAGTTAAGGATGACCTGCTTGCCGGCTTGGACGTGGGGGGCTGTCATCGGGTTGGCCGCCTTGATCACAGGCCGCACCGCTGAGCTTGGCTGAGGTTTTTGGCTAGATCTGGGCGGCGCGGTCGTCGACGGTGTCTTAAGTCGGGTGGTGGAGGCGACGCTGGCCGCCCGTGCAGGCTCCTGGCTTCCGCTGGCGAAGGCAGTCCGCCAGGTGACGGCAGCCGCCAACAGTGCCACCACGACACCTGTGGCCACAACCCAGCGCCGGCGCGATGTCAAGGTCGGAGCCGATGGACGGGTGGGAACCGATGACGATTTGGTCTCGTCGGTGACACGCACCGCGCCGTCGTGTCGTTCGCGAGCCATCGCGATGAGGCCGCCGGTCACGCCGATAACGTCATCGCTCCCCGAGATCTGAGCAAACAGAGCCCTGGTGTCGGCTTCAACCAATAGGGACTCCAGAGACGATTCCGTGCTGCTTGTGGCGCAGAGTCGCACGTTCACGCGCACTCGTTGGCTCGTGGGTTCTACCCTGGCGAAGATTCCCGTGTGGTCGCCGGACGCCACCGTTTCCTCGACGACGCGGTCCTTTGACACACGGCGCGATGTCGGCTTCAGCCTGAGATCGGTGAACCCGGTGAGCAACGCATCAACGGCGTCCAAAATCTCGGCGCCTCTCAACGTGATCTGATGCTCGCCGGTGAACAGACACACCGTGGCATCCGCGTCGAAGCAGGACATGACAGCGTCTCGGTCACCGGCCTGCAGTGCCGCTCCGAATTGCTCGAGAGTGCCGTGTGGTTCGTTCATCGCCTCATCACTTCCAAGGATCTCATTCCTGGACCTCGTTGTATGGCGATCGGCACAGACCGAGCTGGCGCGACTGCCCGCAGTTGCCGCAGGCCGACACGCTCTTCACGTTTTTGTCGTGCATGGGCGACGGATCGGCTCCGTGAAGACGCGGATGCCAGTGGTTCACTCTGCCTAGTGGATCCCCGCAGCATCATCACGCCGGCAGGGGGTGGAGGAAGGCACGAGGCAAGGTCGGCCTGCCCTGGGCCTCTTCATGACCTCCGCCAACAGGGCTTGACTCGTGCCGCTCAGCCGGAGCGACCACCGTGGAGCTCATGGCGAGAGGTGGCCACTCGAAGGCCAGCGCGAGCCTTATCTACCAGCATGCGATCTACCAGAGGCGGCCGAGTCCCGGCGATCACACATCGCGGCCAACGTGACCCGTGTTGCGCAGGCAGCCCGAGAGATTTTGTGGCTATCGGGTGGCACACGCAGGAGCACCAAGCCAGACGACCCACAATTGACGAAGAGCCTCTCCCTGTGTTCGTACGGGTGAGAGGCCCTGCGCGTGCTGGAGCGGGCGACCGGTATCGATCCGGCGTCGCCAGTTTGGAAAACTGGGGCTCTACCATTGAGCTACGCCCGCGTGCTGCGCC
>JGI24140J50213_10000947_pt1 | contig 13130 bp, 9 predicted proteins | sample BarGraIncu00222A_FD_50213 | JGI IMG/M metagenome (IMG submission 50213)
TCCTGGCGCAGCGCCAGGCCGATCGCCGGCAGCCAGGGCGCCTGCAGCGCCTCGTCGCCGACGGCGCCGGCGGCGGCGAAGTCGATCGCCTCGCCGAGGTCGGCCGATTCGACCGGCACCGACAGCATGTCCTGCAGGTCGGCGACGAGCGCGTCGCGGCCAGCGAATGGCGCGACCACGAGTCGCTGCAGCGCGACCTGGCTGAACTGGCGATCGAAGTTGTCGAGCGTGCGCTGCAGCTCGAGGGTGATGCGCTCGCACAGCGCTTCGCGCGACGCGGCCGGGCTGTCGGCGCCGAGCGCACNCGCGCCGACGTCGATGTAGCGCAATGCGTAGAGCTCGCCGTTGCGGGTGAAGGTGAGCAGGCCGCGCTGCTCGTCGAAGGACAGGAACGCGAGGCCGCGGTCGGGCTGCTCGTAGAGCGCGCCGAGATTGCGCTGGGCGACCTCGGCGACGTCGATCGCGGCCAGGCGTACGCCGGCGCCCTCGAACGCCCGCATGCGAGCGCGCACGCGCTCGCGCCGTGCCGCGACCGCGATGATCTGCGCCGGGCGGCCGACGCGGGTGGTGTCGGGCGGAATCGGCATCGCATCGAGAATCGCCTCGTCGGCGGGGAAGTCGATCGAATCCTTTACCGCCCAGCGCAAGGCTTCCTTCGCCTCGGCGGCCGGAACGGCGGGCGCGGGCAGTTGGACGACGTGATACGCGCCGGCTTCGAGTCCGGTCGTGCAGCGCATGCCGGCGAGGCCGAGCGCCTTCCTGACGCGCAGCAGGTCGTCGACGTCGCTGCCGTTGCGCTCGAACTCGCGCATCAGGACGACCTGTGCCCGGCCGGTGCGGCCGGGCACGAGATGGGCGACTCGAACGCTGCGCGCCTGCAGGTCGATCGCCATCCAGCCGGGTCGGGGGGGTCGGTTGAACATCGTCGCGAGTCGGTCCGGTGACAAAGGGCAATTGGGTTGCGGCCATGCTAGGCAGGGGCGGCGCGTCCGGTCGCCCGAAAAGCGGCGCTTTTGACGACGTCCGGGGCAGAGCAGCCTGTTCTATCGGCGTCGCTAGTAGCTCTCGCGTTGATAGATGAAGGGCGACCGGTACTGGCCGAAGCTCGCCCGCGTTGCCGGGTTCTGGTCGAACGCAGCGGCGCCGCTCCACTTGCCCTGCAGCCAGGGCAGGCTGGCCGCGACCGCTGCTGTCGGCGCGCCGCCGACTGCCAGGCACGTCTGCCCGGCAGCGCTTGCGCCGAGTTGGAGCGCGAGATCGACGCTGCCGGCGTTGCCGCTGCCCGGCTTGGCGAGGCGAAGGAAGGTGCGGCCGTTGGCGAGGGTCGGCGCGGCCGACGCGACGGCGGTCTTGCACGCCGCCAGGCTGCGCTGGTAGTTGCCGAGGGCGACGCTGTTCGCCGCGACGGCGGTGCACTGGTCGGCGCTGTGCGTCGCCAAGCGCACGCCATCCCAGTACTGCGCCTCGACCAGCACGGGCAGATCGACCAGCTCGCTGCCGTAGGCCGGCACGAGACGCAGCACGCCGTAGCGGAACTGGGTTCCGGAGTCGAAAGCCATGCTCGCGAAGACGAGCGGCGCGCTGGCGACGGTGGGGTTGCCCGTCACCGCCGCGTCGCTCGTGTCGCTCACGCTCCAGGTCACCGCGATGGCGGCATCGAACGGCGCCACCGGTGCGTTGGTCGGCCGTGTGAAGCGGAGCATGTCGCCGGCCTGCGCCGCGACCAGGCCGCTGCCGTTGTTGTTGCTCGTGATTGCCGGCAGGGTCGCCGTCGAGACGTCGAGCGCAGGCACCGCCGGCAGCGTCGACCACGACTGCGTCGCGGGACCGAGCTTCCAGAGCGCGCCGCTGTAGTTGGCCGTGGTCGCGCCGGCGGCGTTGCGCGCGTAGACCGTCGCCTGCGGCACGGCGGCGTAGCCGAAGGGCTGGCCGACGTAGGTGAACGATCGCGCTGCGCAGCTGCCGCTGCCGAAGGTGCGCAGTGTTGGCGCCGCGAGCAGGACCAGGTCGAAGTGGTCGGGGACGAAGCGGCCGACGACGATCGTCGCCGAGGCGATCGTCCGCTCGGCCGCGCTCGAGCCGTCGGCGGCATCGACCGCGGCGAAGCTGCTGTCGACGAGCTGCAGGGCAAAGCTGCCGACCTCGTCGTAGCTCGCGCTGCGATCGATCACGCCCGCGGCGGCGGTCGCGGTCAGCGTCAGTGTTCCCGCCGTGCCGACGCACGCCGTTCCGGCGCACGGCGTGATCTGCGGCGTCGCCGTGCCGGCGTAGTTTGTCGTCGTCGCACCGGCGCCGTTGACAGCGGCGGCATGGACCGTGAACGGCTGGCCCGCTCGGTGCACGTTGCCGCCGGTCGCGGTCGCGTTGGCGAGCGGTCGCGCGGCTCCGGTTGTCGCCGAATCGGCGTCGCTCGCGGCGAACGCGGCGAAGCCCGCCGGCCGGTTGGCGAAGTTGTCGCCCGAGCATGCCACCGTCGTCGGCGCGCCGGTCGACGGCGTGCTGACGCGAACGCGCACGTCGCGCCAGGCGTTAGCCTCGCTCAGCGTCACCGGCTTGCGGCCCGAGTCGGCGGCGGCGAAGGCGAGCGTCGCCGCGGCGCTGCCGGGCAACGGCGCCCAGCTCGCGCGGCAGCCGCCGGCGTCGAGCGCTCCGCTGTTGTCGCTGCCGTCGAGCAGCTCGACCTTGACGCTGCCGCTGAAGCTCGGCAGCGCGGCGCTTCGCGTCGCGTTGAGCGCGACGACATCGACCGTGAACGGCACGCCCGCGACCTTGGTGTGGATCACGCCGGCAATCGATCCCGCCGCGGTGCCGCTCTCGAACACGTTGAAGCCGCCGGGAGCGCTCGTTGCCGCCGCCGCGACCAGCTGCACGTCGTCGACGAACGAGTCGCCGCCGACGCTCGCGAAACGGATCGTGTGCGATCCCGCCGCGAGCGTCACCGGCGTGCTGAAGGACCCATAGGCACTGTTGCTCAGGGTCCAGCTGCCGACCGGCGTTCCGTCGACGGTCGCCGTCAGCGTCGGCGTGCCGTAGGCGACGCGCCCGGCGGCCGAGAACTGCAGCTGATAGGTGTTGCCCGAATCGTTCCAGGTCTGCGTCATGTAGCCGCCGTTCTGCACGAACGCGGCCTGCGCTCCCTGTGGAGCGGCCGGGCTGCCGAAGGCGCTGTTGTTGGCCGTGATCCCCGATCCGGCCGGGAACGACCACGGCTGCGCGCCCGGGTTGTAGTGATAGTTCTGAGCGCCGATCTGCCATTCCTCAAAGCTGCCGGCGATCGTCGTGCCGGCGAACGCCGTCGCCGCGGTCACGCGGACCTCGTCGATGAAGGCGGTGCTGTCGGGGCCGGCGACGGTGCCGCGGATCGCGAGCGTGTGGCTGCCCGCAGTGAGCGCGAAGGTCGGCGTCGCGACATACATCCAGGTGCTGGGGATCGGCGATACCGGCACCGGTGCCGCGAGCACGGTCGTCGAGTCGATGTCGACGGCAAACGTCTGCTGCGCACCGTAGTTGCCACGGTTGACGATTCGCAGGTAGGCGGCGTAGTTGCCGGCCGCCGGCGCAGTGAACGTCTGCGTCACCGCGCCGGTGTTCTGCAGGAACGCGGCGAGGCGACCGTCGGTCGGGCCGCTGTTGCCGTTGGTGAAGGCGCTTCCACCGCCAGTGACGCCGGCGCCCGAGCCCCAGGTCCAGGGCGGCTGATCGGTCGGGCCGTAGGTGTAGTTGCCGGTCGCGGTCGCGCCGACCTCGAAGCTGCCGTTGACGATCAGGTTCGGCGGCACCTGCGGCGCACCGAAGAACAAGCCCGAGACGACCGCGTTCGACGACCCGTTGGTGTTGCGGACGACGATGGTGACGTTGCCGGCGATGTTCCAGATCAGCCACGTGCCGCCGACGAAGCCCGCGAGGCTGCGGCTGTCGAGCAGCGCGTTGGTACCGGTGTCGCGGATCTCGATCGTCTCGGTCCGACCGTTGTAGTTGTCCCAGTCGAGGGCATACAGGGCAATCGAGTGGACCTGGCCGTCGTTGATCCTGATCCTGACGCTCCACGTCGAGCTCGAGTACCAGCACGCGGCGATGCGGTCGGTCGCCGACGTCGCCTTCTGCAGACCGCGAACGTCGCTGGTCGATCCGGCCCAGGTGTAGATCAGGTTGTTGGACGGCGCGAGGGTCGCGTACGACGGCAGACTCTGCGCGTCGTTGATGACCTGGTAGCCGTCGCTGCCGTAGACGCCTTTCCAGCTGCCTTGCGTCGTCGTGTCGGAGCGCACGTAGGTGGCCTGGCTCGACGACTGCGGCACGGCCTGCACCGGACCGAAGAAGATTCCCGAGACGACCGCGTTCGACGGGCCGTTGGTGTTGACGACGACTACCTTGAGGTTGCCCGAGACGTTCCACACCGCCCAGACGCCGCCCTGGAAGCCGGAGAGGTTGCGCGAGTCGAGCAGCGCGTTGGTCGCGGCGTCGCGGACCTCGATCGTCTCCGTCCGGCCGTAGTAGTTGTCCCAGTCGAGGGCGTAGATCGCCATCTGGTGCGTCTGGCCGTCGCTGATCGTCACCGAGAGCGAGAACGACGTGCTCGAGTACCAGCACGCGGCGATCCGGTCGGTCGCCGGTGCCGCTTTCTGCGCGCCGCGCGGATCGGTGGTCGATGCGGCCCAGGTGTAGAGCGATGCTGCCGTCGGGGTCACGGTCGCGTACGCGGGCAGGTTCTGCGAATCGTTGACGACCTGGTAGCCGTCGCTGCCGTAGACGCCCTGCCAGCTGCCGCCGGAGAAGCTGTCGAAGGCGACGAAGCTGGCCGAGCTCGCGCTTGCCGCCGCGGGCCAGAGTATCAGCGCGGTCACGACCGCAGCGAGCCACCGCTTCATGGCGTGCTCACCTGCGCTTGAAGCTGGCGCTCGACCTGGTCGGGAGCTCCGACAGCGCCCCGCGTCGCGGTCGAAGTCAGCTGATAGATGCGCACCGCCGTGCCGCCTTCGTCGAACGGGCCGCTGACGCTGCACGTGACGACTACCGCGAAGCCGGCCGCCGAGCCGCCCAGCGCCGGCAGTGTCGTGCTCGGGGCGCAGGCGCTGTTGCGCAGCGCCGCGTAGACGCCCCACTCGATTCCGGCGCGCGCCGCGAAGTAGGCGCGCGAGCCGAACAGCTCGCGCGCCTGGCCGACGTGCTGGGTCGACGACAGCGCGACGATCATCGCGCCGAGCAAGGCGAGCACGACGAGGATGAAGATCGCCGAGACGAGCGCGAAGCCGCGAGTCGGGATCCGGCGTGGGGCTGCCGCGCTCATGGCGAATCGTCGACGTGCGCCTGGTGCACGAGGGTGAGCTGCTCGCCGCCCGCGGCAAGGGTGAGGTAGAGCGTGACGATGCCGATCCGCGCCGCCGGGCCGGCGCCGAACCCGAACGAGCAGCTTTCGACCTTGTCGGCGAGGAGCGCGGCGTTGCGCCCGGAGAGACCCGCGAGCGGCGCGGCGCCGGTGCTGGTCGGCTGTACCGCCTGGATCGGGTAGCCGCTGTAGCGGCGCAGCTGTCCGGTCCCGCCGGCGCCCGGCAGGCAGGCGTAGGTCACCGGCGCCACGACAACCTGGAAGCGGTTGCCGGGCGAGCGGAACGGAAACTGCGCGCCGCCGGTCGCATAGCTGAGCGAGGCGAGCGCGGTGCCGCTGCTCGAAAGGGCGCGCCGCGATTCGCCGCTGTACGCGCCGGCACCCGGCAGGCCGAGGTTGTAGACGACGAGCTGGCTGCCGGCGGCGACGTCGATCGGCGGGCCGAGGACATCGAAACTGGTGTCCGCCGGGTTGTCGAAGTCGAGGAAGTCGCCGCTGCCGTCGGCCGCGGGCGTGGCGCGGTAGCGGCCACTTGCCGCGACCGGCAGGAACTCGAGCATCGTTCCGCCCGGGTCGACGCGAACGCTGTTCGGCAAGGCCCCCGTCAACTCGCGGCCGATTCGCCTGAGCGCCAGGTCGGCGGTGTCGCTCAGCTCGGCGCGGCGCGCCTGGTCGACGTAGGCCTCGATCGGCTGGCGGATGAAGACCGCGACCATGGTCGCGACGATCCCGGTGATGGCGATGACGAGCACCAGCTCGAGCAGCGTGAAGCCACGCTGCCCGGCTGCTCGCGCGAAGCGGCGCGTTGTCATCAGCCGATCGCCGCGGGCGAATGGCGCAGGCGATAGCCGGTGAGCGTGATCGTCTCGCCACGGCCGCTGACGAGGACGTCGATGCGCAGCGCCTCGGCGTCGCTCGGCAGGCCGAGCGACGTTCCGGCGCGCGTGATCGTTACCAACGCCGAGTAGGCGCCGAGCCCGGCGATCGGCGTCGCGCCGTTGTCGAGGCTGTAGATGCCCGAGTTCATGGCGTAGCCGGCGTAGTCGGCGACGTTGTCGAACGGGTCGGTTGCCGAGAAGCGGCTCTCGCTCACCGGCTGCGGCCCGAGCGGCCCGCCGCCGCTGTCTTCCGACGCCGCGGCGCCGCCGGTACATGCCGCCGTCGACGTCGGCGGCGCCGCCGGGTCGTTGGCCGGGTCCTGCGGATCGCAATAGCTGAACGGCTGCGCCAGCACTTCGTTGAGCAGCGACTCGGCGATCGCGATCGCCTGCTTGCGCACCAGCGGGTCGGCGCTGCTGCGTACGGTGCGGTCGTAGACGACCAGAACCCCGGCCAGCGCCGCACCGACGATGGCAATGAAGAGGATGAGCTCGATCAGGCCAAGGCCGGCGCTCGTCTGGCGATGTGCGGACCGCGCTCGGCGGGGGCGTTCCATGAAGGGATCTGCGCGCGAGCTAGTGGACGAGACCGGTCTCGGGCTCGATCGTCACCGACACCGGATGGCCGGCGACGGAGATCGTCATCGCCGCGGCGAGCGGCGCGGCCGGGGCGGTCAGCGGCCTGCCTGCGGCGTCGAAGATCACGCTCGCGCTCGCCGTCACCGCGGCACCGCCGGGCAGTGCGTTGGCCGGATCGGCGAAGGCGAGGTTGTTGGCCGGATGAACGAGCGCCGCGCCGGCGTTGCACGACTGGTCGCTGCCGGGCGCGGTGGCGATCGTCGCCGCGACGGTCGATCCGGTGATGTCGAGGCAGACGTTTCGGCGCATGGCGATCGCCGACTTCTGGGCGTAGCGCAGGCCGCTGGCGAGGAAGTCGCGGCCGCCGCGCGCGGCGAATTCGCTCTGGTCGAAGAGACGCGGCAGCGCGACCGCCGACAGCACGCCGACGACGACCATGACGATCACCAGCTCGGCGATCGTGAAGCCGCGTTGCGTGTTCATGCGGGTCGCGGCGAGAGGCCGCTTCTGTGTCTGCGCCCGGCTCAGCGAGCGCACATCAGCGTGGCCGTCTGCGCGGTCACGCCGGTGCCCTTGGGCGTCAGCGTGCAGCTGACGCTGACGGTCGCCGCGGCAGTGCAGTCGCCGGCGCCACCGACCTGGAACTGGTCGTCGGCGGCGGGCGCGGCAGCGGTCAGCGTCACGCCGGTGCCGCTCAGGAGCGGCTGCAGGATCGCCGCGGTGCAGATGTTGGCCTGGTTGATCACGATGGCGCCCGCGTTGCCGGCGCTGCGCGCCGCGAAGTTGATCGAGGATCCCGAGGCGAGTGCGCCGGCGACGCCCTTGGCCGATGCGTTGTGCGCGTCCACCGAGAGGTCGATGAACTTCGGCACCGCCACTGCGGCGAGCACGCCGAGGATGATGATGACGACGACGAGTTCGATGAGGGTGAAACCCCGTTGCTTGTTCATGGTGCTGCTCCCAGAGTGAGGGCGGATGGGCAGGGGCCGGTACTCAGCACCCGGTGGTGACGACGGCCGAGAACGTCGCGGCCGCGCCGGCGATGGCCGGCTCGCTGTAGGTGAAGCTGCAGTTCGCGGGCTGGGGGGCGTCGATGCGCTGGAAGGTCGTGACGCCGCCGGCGACGGCGACCGCGTACCCCTCGGCGGCGAGGTTCGCCGCCGAGGGCACGAAGGTGCCGCCGATCCCGGCGGCCGAGACAATGCCGGCCGTGCCGGGCGCGGTCGATGCCGGATAGGCGTTGTTCGTCTGGACGACGCCGCCTTCGGTGCACGCGGTGCCCGGGCCGGCGAAGACGTTGTCGGCGAAGACGCCGGGCGCGGCGGGGCAGGCGATCGTGTCGGGAACACCGCGGCGCGCGAGCATGGCGGCATGGACCAGGGTCGCGCCGGTGGCGACGGCGCCGCGCGCGCCCTGCAGGTGGCCGATGCGCGCGTCGCGCTGGAGGTCGACGAAGCGCGGCAACGCGATCGCGGCGAGCACGGCGATGATCGTCAGCACGACGATCAGCTCGATCAGGGTGAAACCACGTTGCCGTCGTTGCATGTATCTGCCCGCGCGCTATCGACGCCCGGCTCGTTGCTCGAAAACTGGCCATGACTGTGATCGCGGCGGCGCCTGGCGAAGCGCCAAAAAGCAGGCCCTACACCAGCCATATCCAGCACCACGCCCGGGCGCCGGAGGCGAAACGCTCGCCGCATGAGCAGCCTATCGACAGATCGGCGGCCAACTTGAGGGGCCGACCGTGCCGATTCAACGCTTGATCGAGACCCGGCCCAGATCCCAGATCGGCAGGAAGACGCCGAGGGCGAGGACCAGCACGACGATGCCGAGGAAGACGATCAGGATCGGCTCGATCTGCGACGAGAGCGTCTTCAGCTCATACTCGACGTCCTGCTGGTAGAAGTCGGCGACCTCGGCGAGCATCTCGTCGAGCGAGCCGGACTCCTCGCCGACGGCGATCATCTGCAGCACCACCGGCGTGAAGATGCGGCTCGACGCAGCCGTTCGCATCAGCGTGTCGCCGCGCTCGACGCCTTCCTTCATCTTCGCGACGGCGCGGCCGATGTAGGCATTCTCGACCGTCGAGGCGACGACGAGCATCGCCTCGACGACCGGTACGCCGCTCTTGAGCGCCAGCGCGAAGCTGCGCGCGAAGCGCGACAGCGTCGCCTTGGTCGTGATCTTGCCGGCGATCGGCAGACGAAGGAGGAGGCGATCCCAGGCGTAGCGGCCGTCCTCGGTGCGCACCCAGGCGCGAAAGCCGAACCCGGCGATGACGGCTGCGCCGAGCAGCCAGGGCCAACCGGCCGTCATGAAGCGCGAAAAGCCGATCAGGATCCGCGTCATCAGCGGCAGCTCGGCGCCGAAGCCGTCGAACACCTTCTGGAAGGCGGGGATGACGAACAAATTGATGATGACGATCGCCGCGCCCATCACCGCGACGACGAAGCTCGGGTAGCGCAGCGCGGTTCGCACCTGGTCGCGCATGAGCTTCTCGAACGCCAGGTGGTGGAAGAGGCGCAGGAAGACCTCGTCGAGACGTCCGGTCAGCTCGCCAATGCGCACCATCGCGATGTAGAACGCAGAGAAGACGCCGTGCTGGCGTGCCATGGAAAGCGACAGCGCATTGCCGCTTTCCAGGCTCTCGCGCGTCTGCCGGATGACGCCGGCCATCGCCGGCCCGGCCGAGTCCTGCAGGCCGCCGAGCGCCCGCGTGATGGGAATGCCGGCCTTCAGCAGCGAGTGCAGCTGCCGGCTGAAAAGCAGCACGTCGGTGCGGCCCAGCCTCGGCCCGCGCCACGAGCCGGCGCCGGGAAATGAGCTGGCCAGGGCGGCGCCGCTCGCCGCCTCGATCCGGACCGGCGTGTTGCCGCCGCTGCTCAGCTGATCGGCGACTGCGGCCGCGCTCGGGCCTTCGAGCACGCCCTCGCGCAGGACTCCGCCGGCGTCGCGCGCGCTGTAGCTGAAGACGGCCATCAGCCCTCGAGCTGCACCGAGATGCGCATCGCCTCTTCGATCGTCGTGCGACCCTCGCCGACAAGGTCGAGCGCATGCCCGAGCAGCGTCGCGCCGGCCATCTGCTCGCGGGCGAGGCGAACGAACTCCACGGGTGAGCCGCCGTTGGCGGCCTGGACCAGGGGCTGCGTCATCTCGAGCATTTCGTAGACCGCGCTGCGGCCGGCATAGCCGGTGCCGTTGCAGCGCGAGCAGCCCAGACCGCGGCGATAGCTTGCCCGGCCGTCCTCAGCGCCGGCGCGCGCCGCGTGCAGAAGCCACGCCGATTCCGGCACGCTCGGCTCGTGCTGCGCGGTGCATTCCTCGCAGACCATCCGCACCAGGCGCTGGGCGACGACGAGATGAAGCGACATCGCGACCATGTACGCGGGCACGCCCATGTCGACCAGGCGGATTGGCGTGCTCGCGGCTTCGTTGGTATGCAGCGTCGACAGCACCAGATGGCCGGTCAGCGCGGCGCGCAGGCCGATCTCGGCCGTGGTCCGGTCGCGCATCTCGCCGACGAGGATGACGTCGGGGTCTTGGCGCAGCGCCGAGCGCAGCACGCGCTCGAAGCCGAGATCAATCTTTTCGTGAACCTGCACCTGGTTGACCCCGGGAAGGCGGTACTCGACCGGGTCCTCCACGGTGATGATCTTGCAGTCCGGCCCGTTGATCTCGGCCAGCGCGGCATATAGCGTCGTCGTCTTGCCGCTGCCAGTCGGCCCGGTGACGAGGATCATGCCGCCGCTGCGCGCCAGTGCGTGGCGCACTCGGGCCAGCATCGGCGCCGGCATGCCGAGGCGGTCGAGCCGCAGCAAGCCGGTGCTCTGGCTGAGCAGACGCATGACCACCGATTCGCCGTACTGGGTCGGCATCGTCGATATGCGGACATCGACGGCATTGCCGCGGATGTCGACGTGGAAGCGCCCGTCCTGCGGCAGCCTGCGCTCGGAGATGTCGAGGCCGGACATCAGCTTCAGGCGAAGGACCAGCGCGGACGCGATCTTCGAATCGGCCTCGGTCTGAAGGTGCAACACGCCGTCGATGCGAAAGCGCACGTGCAGGTTCTTTTCCTGCGGCTCGAGGTGGATGTCGGAAGCCCGCACCTGGACGGCGTCCTCGAACAGCGTCTGCAGCAGCTTGACGACGGGCGCGTCCTTGAGCGCGGCGTCCGAGCCGGTGGCGGCGCCGAAGTCGGCCTCGGTCTGCGCCAGCTCGGCGGTCAGCTCGAGCGAGAGCGCGCTGATCTCGCCGGTTCGCCGGTAGAGGCGATCGATGCTCGCCATCAACAGCGTCTCGCTGACCACGGCCAGGTTGATCTCGCGCTTGAGCAGCCGCGTCAGTTCGTCGTAGGCGACCAAGTCGGTCGGATCGGCCAGGCCGATGCGCAGCGCGCCGGCGTTCTCGTCGAGGACGATCGCGCGAAAGCGGCGCGCCTGTGCCTCGGGCAGCGTCTGCACGAGTGCAGCGTTGAACGAGAACTGCTTGAGATTGATGTAGGGGATGCGCATCTGCCGCGCCAGCGCGCCGCAGATCTCCTCTTCGCTGACGAAGCCTGCGTCGACGAGCGTTCGGCCCAGCTTGTGGCCGTCCGCGCGTTGGCGCTTCAACGCCGCGTCGAGCTGTTCTTCGCTGATCAGCTGCTGGCGAACGAGCAGCTCGCCGAGGCGGACTTTTTCTGGCGGTGCCACACGGCTCCCGGGCGGTGGACGAGATTCGAAAATTGTCGGCAGGATGGACGCCGCCGAAAATCGGAACTGACCGAGCTTCGCACGTCTGTTTCGCGCCTCGACGCATTTGAAACACGAGCGGATCACGGATCCCGTCCCTTCTAGCCCCTGTTGCCGCAGTCGCTTCAAGACGCGCCGATCGCCGCGATGGTCATACACCGAGCTGCTGCAAGCTCATCTCGTCGACGCGCCACTGCGACACGGATTGAGCGCCACGTCGGTCCCTCGTCGACGGTCCCGGCGCGGGCGTTTCCCGGCGAGACGATCGGAACCGGGAGTGCCGGCAGTCGACCCAAAGGCGACCTTCGTCGAGCCGCCTCGGCATGTCTCGAAGCGGACGGCCGTTCTAGGCAGCGCGCCAGCCGTCCGATGTTCTTGGCGGCGCTTCAGGCCCACAAGTTAGAGGGATAGCAACCGCAACGCCTTGGACCGACGATCTGATCCTCGCTGGACACGATGTTTGGTACGGAGGCGATGATGAGACCGAACCTGTTGAACCTACTCAGCGCGTCATTCGCCCTTGCCGCGGCGATTGCGTTGGCGCTCTTCGGCGCGTCGGCTTCCGGGTTTCACCCGCGAGCCCCGCGCCCCCCGACAGCCTCGATGCCATCGGCTACAACACTTCCGTTGGAACGCAGGGACGCGAGTGGGACGGAGCTTCCAGCGCCGAGGCCGCCATTCGACGAAACACCGATAACGCCGGCGGAAACTGCGGGCGCTCCTGCCCGCGATTGACCGAGTCTACGAGTGACCTGGCCGCCGCGATAAGCGACGGCTCCCGCCGCATAGCGGCTGTTGCACAGCGGCTGTTCATGGGGAGGCACCCGTTCGACGGGAACTTCGTCGACAGCGCCGGTCGAGTCGTCGAATGCTGGGGATTGGGCTGTCTACCGCACTGATGGGGTCCCATGACGTCTGACCGGTCGACCGCCGGCCCTCGACCCCCGCTCCCGACACCCGTGGGCCCAAGGCCGAGCGCCGCAAAGCGGCCATCGTCGATGTTCAACGAATTCATTGTGCGGTTCGCTCCGCGACTCTTATCCGTCGCTCCGACTATACGCAAGGCTGCGTATAGCGCGTCCACTTGACCTGCGTAGACTGGGTATAGGCAATTGAAGAATCGGAATCAAGGCAGGAACCGTGGAAGCCACCCGACATCGAGACAGACCATGAGCAGTACGAGATTCGTCGCAGTAGATGGTGAGGTCGTCACGGTCGATGGGAGCGCCATCGAAAAGTTGAAATCCTCAATGCGAGGGCGACTGCTTGTTCCGAACGACGATGGCTACGAAAGAGCACGCACTGTCTGGAACGCCATGATCAATCGCAAGCCGGCGTTGGTAGCGTGCTGCGCCGGCGTGGCCGACATTCGCCAGGCCGTGATGTTCGCGCATGCGCACGGCCTACTGACCGCCGTCAAGGGGGGTGGGCACAACATTGCGGGCAATGCCGTGTGCGACGGCGGCTTGCTCATCGATTTGTCAAATATGCGAGGAGTGACCGTCGATCCGTTCGCCTCTGTAGCGCATGTGGAGCCGGGGGCGACGCTGGGCGATTTTGACCACGAATGTCAGGCCTTTGGATTGGCGACACCCGTCGGGATCAATTCGACCACCG
>JGI24140J50213_10000948_pt1 | contig 13129 bp, 11 predicted proteins | sample BarGraIncu00222A_FD_50213 | JGI IMG/M metagenome (IMG submission 50213)
GTGCTCTTGGGAGGCCGTCGCGTGAAGTACGGTTCGTCCAGCAAGGCGGCAAGCAGAACTGCATCGACCCGACCGCCCGCCGCCCAGGCGCCGCCAACATCGAACGGATGCCCGGTCACACGCTGGCACCAGCGGTCGAGAAGGTTGTTCGCCGGACCGCAGTCGAAGCCGATGGTCGAGCCGTCCGCGTCAATCGACGTGAGGTTGGCGATGCCGCCGAGATTGAGCACGGCAGCCGCGGAGCCGGGCCTTGCGAAGACCGCCCGATGAAACGCCGGAACGAGCGGCGCACCCTGGCCACCCGCGGCGACGTCGCGGCTGCGAAAGTCGGCGACCACGTCGATGCCTGTCAGCTCGGCGAGCAGCGCCGGCGCGCCGAGTTGCACCGTGTAGCCGATGCCGTCGAATTCGCCGGGGCGATGCCGGATCGTCTGGCCGTGGCTGCCGATCGCGACGACCCTGGCGGGTTCGGATCGCGCCTGGCCGATCAGCGCAGCGACGACCTCGGCGCCNGTGCGCGCCAAGGCGTTGGCGGCGAGAGCGACGCGGTGCACTTCATCGGACGAAGAACGATTGAGCGCGAGCAGCTCCTCGCGCAGCGCCGGGGCGAATGCACGGTGCGCGTGGGCGAGCGTGTGCGGTGATGCGGCCGCGGCGTCGGAGGCGAAGTCGACAAGCACGCCGTCGATGCCGTCGAGCGACGTGCCCGACATCAGGCCGATGAAGGCGGTGCTCACGGCACCGCGCCGCTATTCGCCGAGAACCTGGGCGTGAGCGAGCGTCTTCGCGATGCCGAGCTCGGCACGGACGTTCTGCGCCAGCTCCGCCAGGCGAACCTTCGACGCCGACGAAAGGACAGCGCCTTGCGAGTTCTGCGCCATGAGCAAGGGATCCTGCTGCTCGCCGTCGACCTTGAATTCGAAGTGCAGATGCGGGCCCGTGGCCCATCCGGTCATGCCGACCGCGCCGATGGTCTCGCCCTGCTCGACCTTCGCGCCCTTGGTCACGTCGATCCGGCTCAGGTGCGCGTAGACCGTCTCGAGGTCGTTGCTGTGCTTGATGTGGATGACGTTGCCGTAGCCGTTCTGCCAGCCCGCGAACTCGACCGAGCCGTCGCCGATGGTGCGCACCGGCGTGCCGATCGGCGCACCGTAGTCGACGCCCTTGTGCTGCTTCCAGGTGTTGAGGATCGGATGCATGCGCATCGCGAAACCCGAGGTCACGCGCGAGAACTCGAGCGGGCTGGCGAGGAACGAGCGTTGCTTGCTCTGGCCGTCGAGCCCGAAATAGCTGCCCTTGCCCTCGCCGTCCTTGAACCACATCGCCGAATAGGTCTGGTTGCGGTTGACGAACTGCGCCGCCAGGACGCGCCCGGCGCCCGGCGCCCAGCTCAGCGGCTCGCCGTCGGCGGTGAGCGCCTCGTAGACGACCGAGAACGTCGCGCCCTTTTGCAGCTCGCGACGGAAATCGATGTCGGTCGCGAAGACCTCGGCCAGTTGCGTTGCCACCGGGTCGGGGATGCCGGCCTCGTCGGTCGCCGTGAACAGCGAGGTTCGGACTGTGCCGCTGGCAAGCAGAGGCTGGGCGGTGAGCGGTACGAGGACCACGGAGACGACGAGCTGGCCGCCGACGCGCTCGACGCGAAGGCGCGTGAATTGGGTGGGAAGCTTGTCGGCGCTCGGTGCCCCGAAACGGGCGACCAGCTCTTCGAGCTTGCCGTTCGCGTCGGTTCGGACCTGCACGCGCTTTCCGGCGCGGCCGTCGAGGAGCTTTCTGGCGATCGGATCGGAGCGGACGAAGGCGGCGGCTCCTGCATCGCTGACGCCCAGACGGGCGAGGAGCGAGTCGGCGGTGTCGCTGGCCCGCGTGATGTCGTTGCGGAACAGGTCGAGATTGCCTCCGGCGAGCGCTTCCAGCTGCGCGCCGAGGTCGAGCGTCGGAACGTTCTCGGAGACGATCCGCTTGGGCAACGCGGCAGGATCCGGAACCATCGGCGAGACGCCGAACGCGGTGGCGGCGAAGCCGGCCAGGCCGAGAGACACCGAAGCCGCGAGCGTCTTCGGATAGCGGGAAGCGAGACTGGCGACGTGGGCCGACGCATAGGCCCAGGCTGTCTTGATGGGGGTGATCAATTTCAAATTGCGTGCGGGCGGGGTCGCCCGGTGAGTCGGCGCAACGAGGTTGCTTGCGCTTCGGTTCATCGTCACCGCCGAAGCGCCTCTAGAATCGAGCGCTTTGGGCCGGCCGCGTAGGAGTTGTCTGGCGGGTCTTGTAGGAAACCGCCGCGCAGTATAGCGGCCCCGACTTGGGGCAAATCGTCAGTAACCTCCCTATGGTTGTATCTTCTGTCGCAGCGTCGCCGGCCGCGAAACACCCAGTGACCGACGCGGTCCGCGAAGCGATGCGGGTCTCGAAACGCCTCTGCGACGAGCTGCTTCCCGAAGCCGACTGGCTCGCCAAGCTGGCCAAGTCCGAAGCAACAGGTGTGCCACTTCGCGTCAAGCTCGGTCTCGACCCGACCGCGCCGGACATCCATCTCGGCCACACCGTCGTCCTCAACAAGCTGCGCGACCTGCAGGACCTTGGCCACAAGGTCATCTTCCTGATCGGCGACTTCACGTCCATGATCGGCGATCCGTCCGGCCGCAACACCACGCGACCGCCGCTGACGCGCGAGCAAATCGAATCAAATGCGAGGACTTACTACGCGCAGGCGAGCTTGGTCCTCGACAGCGACCGGACCGAGATCCGTTACAACTCGGAATGGAGCGATCCCCTCGGCGCCCGGGGCCTGATCGAGCTGGCGTCGCGCTACACCGTCGCCCGCATGATGGAGCGCGACGACTTCTCGAAGCGCTTCAAGTCGGGCACGCCGATCAGCGTCCACGAATTCCTCTATCCGCTGATGCAGGGCTACGACTCGGTCGCCCTGAAGTCCGACCTCGAGCTCGGCGGTACCGACCAGAAGTTCAACCTGCTCGTCGGCCGCGCGCTGCAGGCCGAATACGGGCAGGAGCCGCAGTGCGTCATGACGATGCCGCTGCTCGAAGGGCTCGACGGCGTCGAGAAGATGTCGAAGTCGAAGGGCAACTACATCGGCATTTCCGAGCCGGCCAACGCGATGTATGCCAAGCTCATGTCGATCAGCGACGTGCTGATGTGGCGCTATTTCGAGCTGCTCAGCTTCCGCGACGTCGACGAGATCGCCCGGTTGAAGGCCGAGACCGACGCCGGCCGCAACCCGCGTGACGCCAAGGTCCTGCTGGCCAAGGAGATCACGGCGCGCTTCCACGGCGCGGCGGCGGCCGACGCCGGCGAGGCCGATTTCGACCTGCGCGCCAGAGGCGGCATTCCCGACGAGATCGAGGCGATCTCCCTCGAAGGCGCGCCGCTGGGCATCGGCGCGGTGCTGAGGCAGGCGGGCCTCGCACCGTCGGGCAGCGAAGCGATGCGTCTCGTCGACGGCGGCGGCGTGCGCATCGACGGCGCGGTGGTCGTCGACCGCGCCGTCAAGCTGCCTGCCGGCACCTTCGTCGTCCAGGTCGGCAAGCGCAAGTTCGCACGCGTCACGCTGAGCTAGACATGCTGGCCCCCATGCTCACTGCGTTCGCGGCTCCCCGAGGGTGCGCTCAGCCCGCTTGGGAACGGCCCGGCGCCGGCTGAGGGTGGCAGCCATGCAGGTGCGAACACTGCTTCGCCTGTCGGTCGGAGCGGCCGTCATGGCGATCGTCATGAAGACGATCGCCTGGCGTGTCACCGGCTCGGTCGGGCTGCTGTCCGATGCGATGGAATCGTTCGTCAACCTCGCCTCGGCGCTGTTCGCGCTGGCCATGGTGACGATCGCCGCGCGCCCGGCCGACGACGACCATCCGTTCGGCCACACCAAGGCGGAGTACTTCTCGAGCGCCTTNGAGGGACTGCTGATCGCCGGCGCGGCGATCGCGATCGTCTGGGCGGCGGCGCTCCGCTTCATGGCGCCGCAGCCNGTCCAGAGCCTCGNCGTCGGCCTGACGCTGACCGTNGTCAGCTCGATGATCAACGGCGCTCTCGCATGGAAGATGATGGCTGCGTCNCGGCAGCACCGATCGATCGCGCTCGAAGCCGACGCGCGGCATCTCTACGCCGACGTCTGGACCTCGGCGGGCGTGATCGTCGGCCTGCTGCTCGTCTGGCTGACCGGCTGGCTCTGGCTCGATCCGCTGGTCGCGATCCTGGTCGCCGCGAACATCATCCGCGAAGGCGCGCGCGTCGTCTGGCGATCGGTCGACGGCCTGATGGACAAGGCGCTCGAGCCCGACGTGCAGGCGCGCATCGACAGCACGCTGGCGCGCTTCGTCGCGCATCCGATCCGCTTCGACGATATGGTGACCCGGCGCGCAGGCACCCGCCATTTTCTCGACATGCACATGCATGTGCCCGCGAGCTGGACGCTCGGTGATGCCGCGGCATTGCGCGGCGAGGTCGAGCAGGCGCTGATGAACGAAGTCGAGGGGCTGCGCGCATCGATCCAGCTGCTGCCTTCCGATCTGGAGCCGCACTTCAAGACGGTGACCGGTTTGTCGTGATCGCGCTGCTGCAGCGGGTCGGCGAAGCGTCGGTCACGACCGCCTCGAACGGCGTTGTCGGTGCGATCGGCAAGGGGCTGCTGGTCTTCGTCTGCGCCGAGCCGGACGACACCGATGCGCTCGCCGAACGCATGGTCGACAAGATCCTCAGGCTGCGCGTCTTTGCCGACGCGGCCGGCAAGATGAATCTCGATCTCGGCGCCATCGGTGGCGGCCTGCTCGTCGTCAGCCAGTTCACACTCGCCGCCGACACCTCGAGCGGCAACCGTCCCGGCTTCTCGCGCGCCGCAGGTGCGGCGCATGGCCGGCGCATCTACGAGCATCTCCTGACGGCGGCGACCGCCCGTCATCCGGTCGTCGCGAGCGGTGAGTTCGGCGCCGACATGCAGGTGCATCTGGTCAACGACGGCCCGGTGACCATCCCGATCGTGATGCGCGACGCGGCGCCCGCTCAGGCGAGCTGATCGGCGAGCACACGCGCGACGTGGCGCGCCTCGCGGCCGGCGCCGTCGGCGATCTGCTGCCTGCAGCTCGTGCCGTCGGCGACGATCAACGCGTCGGGCGCCGCACGCACGGCGGGTAGCAGGCTCAGCTCGGCCATCTGCATCGAGATGGCGGCGTGCTCGGCTTCGTAGCCGAAGCTGCCGGCCATGCCGCAGCACGAGCTCTCGATCAACGACGGTTTCGCGCCGGGAATGAGGCGCAGCACCTCGAGCACCGACGGGATCTGGCCGAACGCCTTCTGGTGGCAGTGCCCGTGGACGAGGATCGACCGCGTCGTCGGCTTCAGATCGAGAGCGAAGCGTTTGGCGCGCGCCTCGCGCACGATGAATTCCTCGAACAGCAAGGACTGCGCGCCGACGACGGCCGCCGCGTCGCCGAGACCCATCACCTGCATCTCGTCGCGCAAGGTCAGGAGGCACGAGGGCTCGAGGCCGACGATGGCGATGCCACGCTCCGCGAACGGCAGCAAGGCATCGAGCAGCTCGCGCGCTCTCGCCTTGGCGCGATCCGCCATACCGGTCGACAGAAGGGTGCGGCCGCAGCAAAGCGTGCCGCTGGCACCACGCGGCACGTGCACCGCATAGCCCGCGGCGCGCAGCACGCGGACCGCCGCGACCGCGTTCTCCGAGTCGAAGAAACCATTGAAGGTGTCGACGAAGAGCAGCGCGGCTTTCGTCGCNGCGAGCGCCTCGTCGCGGCTCGCCAGACCGAGCGACGGCGCCTGGCGCCAGAACGTATCGCGCCGCCAGCGCGGCAGCTCGCGCTCTGCCGCGAGGCCGAGCCAGCGCTCGCCCCAGCGGGCGAGGCGGCCGCCGCGGCGGCGCAGGTTCGGCAGCCAGGGCACGCGGCTCATCGCGCCGGCGATGCCGGGCAGCGCGGCGATGCAGCGGTCCCGCAACGTGAAGCCCCGGCGTGCCTTGCGCTCCGCCGTCGCTTCGATCTTCATCCGCGCCATGTCGACGCCGGTCGGGCAATCGCGCTTGCAGCCCTTGCAGCCGACGCAGAGATCGAGCGCGTCGTGGACCGCGTCGCTCGCCAGCGGATGCGCGCCGTCGGAAGTTCCGAGCTGGCCCGACAAGGCGAGACGCAGCGTGTTGGCGCGGCCGCGCGTCAGGTGCTGCTCGTCGCGCGTGACGCGAAAGCTCGGGCACATCGTGCCGGCGTCGAACTTGCGGCAGTGGCCGTTGTTGTTGCACATCTCGACGGCCTTGATGAGTCCGCCGCTCGGATCGCCGCCGCTGCCCGGCGCGCTCGTCTGCTCGGTCCGCGGATCGTTTTGCACGTTCCACGCCGACCAGTCGAGCACCGGCTGCAGCGGGATCGTGCGGTAGCCGGGCGCGTAGCGAAAGAGATGCGGGTCGTCCATCTTCGGCGGATCGACGATGCGCTTGGGCGCGAGCAGATCGATCGGGTCGAGCAGTCGCTTGATGGCGCCGAGCGCCTCGGTGATCTTCGGGCCGAACTGCCAGGCGATCCACTCGCCGCGGCAGAGGCCGTCGCCGTGCTCGCCGCTGTACGCGCCCTTGTACTTGCGAACCAGCGCGCTCGCTTCGTCGGCGATGGCGCGCATCTTCTCGGCGCCGTCACGCCGCATGTCGAGGATCGGCCGCACNTGCAGCGTGCCGACCGAGGCGTGCGCGTACCAGGTGCCGCGCGTGCCATGGCGCGTGAAGACCTCGGTGAGCGCGTCGGTGTAGTCGGCCAGNTGCTCGAGCGGCACNGCGCAGTCCTCGATGAAGCTCACCGGCTTGCCGTCGCCCTTGAGGCTCATCATGATGTTCAGGCCGGCCTTGCGCACCTCCCAGAGCGCTTTCTGCGGCGCATCGTCGGGCATCTCGACGACGGCGCCGGGCAGGCCGAGGTCGCCGACGAGCTCGACCAGCGCCTCCAGCCGGCGCAGCAACTCGGCGCGGTCGTCGCCGCTGAATTCGACGAGCAGGATGGCCGCCGGCGCGCCGATCAGCGCCGCCTCGATGGTCGGGCGGAAAGCGGGATTGGCGCGGGCCAGCTCGATCATCGTCCGATCGACGAGCTCGACGGCGGTCGGGCCGAGCTTGACGAGATGCTGCGCCGTATCCATCGCGGCGCGAAAGGTTGGGAAGTTGACGACGCCCAGAACCTTGTTGCGCGCCAAGGGCGCGAGCTTCAGCNTCAGGCTCTTCGTGACGGCGAGCGTGCCTTCGCTGCCGACCAGCAGGTGCGCGAGATTGACGCTGCCGTCGCTCGTGTACGGGCGCTCGCTCTGCGGCTCGAAGATGTCGAGGTTGTAGCCGGCGACCCGGCGCAACACCTTCGGCCAGCGCGCCTCGATCTCGGCGCGGTGCTCCGCGGCGAGGGCGCGCACGAACGCGGCGATCTCGCGCTCCCTGGCGCCGAGCTGTGCCAGCGGCCCGAACGAGACGCTGCTGCCGTCGCTCAGCCAGGCATCGATGCCCAGCACGTTGTGCACCATGTTGCCGTAGGCGATGGAGCGCGAGCCGCACGAGTTGTTGCCGGCCATGCCGCCGAGCGTCGCCTGTGCGCTGGTCGAGACGTCGACCGGGAACCAGAGGCCGTGCGGCTTGAGCTGCGCGTTCAGCGCATCGAGCACGAGGCCGGGCTCGACCTCGGCCGTCATCGCCTCCTTGTCGAAGGCGATCAGCTTGCGCAGGTATTTGCTCGAGTCGACGACGAGCGCGGCGCCGGTCGTCTGGCCGCATTGCGAGGTGCCGGCGCCGCGCGACAGCAGCGGCGTCGCCAGCTCGCGGGCGATGTCGATGGCGGCGGCGACATCGGCCTGTGTCCGCGGCACGAACACGCCGATCGGCATCACTTGGTAGATCGAGGCGTCGGTCGCGTACCGGCCGCGCGACGCGGCATCGAACATCACCTCGCCGCTGGTGTCGGCGGCGAGGCGTTGGGCGAGGCGCGCGGCGTCGCTCACGCGCGAGCCTTCTTCGCTGCCGCTTCGGCGCTCGCGAGCAAGGCAAGGACAGCGTCGCGCTTGTGCTCGAGGTGCGTCACCATCACCTTGCGCAAGCGCGGGCCGTCGCGAGCGCACAGCAGCTCGATCATCCGCTCGTGCTCCTGCACCGCGCGCAGCCACTTGCCTTCGTCGAAGTTGGAGCGAAAGCGCAGCGCCTGCAGGCGCGCGTTGACGGTGAGATAGGTGTGCGTCAACACCGGGTTGCGCGCCGCGGCGTTGATCTGGTTGTGGATGGCCGCGTTCAGGCGGTAGTAGGTCGGCAGGTCGCGCCGCGCATGGGCCGCGAGCATCTCGTAGTGCAGCGCCCGGATCTCGCTCAGCGCCGCGTCGTCGATGCGCTCGGCCGCCAGCTCGCCCGACTGGCCTTCGAGTCCGGCGATGACCTCGAAGGTGTCGGCGATGTCCTTCGCCGACAGCTGCGCCGCCACGGCGCCGCGGTTCGGCAGGAGCTCGACCAGGCCTTCGGCCGCGAGCATGCGGATCGCCTCGCGCAGGGGCGTTCGCGAGACGCGCAACTGCTCGGCCAGCGCCCGCTCGTTGAGCTTCGTGCCCGGCTCGATCGAGCCCTCGACGATGAGCTGGCGCAGCCGGGCGCCGGCCTGCTGGTGCAGCACCGGGGCGGGCAGCGAGACGACGCGAGCGTCGGACGCCCCCTGTTTTGTATGCAAAAGACGAGGCATGAAGCCTTGAATCATAGAGCAAGCGTGCCTTGACAAACACGGTTTGTATGCAAAACTGTCGCTCCACGGAGGCACGATGATTTCGCTCGACCAGCATCCCAGCGGCCGCCATTTCCTGCAGATCCCGGGCCCGACGCCGGTGCCCGATCGGATCCTGCGGGCGATGAGCCTGCCGACGATCGACCACCGCGGGCCGGAGTTCGCGGCGCTCGGCAAGAAGGTACTCGTCGGCATGCAGCGCATCTTCCAGACGCGCCATCCGGTCGTCATCTATCCCGCGTCGGGCACCGGCGCCTGGGAGGCCGCGCTCGCCAACGTCATGAGCCCGGGCGACCAGGTCCTGATGTTCGAGACCGGCCACTTCGCATTTCTCTGGCACAAGATTGCCCTGCGCCTCGGTCTCGCGCCTGAATTCCTGAGCGTGCCCGGCACCGACGAGGCGACGGGGTTGCCCTGGGCGTGGCGCCGCGGCGTGCAGGCCGATCGCATCGAGGCGCGCCTGCGCGACGANCGCCAGCATGCGATCCGCGCCGTCTGCGTCGTGCACAACGAGACGTCGACGGGCGTCACGTCCGACATCGCNGCNGTGCGCCGCGCCATCGACGCCGCCGGCCACCCGGCGCTGCTCCTGGTCGACACGATCTCCGGGCTCGCCGCCGCCGACTATCGGCACGACGAGTGGGGCGTCGACGTCGCCATGGCCGGCTCGCAGAAAGGCCTCATGCTGCCGCCGGGCATCGGCTTCAATGCGCTCTCGCCGAAGGCGATCGAGGCGTCGAAATCAGCGCGCCTGCCGAAAGCGTATTGGGCCTGGGACGAGATTCTCGAGATGAACAAGGGCGGCTACTGGCCCTCGACGCCGAACACCAACCTGCTCTACGGCCTTTCGGAATCGATCGACATGCTGCTCGGGCAGGGGCTCGATGCGGTGTTCGCGCGGCATCAGCGCTGGGCGTCGGGCGTGCGCGTTGGCGTGCGCGCCTGGGGCCTGCCGATGCAGTGCGCCGACGCGGCCGTCTACTCGCCGGCATTGACGGGCGTGGTCACGCCCACGGGTGTCGACGCCGATGCCTTGCGCAAGCTGATCCACGACCGCTTCGACCTGTCGCTCGGCACCGGTCTGGGCAAGGTCAAGGGCCGCATGTTCCGGATCGGCCATCTCGGCGACAGCAACGACCTGACGCTTCTCGCCGCGCTCGCCGGCGTCGAGATGGGGCTGAAGCTCGCTGGCGTTCCCGTGCAGTCGAGCGGCGTGCAGGCAGCGATGGAATTCTTCGCGTCGCATGCGTGCACGAGCGGCTCGACGCGGCCGCATGACCCTGCCGTACCCGCACTGATTGCCGAACCGACTTTCGAAAGACGACCATGCAACGACGTACCCTCCTCCAGGCCGCCGCCGGCGCCGTCGCCACGCTCGGCGTGCCGCAGCTGCACGCCCAGTCGTGGCCGAACGGCCCGGTGCGCATCATCGTCGGCTTCCCGCCGGGCGGTGGCACCGATGCGCTGGCCCGCGTCGTCGGCCAGAAGCTCGGCATGATGTGGGGCCAGCAGGTCATCGTCGAGAACAAGGCCGGCGTCGCCGGCGTGCTCGCTGCCGAATACGTTTCGCAGCAGCCGAGCGACGGCAGCGTGCTGCTCATGGCGCACATCAACAGCCACGCGCTCGCGCCGAGCCTGCAGCCCAAGCTGCGCTACAACGCCGAGCGCGACTTCGTGCCGATCATCCTCGTCGGCGTGACCCCGAACCTGCTCATCTGCAACCCGGCGCAGACGGCGAAAACCGTCAAGGACGTGGTCGCGCTGTGCAAGGCGCAGCCGGGCATCGTCACCTTCGGCTCGGCCGGTGCCGGCTCGGCGCAGCACCTGGCGCTCGAGATGTTCAAGCTGCGCGCCCATGTCGACGCGCTGCACATCCCCTACAAGGGCAGCGGCCCGTTGCTGGTCGACCTGATGGGCGGGCAGATCCAGTACAGCTTCGAGACCATGACCGCGGCGACGCCGCACGTCAGGGGCGGCAAGGTGATTGCCATCGCGCAGACGCGCACCAAGCGCGCCAAGGGCCACCCGACCGTGCCGACGATGCAGGAAGAGGGCTTCGAGGGCTTCGAGGCGACGACCTGGTACGGCCTCGCCGGCCCCGGCAAGCTGCCGACGCCGATCGCGCAGAAGGTCAACGCCGATGTCAACACGTTCCTGGCGATGCCCGACGTGCAGGCGCAGCTCGACACCTACGGCGCCGAGGACGGCGGCGGCTCCTCGGAGAAGTTCGCGACCTTCATCCACACCGAGATCGTCAAGTGGGCCAAGGTCGTGAAGGACGCCAACGTCAAGATCGACAGCTGACGCGGTGTCGAACGAAGGCTGCGCGGCGTCGCCGCCAGCCGCGTTCAATCGAGCCGGCGCGCGTCCTCGATGACCTTGCCGTCGTTCGGCAACGTTCCCGGTGCATTCAGCTCCACCGTGGCGCGCAACTTCGTGACGTCGCGAATCGTCTCGGCGATCCGCTCGGCGAGCCCTTCGGGCGCGCCGGCGTCGACCTCGACGGCCAGGCGCATCCGGTCGTCGGCGCGCTCGCCGCTGACGACGAGGCGAGCGCGCACGATCTCCGGATGGCGGCGGACGATCTCGGCCACCTGCGGCGGATGCACGAACATGCCGCGCACCTTGACCGACTGATCGGCGCGACCGAGCCAGCCGCGGATGCGCAGGTTGGTGCGGCCGGTCGGGCAGGCTCCCGGCAACACCGCCGAAAGATCGCCGGTGCCGAAGCGGATCAACGGATAGTCGGGATTGAGCGTCGTCACCACGACCTCGCCGACCTCGCCGTCGCCGATCGGATCGGCCGTGCCCGGCCGGACGATCTCGACGATCACGCCCTCGTCGACGACCAGCCCTTTGCGGGCCTCGGTCTCGTAGGCGACGAGGCCGAGATCGGCCGTGCCGTAGCTCTGGTAGGCGGCCACGCCGCGGCCGAGCAGCCACTCGCGCAACGCCGCGGGAAAGCCTTCGCCGCCGAGCGACGCCTTGGTCAGCGATGGCAACGCCACGCCCATCTCGTCGGCCTTCTCGAGCAGGATGCGCAGAAAGCTCGGCGTCCCCGAGTAGGCGTCGGGCCGCATGTCGGCCATCGCCTGCACTTGCAGCTCGCTCTGGCCGGTGCCGGCCGGAAAGACCGTGCAGCCGATCGCCGCCGCGCCGCTTTCCATCATCGAGCCGGCCGGCGTGAAGTGGTAGCTGAAGGCGTTGTGCACCAAGTCGCCGGCGCGAAAGCCGGCGGCGAACAGCGCGCGCGCCATCCGCCAGTAGTCCGGGCGCGCGGCTTCGGGTTCGTAGATCGGGCCCGGCGAGGCGAAGACCTTGCTGGCGCGGCGCGCCACCGCCGTGTCGCCCCAGCCGATGCTGGAAAAGCCGCCGAAGACGTCGCTGCCGCGCGCCGCGCGCTGCGCTTCGAGCAGCTCGTGCTTGCGAATCACCGGCAGCGCGGCCAGTGCGGCGCGCGAGGTGACGCCGGCGGCGTCGATGCCGCGCAGGCTCTGCCTGAAGGCCGGCGCATTCGCTTGCGCATGCGCGATCTGGCCGGGCAGCGCGGCAAGCAGAGACGCCTCGCGCGCCTCGGCGTCGCGCGTCTCGAGGGCGTCGAAGAAGCGGCTCATGCGAGCGCGGGCGCGCCGATCACGGTGTCAGTCCTCGTCGAGCCGCTTCGCGCGCAGCCGCGCTTCGTCGACGAGCTTGCGCTGCTCGGCCGGCGTGGCCAGCGGGAAGCGGTCGAAGCCGGTGCCGCCGGGCTTCTTCAGGTCGGCGTACAGCACGCCGGCGTCGTCGTGAAAATGAACGAAGGCATCGCGGCGCGCGTAGAACGTGCCGGGGCTCTTTTCCTGGACGCCCTTGATCTCGCGCAGCTGACGAAGCAGCGGCAGCAGGGCCTGCAAGGCGGATGCATCGGCGCGGGCCATCGGCGATCCCTTGCTACGACAGCCAGCGCTTGCGGCGCTTGTAGCTCTTGGCGTCGCGGTAGCTCTTGCGCTCGCCCGAGGCGCTGCCGGTGCCGAGGTAGAACTCGCGCACGTCCTCGTTCTCGCGCAGCATCGAGGCGGCGCCGTCCATCACGACGCGGCCGCTCTCGAGGATGTAGCCGTAGTCGGCATAGCGCAGCGCCATGTTCGTGTTCTGCTCCGCGAGCAGGAAGGTGACGCCTTCCTTGGTGTTCAGGTCCTGACGATCTCGAACACCTCTTCGACGATCTGCGGCGCCAGGCCCATCGACGGCTCGTCGAGCAGCACCATCTTCGGATTGGCCATCAGGGCGCGGCCGATCGCGCACATCTGCTGCTCGCCGCCCGAGGTGTAGGCGGCCTGCGAGCCGCGCCGTTCCTTCAGCCGCGGAAAGTAGCGGTAGACCTTCTCGAGCGTCGCCGC
>JGI24140J50213_10000949_pt1 | contig 13119 bp, 12 predicted proteins | sample BarGraIncu00222A_FD_50213 | JGI IMG/M metagenome (IMG submission 50213)
ACCGACGACTTGCGCCGGCCGGTCCCGTAGTTCCAGTTTCCGATCATCGCGCGCCTTGCAAGGTGAGGGTCTTGGGTTGCTGGGCGGCGTGCGGGTGCGTGTCGCCCGCATAGACCTTCAGCTTCTTGATCATCGCGTAGCCGAGCGGGCCCTTGGGCAGCATGCCCTTGACCGCCTTCTCGAGAGCGCGACCGGGATGGCGGGCCTGCATCTCCTTGAACTTGAGGCTGCGAATGCCGCCGGGATACCCGGAATGCCGATAGTAGATCTTGTCGTCGGCCTTGTTGCCGGTGACGCGGATCTTGTCGGCGTTGACGATGACGATGAAGTCGCCCGTGTCGACGTGAGGCGTGTAGATGGCCTTGTGCTTGCCGCGCAGGCGAAGGGCGACTTCACTGGCCACCCTGCCCAAGACCTTGTCGGTCGCGTCGATCACAAACCACTCATGCGTCACTTCGGCGGGTTTGGCGCTGAAGGTTTTCATGGGACCTAGATGAATGAAATGCCAGCTTCGGGACGGCCGCTTCGACGATCGGCTTCGCTTCTGTAGGCGAACGCTCACTCGAGCCCTGCTTGATCCCGTGCGCCGCAAAGCGCACTTCTCGCCGAGGCGAAAACGAAAAGCCCGCCAGTATAGCAGTGGCGTGCAACGCCGCTCGAAGGCACGCCGAGCGGTCTGGTAGGCAACCCCTAGGCAAGTTCTCTACACTGCGGGTTAACCCTAGGATACGTCATGAATTGCACCGAAGCCGGCGCTCGTGTCGAGACCCCCCCCAAGGCGGAGCTTGCCGAGCCGAAACCTCTCGAGCCGGAGTTCCAACGAGGCGAAGGGCCATGGGAAGCGCCATTGCCGCCCGATGCGGCCGCGCCCGCGAAGAACCGCGATGCCCGCAACTGGATTCCGGTCCGCTCGCTCGGGCCGCGCCACCGCGAACGCATCCGCGCTCATCTGATCGCCCTCGACGAACGCTCGCGCTACCTGCGCTTCGGTTATGCGGCGCAAGACGCGCAGATCGCCCTTTACGTCGACACCCTCGACTTCGAGAACGACGAGGTGTTCGGCATCTTCAACCGTCGCCTCGAGCTGATCGCGATGGCCCACCTCGCGCATCGACGGGCCGACGCCGCGCGCGGTCGCGATGCGGCGGCGGAATTTGGTGTCTCGGTGCTGCCGAAGGCGCGTCGCCGCGGCTTCGGTCGCCGCCTCTTCGAGCACGCGATGCTGCATACGCGCAACCGCGGCGTGCAGACGATCTTCATCCACGCCCTGAGCGAAAATCTGCCGATGCTGAAGATCGCCCGGAACGCCGGCGCGACGATCGAGCGCTACGGATCGGAGAGCGAAGCCCACCTGAAGCTTCCGCCCGAGACGTTCGCCTCGCACATCGACGAAATCGTCGGCGACCATGCCGCCGAATTCGACTATCGCCTGAAGCGCCACGCGCACGCGGTCGAGAAGCTGTTCAAACGGTCGGAGAAGACCTCAAATGGGGATGGCTGAGCCTGCGCCCGGCCGTTAACATCCGACGCTTCGCCTGCGACGTTGAGTAAGGGCGACCGATAGTCTTTTGGGGTGGGCGTCTGGCAATGGAAACGCTTCCTTCGATCGCCGCCGTGGTGGCACTTTCGCTGCTCGCAGTCGTCCTGCTCGGCTGGATGTGGCTCGCCCGCCGGGCGCCGCGCGTCATTCCGCTGCCGACCGAATGGGCGCTGTCGGCGCGCCCCGTCTTCTCGACCGCCGAGCGGCAGGTCTACAAGCTGATGCGCGAGGCACTGCCGCATCACATCGTCCTGTCGAAGCTGCCGCTGGTGCGCTTCTGCCAGCCGAGCCATCCCGGCGAAGTGCGCTTCTGGTACGACCTGCTCAGCTCGATCAACGTCACCTTCGCCGTGTGCAGCGCCAACGGCCGCGTCCTCGCGGCGATCGACCTCGACACCGATCGCGCCAACTCGCGCCGCATCCTGCAGATCAAGCAGTCGGTCCTCGGCGCCTGTCGCGTCCGCTACCTGCGCTGCCCGGTCGACAACCTGCCGTCGGCGGCCGAGCTGCAGCTGCTCGTGCCGAGCGGCAACGCCGCTGCGCGCGGGCTGCCGCCGGGAGCGGCGAGCGGCCTTCACGAAGCGCGCGATTCGCTCGCCAACACGGTGGCGACGCGGCGCGCCCAGCGCACCGCGCTGTGGCAGGACTCGTCGCTTTTCCAGGATTCGTTCTTCGCCCCGGACAGTCGCCTCGACGGATTCGGCAACAGCGAACCCGGCGGCCTTCCACCGATTCCCGCCGCGGAGCCGCCTGAGCGGTCGAGCTTCGCGCCCGGCGGAAGCGGCATGCTCAACGGCAACGGCAAGATGCCGCAGCGGGCCGGCGGCGACGAAGCCGACGAGGGCGGCGCCGTCGTCGTCGACTCGGTGACGACGACCTTTTCGCGCTCGCGCCACTGAAGGCGCGCGCCAGCGGACGGCGCGAGCATACGACGATGAGCGAGAGGACTCCGGAGGCCGGCGAGCGGCCGGCTCCGTTCGCCGAGCTCACGCCTGCGGCCGTGCTCGATGCCCTCGACGGCGTCGGCCTGCGCGGCGACGGCAGGCTCATCCAGCTGAACTCGTACGAGAACCGCGTCTACCAGGCTTTTCTCGAAGACGGCCGGGTCGTCGTCACGAAGTTCTACCGGCCCGAGCGCTGGAACGACGCACAAGTCCTCGAGGAGCACGCCTTCGCCGCCGAGCTCGCCGGCGCCGAGATTCCGGTCGCAGCACCCTGGCCGCTCGACGTCGACCGCGGATCGCCGCACGCCGCCGCGGTCAAGAAGGTCGGCGTGACGCTGGCGAGCGCGGCGATCGGCGGCCACGACTATCGCTTCGGCGTCTGCGAGCGACGCGCCGGGCGCGCCCCCGAGCTCGACGACCCGGACGTGCTGCGCTGGCTCGGCCGCTTCATCGGCCGCATGCATGCGGTCGGCGCGAGGGCGCTCTTCTCGGAACGCCTGACGATCGACGTCGCGAGCTACGGCGAGGCCAGCCGGGCCTTCCTGCTCGACAACGAGATCGTCTCGCCGGACAGCTCGGCAGCCTGGCTCGGCCTCGTCGACGCCTCGCTCGCCGCCTGCCGTGCCGCGTTCGACGCCGCGCCGCCGCGCTCCCTGCGCCTGCACGGCGACTGCCACCTCGGCAACGTCCTGTGGACGCAGGCCGGCCCGCACTTCGTCGACCTCGACGATGCCGTCAACGGCCCGGCGATCCAGGACCTCTGGATGCTGCTGTCGGGCAACCGCGCCGAGATGACACGCCAGCTCTACGACGTCCTCGAAGGCTATGAATCGTTCATTGACTTCGACGCCGGCGAGCTGCGCCTCGTCGAGCCGCTGCGCACGCTGCGCATGGTCCATCACAGCGCCTGGATCGCGCGGCGCTGGCGCGACCCGGCGTTCCCGATCGCCTTCCCCTGGTTTGCGAGCCCGTCGTACTGGGCCGACCAGTGCACGCGGCTGCGCGAGCAGCTCGAAGCGATGGCCGAGCCTGCCCTGGGCAGCCCCTACTGAAACACCGACGCACCCGCGCTCAGCCGCATCGGGCGCGGATCGCTCAGGCCATCAGCAGCGCGTTGACGCGCTTCACGTAAGCCGCCGGATCGTCGAGCTGGCCGCCCTCGGCGAGCAGCGCCTGGTCGAACAGGATGTTGGCGAGGTCGTCGAAATGCTCGCTCGTCTCGAGCCGCTTGACGAGCGGGTGCTCGGCGTTGACCTCGAGGATCGGCTCGGCCTTCGGCGCGCCCTGCCCGGCCTGCTTCAGCAGCCGCGCGAGGTGCCCGCTCATGTCGCCCTCCTCGGCGACGAGGCAGGCCGGCGAATCGACCAGGCGGGTCGTGACGCGCACGTCCTTGGCCCGGCCCTTGAGCGCTTCCTTCAGCCGCTCGAGCGTCGGCTTGAACGCCGTCGCGGCTTCTTCGGCCTGCTTCTTCTCCGCCTCGTCCTCGAGCTTGCCGAGATCGACCGAGCCCCTGGCGACGCTTTGCAGCGGATGCCCGTCGACCTCGTAGAGATGCGAGAGCAGCCACTCGTCGACGCGATCGGTCAGGAGCAGGACCTCGATGCCTTTCTTGCGGAAGATCTCGAGCTGCGGGCTGTTCTTCGCCGTCGCCGGCGTATCGGCCGTCACGTAGTAGATCGCTTCCTGCCCTTCCTTCATGCGTTTGACGTAGTCGTCGAACGACACGCTTTGCGTCCCGCCGTCAGAGGCAGCGGTCGAGGCGAAGCGATAGAGCTTCGTCAGCCGCTCGCGATTCGCGAAGTCCTCGCCGATCCCTTCCTTGAGGACGACGCCGAAGTCCTTCCAGAACGCCGCGTACTTCTCCTTCTCGGCGGCATCTTCGCTCTCGGCCAAGCCTTCGAGCATCGAGAGCACGCGTTTCGTCGAGCCCTCGCGGATCGCCTTCACGTCACGGCTCTCCTGGAGCAGCTCGCGGCTCACGTTCAGCGGCAGATCGCTCGAATCGATCACGCCCTTGACGAAGCGCAGGTAGACCGGCATCAGCGCCTCGGCGTCGTCCATGATGAAGACTCTTCTCACGTACAGCTTGACGCCGCCACGCTTGTCGCGGTTCCACAGGTCGAACGGCGCCTTCGCCGGAATGTAGAGGAGCTGCGTGTATTCGCTGCGCCCCTCGACACGGTTGTGCGTGTAGGCGAGCGGCGCTTCCGTGTCGTAGCTGATCTGCTTGTAGAACTCCTCGTACTGCTCCTTCGTGATCTCGCCCTTCGGCCGCGTCCACAGCGCTGCAGCCTTGTTGACCGGCGCCCACTCGTCCTTGGCGACCTGCTTCTTCGCCTCGGCATCCCACTCCTCCTTCTGCATCAGGATGGGCAGCGAGATGTGGTCCGAGTACTTCGAGACGATCGACCGCAGCTTCCAGCCGGAGAGGAATTCTTCTTCACCCTCGCGCAGGTGCAGCGTCACGCTCGTGCCGCGCGCGGCGCGCGTGATCGTCTCGACCTCGAAGTCGCCCGCGCCTTCCGAGCTCCAGCGCACGCCCTCTTCGGGCGGCAGGCCGGCGCGGCGAGACTCGACCGTGACGCGGTCGGCGACGATGAAGCTCGAATAGAAGCCGACGCCGAACTGGCCGATCAGCTGCGCATCCTTCTTCTGCTCGCCTTCCAGCGCCGCCACAAACTCGCGCGTTCCGCTCTTGGCGATCGTCCCGAGGTTGGCGACCGCCTCCTCGGCGGACAGACCGATGCCGTTGTCGGAGACCGTGATCGTCTTCGCCGCGGCGTCGAAGGCGACGCGAATCTCGAGATTCGTCACGCCTTCGTAGAGCTCGGGCTTGAGGGTCGCCTCGAAGCGCAGCTTGTCGCAGGCGTCCGAAGCGTTCGAGATCAGCTCGCGGAGAAAGATCTCCTTGTTCGAATAGAGCGAGTGGGTGACGAGGTGCAGGATCTGCTTGACCTCGGCCTGGAAGGAAAGGGTTTGCTTGTCCATCGGCGTCTTGTTCGGTTCGTGGGCGAAAGGAAGCGCCCCGGCGCAGGCCGGGGGCTGACGGCACATGATGCCGCGCAGCGCCATTTTCAAGCGGCCACGGCTCCTAGAATCGCCCGGAGTGCGAACCGTCTCCGCGACCCGCTACGTCACGCCGCTGCGCGAGGGCGGGTCGCTTCCGGCCGTGATCGAGGCCGACGACGATGGCCTGTACGTCCTCAAGTTCCGCGGCGCCGGGCAGGGCGTGAAGGCGTTGACAGCCGAGCTCGTCGCCGGCGAGATCGCGCGTGCGCTCGAGCTGCCGGTGCCCGAGATCGTTCTCGTCGAGCTCGACGTCGAGCTGGCCCGCACCGAGCCCGACCCCGAGATCCAGGACCTCATCCGCGCCAGCGGCGGCACGAACCTGGGCCTCGACTACCTGTCCGGCGCCCTCGCCTTCGACCCGCTCGCCGACCCGTCCGACGCCGATCTAGCCTCGCGCATCGTCTGGTTCGACGCGCTCGTGACCAACCTCGACCGGACGGCGCGCAACACGAACATGCTCGTCTGGCATCGCAAGCTCTGGCTGATCGACCACGGCGCGGCGCTCTACTTCCACCACGCCGGCCTCGGCGATGCGGGCGCGGCAACGCAGGCGTTCCCGCTGATCCGCGAGCACGTCCTGCTTCCGGCGGCGAGCCGGCTCGCCGAGGTCGACGCGGCGCTCGCCGATCGCTTGCCGCGCCCTGTGCTCGAGCGCATCGTCGCCATGGTGCCGGACTCCTGGCTCGTCGAGGCGGGCAGCGTCGCGGCGGGCGACGAGCCGCGCACTCCGGCAGCACGACGCGACGCCTACGTCGCCCACTTCGCACGCCGCCTTGCCGCGCCGCGCGCATTCGTCCGGGAGGCCGCCCGTGCCCGCAACGCCGACGTATGACTACGCGATCGTCCGCGTCGTGCCGCGCGTCGAGCGCGGCGAGTTCGTCAACGTCGGCGTCATCGTGTCGTGCGACGCCGCCGGCTCGCTCGCCTGCCGCATCGAGCTCGACGCGCAGCGAGTCCTCGCCATCGATCCCGCCGCCGACATCGCTTCGATCGGCGCCGCGCTCGCCGCCATCGGCGCCGTTTGCAGCGGCGATGCGGCGGCCGGAGCGCTGGGCATGCTCTCGCCACGCGAGCGTTTCCACTGGCTGGTCGCGCCGCGCAGCGCCGTCATCCAGACATCGCCGGTGCACACCGGGCGCGCCAGCGACCCCGACGCGGCGCTGGCGCACCTGTTCGAGACGATGGTCAAGCCGCGTCACGCCGGCAGCGGCTGAAGCCGCCTAGCTCCTATCTCAGCCGCCGAGCTCGTGCGGTTTTTGCTTCTCGAACCAGTGCGTGATGCGCTGGCCGTCCCAATGCAGGCCGATGTGCGCCGTCGCCTTGGCGTGGCCCAAGGCGCGTGGGCGAAAGAGTCCGACGCACTCGCCGGCGGCATCGCGAACGCTCGGCCAGCGGATCCCCCAGCTGCCGGCCGCGCGTAGAGCGCGACCCAGCGTTCGCGACGGGCCGTAGTCGTCCGGGTCGAGGACCGCGGCGAAGCGGCGGCGCACCGCCTCATCGTCGTGCAGCGAGCCGAGGTCGTGCAGCTCGGCCTCGACGTTGGCCGTGATCAGGCGCAGGTCGAGATCGATGGCCGGCTCGTCGGTGCGGCGCAGGAAGACGGCGCGATGGTGGCTCACCTCGGCCACCGCCGTGGGCAGCGAGTGGGCGGCGTAGTAGACGCCGTAGCTGCCGTCGGAAAAGCGCGAGCCCTCGGGATTGAGATGCGTGAACGCGGCCATCACCGGCGTCGCGCCCGGCCCGCTGACGCGGTCCTCGCGCGGCACGAGCTGCAGCTCGCCCGCCTCCTGGCGCAGGCGCGGATTGGCGAGCGCCTCGATCGCGAACACCGTGTCGAGGTCGGCGGCGTCGGCGATCGCGTCGTAGAGACCGACCGTCGGGAAGCGCGACGGAATCAGCCGGTATGAGGGGCGCCACGACACGCCAGCCTGCGGCACGCTTGCCGGATCGAGGGCCATGATCTGCGGAAGAACGAAGCGGACGGCGAGAAAGCGCGATCAGGCCTTGCCGCCGCGCTGCGCGTCGAGGTACTTGCGAACTTCCCAGAGATCGGACACCTGGCCGCCGAGCATACGGTCGAGCGCCGAGCGGCCGGCGAAGAGCGGCGCCGTGTTCGGCTTTCTCACCCACGCGTCGGCGCGGGCTGCGACCGGAAAGAGGATGTGCAGCGACGAATAGATGCCGAACAGGTGCGACAACCGCTCGAGCAGGTGCCGGTCGAGCGGCGCGACCTTGCCCTGCTTCCACTGGTAGAGCGTCGTGCGGGCGACGCCGAGCAAGGTCGTCTGCTCGGCGATGCCGAGCTGCCACGCTTCGGCGAGGCGAAAGAAGGCGCGCAACGCCGCGGCGGCGGTACGTGGCGAGGCGAGATCGACGCCGGTGGGAACGGGCTTGAGAAGGGCACTCATCGGTTTCGCGTTCGTTGGGACCTTCGAGGCTGCCCCGGCACGAGCCGGGGCTGGATGGCCGATCCTAGTCCATCCACAGACAAATTGCAATGGATTGTCTGCTTATGGACAAGGCCCTTCGTCACGCCTCGGGCGCCTCGCCGGCGGCGCCACACGGCCGGCCCGGCCGCTACACCGTACCGGCGCCGCGCGCGTGCGTGACGCCGCCGTCGACGACCAGCGTCGAGCCGCAGACGTAGTCGCCGGCGCGCGAGGCGAGGTAGATCGCGGCGCCGGCCATGTCGTCGTCGCGGCCGATGCGGCGCATCGGGATGTGTTTCGAGACCTCGTCGCCGTGGTCGCGGGCGGTGCGGTTCATGTCGGAAGCAAAGGCGCCCGGCGCGATGGCGCTGACGACGATGTGGTCCTCGGCCAAGCGCAGCGCCATGCGCCGCGTGAGCTGAATGAGGCCGGCCTTGCTCGCCGCGTACGAGTACGTTTCCTGCGGGTTGACCGAGACGCCGTCGATCGAGGCGATGTGGATCACCTTGGCTGGCCGCTCGGCGCTCGCCGCCGCCTTGAGCTGCGCGTGCAGCGCCTGCGTGAGGAAGAACGGCGCCTTCAGGTTGAGGTCGACCACCTTGTCCCAGCCCTTCTCGGGAAAGGCGTCGAAGGTCTCGCCCCAGGCGGCGCCGGCGTTGTTGACGAGGATGTCGAGCTTCTTCTCGCGCGCGCCGTACGCGGCGACGAGCGCGCGCACGCCCTCGAGCGTCGACACGTCGGCCGGCAGCGAGAAGCACTCGCCGAGCGCGGACAGCTCCTTCGCCGTCGCGTCGCAATCGGCGCCCTTTCGCGACGAGATGTAGACGCGCGCGCCGTGCTTGAGAAAGCCCGCCGCGATCATGCGGCCGATGCCGCGGGAGCCACCGGTGATGAGGGCGGTGCGCGAGGCGAGGGAGAAGAGGTCGGTCATGAGGTGCCTCCTTGCGGCCAGGCTGACGTGGGTCACATGCAAGAGTCCATTGTGTCAACTTGATCCACCGTTTTCCATCGCCGCGGCCCAGGACGGACTGAACCGCATCCGGGCCGTCATTCGCTCGCCGCCGCTGTCCGACGCATGCGAAGGTCGGCGCAGCGCGCAGATCTTCTTGCTTGCGGAGCGTCGCCGCGCGGAAACGATTCGATAAACTGCAGGAGCTCAGGACGCTACCTGAAGAGGGGTGGTCGTCAGGCCTGGATCCGTCCCACTGCATGGAGTTGTCGATGACGATCATTGTCGCGTTTGCACCGCGCCCGGAAGGCCGGGCCGCCCTGGAAAAGGGCATCGAGATTGCGCGTCGTCGCGACGAGCACTTGCTGGTCGTGAACGCCATCTCCGGCAGCAATCAGGACGACCCGTCGCGCGCCGATATCAGTGAGATTGAAGCCGTCGAGGAGCGACTCGCGGCTTCCGGTCTCGCAGCAGAATTCAAGCAGTTCGTGCGCGGCAAGAACGCGGTGACCGAGATTCTGGAACTGGCCGAATCGCCCGAGGTCTCGCTGGTAATCGTCGGTCTGCGCAAGCGCAGCCCGCTGGGCAAGCTCATCCTGGGAAGCGTCTCGCGCGACATCCTTCTCTCGGTCCCCTGTCCCGTTCTGGCCGTCAAGCCCGACTGACCCGCTGGCATCGTGCGGCCGGCCATCGTGGCGCGTGGCGGGATTGGCTCGACCCGTACCGGACACACGTTGGCCCCGGTCGGCATCGGGTATCGAAACAGGATCACCGGAAGTGCGCATGCCAATTGGCGATGAAGCGTTCAGATTCGGCAGTTGCGGGGCGGAAGTTTGCCGGTCGACCCGAGCGCGGCCCCCAGTTCGGTACCATGCAGATCGTCCCGGCGATAGCCGCACCCAGCGAGGCGCCGCGGTTCGGGCCTGCGCATGAATTCCGAGGAAGACGACCGCACTGTCATCCGACCGACCCGCGCAACGCTTGCGGCGCGAACGTCCGCCGCACCCGCTGTCGGGGACGGGACGGGTGCGGCGTCGCCTGGACCGCCGGGCGCCACGCAGACATTTCAGGCCACCGCGCCGCTGACTTCCGCCGCGCCGCTACCGGACGTCACCACGAGCCACTCGATCACGCTGCCGCCGGGAACGCGACTCCTCGAGTTCGAGGTCAAGCAGACGATCGGCGAAGGCGGCTTCGGCATCGTCTACGCGGCGTGGGACCACTCCCTCGACCGGCGCGTGGCGCTCAAGGAATACATGCCTTCGGCGATCGCTTCGCGCGCCGGGCAAAGCCAGATCCTGCCCCGCTCCGAGCGGCATCGGGAGACCTTCGAGGCGGGCCTGAAGAGCTTCGTCAACGAAGCCAAGCTGCTGGCGCAGTTCGATCATCCGTCCCTGCTCAAGGTCTATCGCTTCTGGGAAGCGAACGGCACGGCATACATGGTCATGCCCTTCCTCGAAGGCTCGACGGTCCGCGACACCGTGCGTGCGCTCGCCGGGCCGCCCGACGAGGCCTGGATCCGCGGCCTGCTGACGCCGTTGTTCGATGCCCTGGCGATGCTGCACGCGGCGCAGATCTATCACCGCGACATCGCCCCCGACAACATCCACCTGCTCGCCGACACCGGGCGCCCGCTGCTGCTCGACTTCGGTGCCGCGCGGCGGGTCATCGGCGACATGACGCAGGCGCTGACGGCGATCCTCAAGCCGGGCTACGCGCCGGTCGAGCAGTACGCCGACATCCCGGGGCTCAAGCAAGGGCCGTGGACCGACGTGTATGCGCTGGCGGCGGTCGTGCACTGGATGATCACGGGCAAGACACCGCCGCCGTCGGTCGGGCGCATGTTCGACGATGGCCATGTGCCGCTCGCGCAGCGCGTCGCGGGCCGTTACAGCCCGGTCTTCCTCGAGGCAATCGACCGCGCCCTCGTCGTCATGCCCGACAAGCGGACGCAGACGATCGAGGCGTTCCGCAACGACCTGGAGGGCATCGCTCCCGGAGCGAGCGGCGTGACGCAGACGGTTGTGTCGGGTGCGGTGCCGTTGACGCGCGGCCCGGTGCCTTCGACGCCGCCGCCGCCGGCGGTCACCCGGGCGGTCACGCAAGGTCCGCGACGGACGACCCAGCTCGACCCGGCGACACAGACGTTGCGCATGCCGTCGCGCGACGCGGAGCCGACGCCGCTCGCCGCGGAGTCGATCGCGGCGCCGCGGCGTCGATGGGCGATTCCGGTGGCTGTCGTCGCCGCGCTTGCCGTGGCCGGCGCGATCGGTTTTGTCGTTGTCGGCCGCTCGTCGACGCCGCCTGTCGCGGGCGCGAGCGCGAAGCCGGCGAAGCCCGACATCGCGGCAGAGCCTGCGGTAGCGGTGCCCGCGGCGACAGCGACGGCGCCGGAGACGGCGCCCGCGGCGTCGAGCACCGCGGCTCTGCCGCCGGTATCGCCGTCCGTGATCGCGAGCCCGGCGGAAAACGCCGAGCCGTCGAAGCCCACGCAGACTCGTGTGGACGAACCGCCTGCGCCTGCCGTCGTCGAGAAGCCGCCTGCGGCGCGGCCGCGGGTCTCGGCTGCCGACGGGACGGCGAAACCGGGTACCGGCGAGAGCCGTCCACCGCCTCGAAAGACCGCCGAAACCAAGCCGGATCGGCGCGAGGAGCCCGCCGCGACGGCGCCGCACGCGGACGACGCCAAGCAGGCCGAATGCGCCCGCCTGTTCCAGCGTCTGTCAATCGGGGAAAGCAGCCCCGAGCTGATCGAGCGAGTCCGCACGCTTCGCTGCAGGTAGACGACGGCGAGCGCTATCGCCCCGAGTGGGGTTGACGGCGCATGCCGTATCGAGAAATATCCGTCCTACCGCGGCTCAGCGTGCCGCTTCACAATGATCGACGGAGAAGGCGAATGACCGGGGGTTGGGAAGCGAGGACGGCGAGCCGCGCCGCGATGCTGGTGACCGCGACGTCCCTCGCGATCTTGACGAGCTGCGGCGGCGGCTCGATCGGCAGCGACGCCAACAGCGGCGTCAACAAGACCTATCTCAGCGTCGACGCGAGTGACGCCGACGGCGACAGCCTGAGCTATCAGTGGCGAGTCACCGGCGGAACGGTCGACAACAAGAACGACAAGCAGACCGCCTGGACGATGCCCGACGGCCCGGGCCTGCATTTCGCCTACGTCGTCATCTCGGACGGCAGGGGCGGCTGGGCCGAGCAGCAGTACGCCGTCTCCTCCGATACGCTCGGCACGACGGCGCTCGTCCCGACGCCGATCAACCGCGCCGCGCCCGCCGTCGTCGATGTCTCCGGCTCGCAGATGCGCTTGCGCTTTTCGTCGGCCGACGCCACTCTCTTCACGCCGCCCGCGGGCGGAGCGCCGCAGGCGCGCGTCGTCTATCTGCCCGACGTGACGGTCCGGGTCAGCGAGACGGCGACCGGCACGGTTGTCTTCGCCGGCCAGACCGATCTGCACGGCGACGTCGACCTGCCCAAGCTCGTCGCGGGCACGGGCTATTCGATCGCCTGTGCGACCCAGCCGACCTCGCCGCTGGTCGCCTGCGGCACCTTCACGGCCAGCACCGACGCGACGCTGCGCAGCGTCGTGCCCGCTCTCACCGGGTCGCGCAACCTGCGCCTGTTCGGCCACATCTCGCTGGCCGACGGAGGAATCTGCGGCCACGAGAACGCCTACTTCAGCATCAGCACCGCGGCCACCGTGCAGCTACGTGCGGCCGACGGCAGCGCCATCGGCCAGCCGGTCCGCGTCAACACCTTCGGCGACTACAAGGTCGACGCCGCCGTTCCGGTCACCGGTCCGCTCGAGCTCGACGTCAGGTGCGAAGGCTACGCTGCGACGCTCGACGTCCCGCCGTCGCCGAACCCCGCCGGCTACGTGAGCGCAACGCCGGTCGAGCTGTCGCACGTCATCCCGAACTCGAGCCCGGTCGTCGTCAAGATGGTCGCCAACGGAGCCGACGGCAACGTGCGCGGCCGCATGATCCTCCCCGGGCGGGGAACCGGTTCCGGCGTGTTCCCCGGCCCGGACCACTTCCTGACCTACAAGGGCATCGACACCAAGCTCAGTGCCTGCCTCTACTACCGCGCGCTCGGCGCGGTCGCCGACTGCGATGCGCAGGGCAACATGGTGGCGCCGATCTCGCTCGACGACTGGAGGCGCAAGAACGGCTTCGGCACGGC
>JGI24140J50213_10000950_pt1 | contig 13110 bp, 9 predicted proteins | sample BarGraIncu00222A_FD_50213 | JGI IMG/M metagenome (IMG submission 50213)
TTGAATCATCAAACCACCTGAACATAAAAGAAATAATAGAATTAGCTTTTTCATAATTTAATTAGTTTATATTTGACAAATTTAGTGGGTATTTATTATTTATATGTTACATAACTTTGGAGAAAACTTACATCATTCACACATTTTTAATTAGTTTTAAAATGGTTATTTGTGATAATAAAATGAGTTTTGACTTTAGAGTTATTTTAAAAAAGCTGTTCAATGAAGAACAGCTTTCCCCTTTTTAAATTTATATCTGTTTACTTAACAATAGCTTGGAATTCCGGAACATTAAAATAACGGATGAATTCACGATCACCGGCAGCTTTAATTTTCAATGATGCATTCATGTTAACAGCTTTGGTCAGATTTTCCCAAAGCATTGCATTATCGTTTGTACGGGCTGCGGCAATGGCTAACAGGTAATACGTCATGTCATTAGCAGGAGCACATTTCAATGTAACTATAGCAGCTTGTGAATTACCGGCAAGTAACTGGGCAAGTCCAAGGTTATGATTACATTTCTTTACACTTAGTACAGTGACTGCATCATCATAAGTTCCTCTTGTAATCAAATGAATACCTTCATTATAAGTTTCATTTGCTCCAAGACCTTTTGCTTTTTGAAATAATTCAAGTGAGGCATTGATGTGACCATTTCTGGCTTCAACTACTCCAAGATTGTTTAAGACGATGACATTATTGGGAGCCAATGAATTGGCAGTATTCAAATAACTTCCGGCCTGGTTCGTATTGCCATTCATTAATTCAATTACTGCTGCATTGTTATATGCTCTCCAGTCATCTTTGAATTGACTCATTGCTGATTTGTAAATAGCAAGCTGAACTTTATTGTCCTTTGTTAAAGTTGCACTGTAAAGCAATTCTTCTACTGATAGTGTTTCAGGACTTGAAGTAGCAGCAGTGAGGAGTTGCTCATCAGTTTTGATTGGCTCATAACTGATTACTTTAATATTTACACGACGTAACTGAGGCAGAATGTCTTTGGCCAAGTAATTATATGCCCTTGACATATTGCGTATTTCATGATTACGCTTATCAAAATCAGATTGTGAATTAATGATATTTATGATAGCCGCTTTTTCTTTCATATCTGAAGCTTGAACAGCTAGCATAAATCCATCCCAGTCTTCTCCATGTGAAGCGGTGTTGATCATAACGCCACCTAAAGTTCTTTGGAATTCGGTTGCATTTTTATCAGCAGCCCATTTTTTGAACAGGTCAATTACATATTGCTTTCCTGTTACTGCACGATTTGCAGACAGTCCCTGATTGAAAGATTCTTCACCATCTGGAGAAGCATAACCGTCAACATCGATATTTTTGATTGTCCATCCTTTGTTGATAAAATCATTCAATTCTGTCAATGCAGGTGAGTTCTTCCTGTTATTTTCAAATTTCCAGTCAAGATTATATTTATTTATCCTGAAATAGATTAATGCATCTTTTGAAGCATATCTTTCCTTGACAAATTTATCAGATGCTGTCAATAAATCTTCATCATGCATGATCAGTGTTGAAGTAATTGTAACTCCATCAGCTATTTTATGAGAAGGTATATCAATAAATTTATTGCTTTCATGTATTTGTTGTGGAGTTGATGCCAGGTCAACAGATCCAGAAGCTGGTTTGTAAATGATAGGATTAGCCATCAGGTCAGAAGCTGACATTCCCTCAATGTATGGAATGGTCTGATGAAAAGTATAATTTCCACCTGTTTTATAAGGTATTGCAACTCCTGGACCATTAACATCTTCTCCCTTGAGCGTAATTGAATTCAGTGGATATGAACCACCGTTACTATATCTTAATACTGGCGTGATCAGAATTGCTGCTTTTTTAGCCATATAGTTTTCAGGAACACTAATTTTGATCGTAACTTCGACAGAATCTCCACGCATTGCGAGTGGATTAGGAATCACTTCGTATTTGATGAGGTTATAATTTGCTGCCATTTTCTTCAGGTTGGCACCACTCATAAAATCATAATTGAGACCAATTGTAAAGTTTCCGATCCAATCGCGGTGCTTACCCTGAACTTTTCCATCCAGTTTGTCGCCGTCTGCTTTATTGAATGAATATATACTTGCTGCTTCAAGATTAACGCCCCAATGTTCATCAAATTTATACTTGGCGCCAGCTCCATAAGGTAAGACAGCACTGGCTGTCCAATCTTTAAATTCCTTGCTTCCGTTTTTGGAAACTATAGTCAGTGTTGATGTGCTATAGTTATATAGTTCAGAATACATCTTCTCTAAACCAAGGCCCGTAAATCCGTATACAGAAAACCTTCTGTCCGGATTATAGTTTATCAGATTGGTAATATCTACAGTCGGTTCAAGATAAATACCTGCGAAATGCGTCTTGGATTTAAAAGCATACATTGCATTTTCATTTACACGACTCTTCATGGTGCCACCATTTATCATTCCTCTAAGTCCAATGAATGGTGAAAACTGACGTCCTGCAAAGAATCCGCCAAGAAATCCAGTCTGTTTTCCTATTGCATCCAGATTTACCGGTGTGGATTTATAATCTCCGTAAAGAAGATTTCTTCCGATATTCAGATTCAGATACCAATATGGATCAAATCCTTTGTATGAACTAGTGTTTTGATCGTTGTTCTGACCAAATGAAGACACCCCTGTTAGTACAGCAAGAATGACTAATAGAAAAATTTTCTTCATGTTTATTGACTTTTTAACTATTTGAATTTGAGATTATTTTTATTTTAAAAAGAGAGACTTTTCGATAATGAAAAGACTCTCTGTATTTTAGTTTTGTTTATTTTACTATGACCTGAAATTCAGGAACATTGAAGTATCGAATAAACTCGCGATCGCCTGCAGCTTTAATTTTAAAGCTTGCATCCATTTTGACTGAATTCATTAAACTTTCATACATTAATGCAGTATCGTTGGCTCGTGCACCTGCAACAGCAAGCAAATAATATGTGTCAGCCGCTACAGGAGCGCATTTTAGTGTAACAATAGCTTCCTGGATTTTCCCTGAAAGCAAAAGGGCTAAACCTAAGTTATGACTACATTTTTTAGCACTAAGCGCAGTTACAGCACCAGGATAATCTTTATTTGTAATCAACGGAATACCTTCATTGTAAGTTTCATTGGCACCAAGAGTTTGCGCTCTCTGGAACAGTTCAATAGAAACCTTAGCATGTCCTTCTTGAGCTTCAATAGCACCCAGGTTATTTAAAACAATAAAGTTATCAGGTGATAATGTATTTGCTGTATTAAAATATATTGAAGCCTGACTCAGATTACCATTTTCAAGTTCAATTGCACCTGCATTGTTAAATGCTCTCCAATCATGATCGTTTTGTTTCAAAGCAACCACGTAAATATTTAACTGAACTTTTGGATCTTTGGTTAGATTAGCAGAATACAACAACTCTTCTGTGTTAAGTGTTTCCGGATTAGTTGTAGCATTGCGAAGGTACTGTTCATCTGTTTTTACAGGTGCATAACTATTAACCTTTATATTTACACGACGTAATTGTGGAAGTATATCAGTAACTAGTATTCTGTAAACACCTTTCATTTTTCTGATTTCCTGTTCACGTTTGACAAGGTCGGATTGCGTATTAACAATATTAATGATTATATTTTTACTCTTCATGTTAGAAGCCTGAACTTCTGATAAGAATCCATCCCAATCTGCTCCGTGTGCAACTGTGTTAAATGTAACACCCCTAAGACCCTTTTGGAAATCAGTAGCATTTTTGTTAGCACCCAATTTAGTGAAACGATCTATGATAAAGTTTTTCCCGGAAATAGCACGGTTCTCAGATAACATTTGGTTGACTGCTATTTTCCCTTCAGGAGAAGCATAACCTGCGACATCAATATCTCTGATTTTCCATCCCTGATCAATAAATGTAAATAAATCATCCAGACCGGCTTTTGATTTCACGTTGAGAGGAATTTTCAAATCAAGTCTATCTTTATTTACTCTGAAAATGAAATAAATGGTAGCATCTTTAGAAACAATATTCTCCTTAACTAATTTATCAGTAGCCGTTAATAAATATTCGTCATGTTTTATCCACATTGGAGTAATGATGACACCGTCAGCAATTTTACAGTAAGGAGCATCTATGAACTTATTGTTTGCATGAATCTGATCGGCTGTAGCGTGTATATCAACGGCACCGCTTGTAGGTTTATAAATGATTGAATTAACAATCAGATCAGATGCAGACATACCGGGCAGGTAAAGAACCGTTTGTTTAACTGTGAAAGTGCCACCTGTTTTATAAGCAATAGCAATTCCATCACCTGTTACTGATTCACCTTTTAATGTAATAGGGTTTAAAAGATACGTTCCACCATTATATTTCAATTCAGGGGTAATCAGAATTGCAGCTTTTTTGGCCATATAGTTTTCAGGAACAGTCCCAGTAATTGTAACTTCGACAAAATTTCCGTGCATCTCAAGCGGATTTGGAGAAACTACATATTTGATTTTGTCACAGAAGTTCTCTGCCATTTTTTTCAAATTGGTAGGTACTGTAAAGTCATAGTTGACGCCAATCGTGAAGTTTCCTATCCAATCTCTGTGTTCTCCCTGAACTTTTCCATCCAATTTATCACCATCTGCTTTGTTAAAAACGTAGAGACTTCCGGCTTCCAGATTAACGCCCCAGTTTTCATCAAATTTATATTTAGCTCCCAAACCATAAGGTAAAACTGCAATACCTGTCCAATCTTTAAACTCATTACTGCCATTTTTAGATATTATGCTTTCAGTATTGGTTGTATAATTAAAAAGTTCTGAATACATCTTCACCATTCCAAGCCCTGTAAATCCATAAAGAAAGAATCTTCGGTCAGGATTATAATTGATCATGTTGGTAATATCCAGGGTTGGTTCGATATACAACCCAGCAAAATGAGTTTGTGATTTGAAATGATACAATGGATTTTGATCAACACGACTCTTCATGGTTCCGCCATTAATTTGTCCCCTGAGACCAAAAATGGGTGAAAACTGGCGACCTGCAAGCCCCCCACCTACAAAACCCGTTTGTTTACCAATGGCATCAATATTTACAGGTGTTGACTTAAAATCTCCATACAGAAGATTTCTACCGATATTCAAGTTCAAGTACCAATAAGGATCAAATCCTTTAAAAGCATTTGTATTTAGATCTTTGTCCTGAGCAAATGATGTCATCCCTGATAACAGAGCAAAGATGACTAAAAGAAAAACTTTTTTCATATTTATGAATTCTTAAACAATTTACTATGAGCATTCTGTATTAATTATAGAAATGCTAGTATTCTTGTTATTTAAAGTATGCAATGACAAATTCATGCATTTCAAATGCAGTCATTTTATCAGAGTTTTGAACTTTTATATTTATTTTTTCAAATTGATAGTCGCCCTTCAACAAGTTTAGTAATTCGTTTTTAGCTTCTGTCGGACCAAAAAGAATTACATCCTGATAGTTTCTAATACTATCAATTATTTTCTTGTAAAAGTTTGACTGAAATTGTATTCCTTTGTTATACTCAAGCTTTTCATTTTTACCTGAATCATAATCTGTTTCCAGAGGAGAAACCTCAATTTCTACAATTGTTTCTATAACCTTATTTTTTTCAACTTCCATTAAAAAGGCGATTGAATGATCCATCCAAATACCCATCTGTTTTTTTACCATCATTAATTATATTAATATATTGATTTGCACCACAAACCAACAATATGAGTTAATTCGTTTATTTCAATTACAAACTGATAAATTAAATCATTTTAGGTTTCATCTCTTGTTGTTCTTACAAGGCTAATACCTGAAATGAAGAAGACTAATCCAAGAATACCGTAAATGATAACTGACTTGACGTCATGATTATTTCCCGTAGTTTTCACGAAAAAAATTGCGGCATAAAGAAGACCAACTATCCCGAGTATGGTAAGTAATGCGCCAAAGATTCTTTTGAGATTCATAAGTTTTTCTTTTAAAAGGTTTGTAGTTATGAATATCTGGATTTTAATGGTTTTATTTCTCCAGAACTATATCTCAAAAGTAATCCTGCTTCAAAGCATTATTGTTACATAACTTTTTAAAAGAGTTACATCATTCACACATTTTCAGAATAGTTACTCAATCACTTTTTGGAAAATGACACCAGGGAATCACATAACATATTAAGTTACATGATTCCCTGGAACTAGTTCCTCACTATTACTCAAAGTAATATTTTGGAATCAAATATCTGTTGATTTTATTGATCTAATAATTTAAACAACTCGTTTAGATCCGGCGATAATATGACTTCAGTTCTACGATTACTTGCACGACCTTCGGGTGTATCATTGGTTTTCAAAGGATGATATTCTCCCCTACCTGAGGCTGTAATACTATTTGAATCAAAACCAAAATCTTTTGTCAAAATACGTACGATGGATGTAGCTCTGGCTGTGCTAAGATCCCAATTATCTTTAAATAATTTCGTTTTTATTGAAACATTATCGGTATGGCCTTCAATCATAACAGAAATATCCTTAGTATTATTAAGTACTACTGCTAATGACTTGAGTGCTTCTACTCCCTTAGGGTCAACAACATCGCTTCCCGATTTGAATAACAATTTTTCAGCTAAAGAAACATAAACTTTACCATCTTTTATATAGACATATAATTCATCAGACTTATAGTTCATAAGTGCTGCACCAATTGAATTTTTAAGCTTATTCATTATATCTTTTTGCGATTGTATTATATTCTGAAGGGCTTTTAATCGTTTTGCCTGATCTGCAATAGTCATTTTTGACTCTGAAGATAGTGCCTTTAAATCATTTTGAACCGAAACGTTTTCATTTTGCAGAGATGTTCTTTCACCTTGTAAAGTTGTTTTATCATCATTAAGATTTCTCACCTTCTTGTTACAATCATTCAACTGATTATGTGTATCTGTGCTGTCTTTCTGAAGTGTTACAACTTGTGCTCTTGAAACCAGAAGTTTTTTACTTGGCCCACAGGATACTAACGATAAGCTAAGTATGAGTGACAAGAATACCAGATAATGGAATGTTTTTTTCATCTTATTTTTTTTAAATAATTATAAATATTTATAACTCTACAAAGTTGAGAACCTTTAATAAAATAAGTATTACACAATTTTCTATTTAAATTACATCATTCACACATTCATGATTAAGATTGATTTACACAGCATAAAATTAAACTCTAATCAACTTTTAAAGTGCACTTTTATTTTTCTGACGTTCATCTTTAAATTCTTTCCTTGGATCTTTGCTATTTAGTGTATTCATTTTTTTATATGCCCTGATCAATGCTTTTGGATAATCTCCTTTGTATTCAATCCTATAGAACGAAAACCCATTAAAAGGAATCGTATTTACCTCTTTATAAATCTTTACCCTATTCTCAACATCTTTATCTTTAAAGCCTGATAGAAATGCCTCTTTTCTCTCCTGCTCCAGTTTATCTAATTTTGCATTGATAACCGATAAGCCAATAAAATTGTAACATTTGTCTTGTACAGTAAACATCAAAGCTTTTCTTGCCCTTTTATTTAAATATCTAACAAACACAGAATCCTTTATTGACATTTTGTCTATTCTCAACGAATCATCTTTACTTAACACCTGATTTTTAATACCTTTTGATAATAAAAAATATTTTTTCTTGGCTTCAAAAAACAGAATATATTCTTTTTCTTTTTCTTTATATAGCAATGGGTAAACTGCAATAGATGCCTCAGGGTTATTCTTCATGAAATTCGTAATCTTTTTTATAAATCTTTCCTGAACAGGAAGCAAACTGTTTTGTCGCATCTGCCATTTCAATGTAAGGGTTTTCTCTATTTCATTCTCAATACTTTTAACTTCGATTCTATACGGAGTTGTTACCGGCTTAACAAATATATTCCCAAGTATATGAAACAAAACATTTTTTAAATGAAAAGTGGGACTCTTTAAATTTCCGGTTATTGGAATCTCGTAATCTATGACATTACCATTTTCACGGGTAAAAAACATAACTAACCGCATTGGCAACCAACTGAAATTTTTATTTTTTAACCGCATATTTACTCGTGGATCTACTAACAACAAATGATTATTACTTTTAATATATCCGTTTCTTACATTCCATGAGCCATTGAGTTCAATAGTACCTCGGTCTAAAGGGAAAGAAGTATATTTAATCATATATGGGTTAAATAATGTAGCAGGTAATTTTTGAATGTGATATTGCATGTCAAAATCACTGCTGTCCTTTGGGTTGATGTTCAGATTTATACCAATATTTCCATAAGGTTTTAAACCTGATTTCAACGTAAAATTGACACGTTTGAGATCATTATTAACAGAATTGGCAAGAACGTACAGAGAATTTGCTTCTAATGAAAATTTTTCATTCAGAGCAAAGTCATTATATATAACATCGCCATTGTAAATTGCGACCTTATTAATTTTGTAATCACTTTGAAAAAAGTTTGTAGCAAGAATTTTTATATAATGCGCTATCTTACGAATCAGATTGAACTTATCGGTGTCTACCAGGCCAGCAGAAATTTTTTCTCCATTTTTCCCAATCATAGTTTCAATATTATCTAAATAATCATAATTTTCATATTTGTAATAAGGATGAATCAATGCCATAGTGTCAAAAACATACCGGTGTTTCATGGGGTTAACATCGGTCACATTAAAAACAAGTTTATTAAAAGAGAGATAATCTTCTCCCCTTGTCTTTCCAAAATGAAAGTCATTAATCGCTAACAGGCCATGAATATTTATATTTTCAGCGTCTTTGAAACATCCAAAAGTTTTGAGATTAGCATCAAGGTTGGCTCTAAAAGTTCCATAATTTGCATATGCCTTAATGTATTGTTCAAGTACATTTAAATCAAATTTATTGATATCAACATTGAGTAAATAGTTCAGGGTTTTTAAATTCATACTGTAGCTTCCTTTCATTCTTCCTATACCAATTCCGGAGAAGAAAGATATATTTGCAGAAATCACATCGTTATTCCAATTCCAGCCATCTTTGCTTTCTATATTTACATTTTTAATGGAATAATTTACAGGAGTTTCACAATCACGATAGAAAAAGTGACCATCTATAATTTTAATATTTTGGAAATAAAAATGAAATGGTTTCGAATGTGGATCTGGTTTGCCTTTTGAGGAAAAGGTAATAGCAAAATCATCAAAGTTAAATTTACTTTTACTCTGAATAATTGTAATATGAGGTTGGTCGAAAGTAAGATTTGATATTTTAAGTGCTTTAGAAAACAGGTGTGAAATAGAAATAGTTCCACTTAAACTTTTCATCGAAATAAATATACTATCACTTTTAAATTCATATATCTTAAGGTTACTAAAATGGACATGCCCTGTAAAAGGGTTTACATAAACCCAATCCATTTTAATTTGTCTTCCAGTGTATTTAACATCATACTTTTCGATCAGATATTTTGTGATTGGTGAGACAAATATAATAGAAACCACTACTAAAATAATAATGGAACTAATTACAATGATGATTGGCTTTTTGAATCTTGTAATCGCTATTTTGATCTTTTGAAATACCATATTGATTCTCACGCATTAATCCGAATATAAATCATTGATTATTACTATTTATAAGAAAGAAGTTGCTTATTCGATAGTTTCCAGTTAATCGTTAAACCCATTCCTTCAGGAGAAGTAAACATGCCTAATGAGTAATTCTTTTTAATATGATTTTTATGTAACTCCGGAACAATTATCCCAAAAGCTGCACCAATAACAAGCCCTACTGCATTATCTGAAGGGAAATGGTCCAACGCTTTTATCCGCCAATATGCCATAAGTAGTGGTGGTAATGTTGCGGCTGTATAGATAAGATATTTCCCCGCACCCAGATTGGGATGATAGTCGCAATAGACCTTTGCCATAAAGAATGTACTATAGGCAGCAGAAGCAACATGCCCGCTATAAAATGAATTACGATTCTGTCCACTCTCACGGGTAACATCAGAAAATTCTGTATAATAGGTCCTCGGTCTATAGCGTTCTATATAAGTTGGCCCAAGAAAATTGTAGCAATAATTGGCTAATGTCAACGTGTGACCTTCGACATACATAAAGAGTAAATCACCCCAATCTTTACCGATTTTTTTATCAATAACCAATAAGCATGGTACAAAAACCATAACTGCCAATCCATTACTGGAAAGCTTATTAAACCTATCCCTGTCCGAAGCTTTCTGTCTTAATCCCCAACGGTCAAACTTATTGATTAATGCTATCTGAGATGGGGAAGTCACAAAATTTAGTTCAGCCAGAGTGAGTGACGATTTATTTTTCATTCTCTGAACACCCAAAACATCTGCTGTCATCCCTCCAGCAATGATAACGCTTAAAACAGGAATGTTAACATGATATATTTTTGCTTTAACGTTGGAATCAGCTAATTTGGTTGAGTCAGTGATACTCCCAAAAGTACTTGCACTACAAATAAGAGCAGCTAAAAAGAAGAATATGTTTTTCATAAATTTAATTGTTAGATAAGCATTTAGTTAATTTTGCTACAACAATATTCGATTTTTAATGCTGTCAAATATTGATATTTTAAAAGCCAAAGTTGAGTACTTTAATTCATCAAAGTGTTATATAACTTTAGAGAAAAGTTATATATTTCACACATTTTTAAGGTTTGAAATTTTGCCTAACAAAGCTCTATTTTAATTTAAGACTTCAAATTTCAAATAACTTCTTTTTCCTTAATAATCTGAACAGAATAAGCATTTGGGATGATTTTATGTCCATGGGTGCGTGTATATACTTTTGTGAATTCAGCACCAAAATAGAGAATAATTGCTGAATAATAAACCCATACAAGTATTATTATGACCGATCCTGCAGCACCATAGATAGAGGCTATGTTGTAACTCCCAAGATAAAAACCAATTGCAAATTTGCCTATCATAAAAAGAAAAGCAGTAAAGGAGGCCCCAATTATACAATCCTTGAAACCAATTTTTCCATCGGGAAGTGTTTTAAAAATTATACTGAACAAAAGCGTTATTGTAATGAAAACAATGAATATATTGACTATATAAAAAAGTATAACAGTGTTATGATGGAAGATAATGGCTAAACGTTTGCTGAGAATATCGATTAAAGAATTAATAATCAATCCAACTAACATTAAAAAACCAACAGAACCTATCATTGAGAACGACATAAGTCTATTATAAATATACTTGATTAAACTACGATTGGGTTTTGCTTTTATGCCCCATATATAATTAATAGAGTCCTGGATTTCTGCAAATACTCCACTTGCTCCAATAAAAAGAATAATTATGCCCAAAGTTGTAGCAAACACATTGTTATTAGAAAGTGTCACATTTTTAATAGTATCCTGAATCTGAATTGCCGCAGCATTCCCAACGAGTAGATTAATCTGTCCGAAAATTTCACCTCTTACTGCATCTGCTCCAAAAAATATCCCACTTATTGATATAATAATAAGTAACAATGGAGGCAAACTAAAAATGGTGTAATATGACAGTGCCGCACTTAGTTTAATTCCATTGTCCTCAACAAACCCGATAAAGGATTCTTTGAAAAGATACCAGATTTTCTGTCCTCTGGTTTTAATATGCATAAAATAATCTTTATTTCTGGTTATTTCTACCTTGAATTAAATTCTTTGGGTCAAGACTTATGGAAAGTGCAAGTGGTGCAACTGACGTTACGTTTATGCGATGTCGTTTCCCTTCATGCATATCTACAACCCAATTACCCACAAAAAATCCTATTGCAGCAGCCGGAACTACATCAGAGATCCAGTGGTCGTCCTGATAAATTCGCGAGAACATAGTAAATGCAGCAGGCACATAAGCCAACACTTTAAAAACTGTTGTTTTTGCATGACGCGACATTACCGTTGAAAGTGCCACTGCACTGGTAGTGTGTCCGCTTGGCATTGAATAATAATTATTATTATACACTGTAAAGGGTCGGAATGTAAAGGCATTTTCTGTAATGAGTGGTCTTGCTCTTCCTACTGCGATTTTAAGTACAGTCGTAACCAACTCAGAATAGACACCGGCCTGAAACAATTCTATGGATATTTTCTTTGAAGCAGTATCACGTGCCAGCATTCCGTAAACGCCAAATGCCCCTGCTACTCCCAAAATGGAATACCATTCTCCATACATTCTTCCACCCACAATCGGAGCGCTATAATAATAATTTTGCTGTCCCTGGGTAGCTCTGACCATGGCCTTATCCAAGGTAAGAGATACCAATACTGTTGAAGCCGTTACTATTCCAACCCTCATCCAGTCATTACCCTTCCATTTAAGCGGTTCTTTTACGAACAGGAAAGTTTCATGTCCAAACTGAGATATACTATATAATTTTTTTTCCTGCTTCTTCTCACCTGTAGTCTCAGGAGTTGTTTCCGGCTTCTTTTCCTGTGCGATTACACAAGTATGGATGGTGAAACTAAAAAGCAGTATTATGATTGTTTTGTTTAACATAATGTTTAGATTTAGTTAGAATAAGCCTTAACACATTTTAATTATACCTTCCTTTTCTTTGAGCACTTTCAAAATAGAACATCAGAAAGAGTTTATCTTCTGTTCTAATAGAGTGTATCGCAGGAAAATTTTTAAGATAGCGGTCATTATAATAAATGAAATGTTCATAACCTATATTCAGATCCTTGAAAAGGTGAACAGTAACTCTTGGTTTTAAAATTCCAATATAATTATCTCCCGCAGCTCCTACACCGGTTCGAATAATGTAATAATAATAATAAAGTGATGTAGTAGCATACTTTCCAAGATTTAAAGTTGTTTCAGCCTTTCCCTCGAGTCCATATCCAAAATTATAATCCCGGAGTTGCGAAGTGTCGGGACCAAATCTTGTGCTGTTTCCTGCTAAGGGTATTATAGCCAAATGGAAATTGGTATAAAGATCAGATGTCTTGCTTATAGGCAATTTTGTAAACAATCCGCCGCCGAAACCAATTGTACCCAACTCAAATGTTTTATTGTCCCAATAATCATAGTATTGAAATCCCCCTGCAAGGATAGC
>JGI24140J50213_10000952_pt1 | contig 13106 bp, 10 predicted proteins | sample BarGraIncu00222A_FD_50213 | JGI IMG/M metagenome (IMG submission 50213)
GGCCATCGTTGTCCATGATGGCCAGGCTCTTCATCAGATCGGCCGGCGTAACCTCCTGATCGCCCTGATCGCCCTGGTCGGCGAAGTAGGCGACCACCTGAGCGATGCCGGGACGGTCGCGAGTGTGGTGGTCAACCAACGCCGGTGCTGCGTCGGTGGCGGCCGCACCCCCACCGGAAGGCAGGTCCGGCTCCATCCGCCTCTCAGCCGCTTCGACGTTGGCCGCGTACCCACACGAGGCACACTGCACGAAGTGGTCTTCACCCACCACGGAGGGGACCATGAACTCGTGGTTCACATCGCCACCAATGGCGCCGGACTGGGCCTCGACCGGAAAGACGTCGAGACCGAGACGTCCGAAGATCCGGAGGTAGGCATCGAAGACCGAGCCGTACGACTGCTGCATCGCCTCTTTGTCGACGTCGAAGGAGTAGGCGTCGGCCATCACCAACTCCCGGGTGCGCAAGAGGCCGAATCGCGGGCGGGCCTCGTCGCGGAACTTCACTTGAACCTGGTACACGGTGACCGGAAGCTGTCGGTACGATTCGATCTCGGCGCCGACCGTCACGGTGGCGACCTCCTCGTGGGTGGGGCCGAGGACAAAGTCTCCTCCCCGACCGTGGACCACCATCGCCGGCATTGCCTCGGTCCCGAACAGGTCGGCACGGCCACTCTGTTCCCACAATTCAATGGGGTGGAGGGCAGGAAGCAGCAACTCCTGGCATCCCGCCGCATCCAGCTCCTNGCGTATCACCCGCTCGATGTTGTGCAACACCCGCACGCCCAGGGGTAAAAANGTGTACACCCCGGATGCCAGACGGCGGATGTACCCGGCTCGGACCAGCAGCTGGTGGCCGGCCACCTCGGCATCGGCCGGCGCTTCTCGAAGGGTGCGGACAAGAAGCCGGGACATGCGCATGGTCGGCGATCCTACCGGGCCACGCCGATACCCTCCGGCGAACTGCGGCCTTATGAAGGTTGGTGGCCGTCCCCGTATTTTTTGCGGATCAACTCCACCTTGGTCTCCGAGGCGTTGGCGTCGGCCCCTTTCGCATCGAGCAGTTCCCGGCGGTCAGCTTCGGCTGCGGCTTCGGCCCCGGCGTCCGCGGCCGCCAGTCGAGCCTCCACGCCTTCGGTGACCAGCTTCTCGGCTTCGGCCACNAGCGCCTCGACCATCTCGTCTTCGGGTACCACCCGGACGATCTTTCCCTTGATGAACAGGTGGCCCCGCTTNCGGCCGGCGGCGATGCCCAGATCGGCCTCCCGGGCCTCGCCCGGTCCGTTGACCACGCAGCCCATCACCGCCACCTGGATGGGCAGGTTCCGATTCTCGAGCGCCGCCTGAGCGGCGTTGGCCACCGCGATGACGTCGATTTCGGCCCGACCACAGCTCGGGCAGGCGATGAGGTCCAGACCCTTTCGCTCCCGCAATCCGAGCGCTTCCAACAGCTGACGACCGGCCCGGGCCTCTTCCACCGGGTCAGCGGTCAGCGAGTAGCGGATGGTGTCACCGATCCCCTCGGCCAAGAGGGTGGCGATGCCGGCGGTGCCCTTCAACAGTCCGGCCGGGGGCGGGCCCGCCTCGGTCACCCCGAGGTGGAGCGGGTGGTCGAAGGTCTCCGACGCCAGGCGGTACGCCTCGATCATCAGGGGGACCGACGAAGCCTTGACCGAGATCTTCACGTCGTCGAAGCCCACCTCGGCGAAGTACGCCAGTTCCATCCGGGCCGACTCCACCAGTGCCTCGGGGGTGGCGCCGCCAAACCGCTTATAGAGGTCCGGGTGAAGCGAACCGGCATTCACCCCTATCCGGATGGGAACCCCACGGTCCTTGGCTTCGGCCGCCACCTGTTTGATTTCGGCTTCCTTGCGCAGGTTGCCCGGGTTGAGTCGCAACCCCTGGACGCCGGCCTCCAACGCGGCCAGCGCCATCTCGTGATGGAAATGGATATCAGCGATGATCGGCACTGGTGAGCGCGGGACGATCCGGGCCAGGCCCTCGGCCGCCGCCTCCTCGTTGCAGGTGCATCGCACCAGATCAGCACCGGCGGCGGCCAGGGCATAGATCTGAGACAACGTGCCTTCAGCATCAGCCGTTTTGGTGGTGGTCATGGACTGCACGGTGACCGGGGCACCACCGCCGACGGCCACTCCCCCTACGTGAATTTGGTTGGTCGGGCGCCGTTCGGTGGTGGTCCAAGCCGTTTGTCCCATGCCCCCATGCTAGGGGTGCCGCCCTGGTATCAGGTAGGCACCGATGGGAACGACGCTGCGGCCAGGGTCATCCGAGCTATCAATTGAAGGGGTTGGCCAGCGGATGCAGCAGGTCGTTCAAGAGGGTGGTGGCGAAGAGTACGCCCAGAAAGGCCAGCATCAACCAGGTGAACGGCATCAACTTGGTCACGTCGGCGTGGTAGAGCACCTTCCGGCTGCGGGTCCGGACCTTCTCGTAGACGGCGATAACGACGTGGCCACCATCGAGCGGCAGCATGGGGAAGAGGTTGAAGACGCCGAGGAACAGGTTGATCGAGACGAGGAAGATCAACGTGTCCCCGATGCCCGCCTTCACGGCCTGCCCGCCGATACCCACCGCGCCGATGATCGATTCGACCCGGGTGCCGTTGGCCGATGCCTGGCCGGCCGCTTTGGCGCTGGCCACCTGATGGAACCGGGCGGAGACCCCTGACGGGGAAAAGAGACCGGCAACGCCGGCCACCGTCGCCCAGGTGAAGTGGCCCAGATCGACGACCGTCGAACCCAGTGCATGGAACGGGTTGGCTCGCACGATGGGCGAACCGAGTTGGACACCGATCACCCCGTAGGGCGCGGATCCGGCCGGTCCGTCCGCGCCCGGTTGGTGCGCAGAGCGACCGTTGGCCGGGGTCACCGGCACACTCAGTTTGTGGCCACCTCGATTCACCACCACTGTCACCGATTGGTCGACATGGTTCTGGATGGTGTTGGTGAGGGTGTTGACATCGCCGTTGACCGGCTTACCGTTGACCGACACCACGATGTCCCCGGCCTTCAATCCGGCGGCTGCGGCCGGGCTGGTCTTCCCGGCAAGGGTGGACACCCCTTGAATCTGTATCTGGTTGGCACTGGCCACCCCCACGAAGGTGAGTAGTGCCCAGAGCAGCGCGAACGCCATGAGAAAATGCATGGCCGATCCGGCCATCGCTACCAGCAGACGGGCATGGAACGGCTGCTGGCGATAGGTGCGGGACTCGTCGGCGGGATCGACCTGCTCGAGGTTGGTCATCCCCGGGATCTTCACGTATCCCCCTAAGGGGAACGCCTTGATCCCGTACTCGGTCTCCCCCCGCCGGAAGGACCAGAGGCGGGGACCGAAGCCGAGAAAGTACTCGGTCACCTTCATGCCTCCCCGCTTGGCCGCCAGCAGATGCCCGAGTTCATGGACCATCACCATGACGATGATGCAGGCCACGATGATGGCCACGTCCGTCGTCCCGGTGACCACCGCCAGCGCCACAATGGTGGCGACAACCAGTGCCAGTTCCAGCGCCGCTCGTCGCGGGGACTTCACCCGGTCGGGGAAAAGCGGCGGCTCGGCCGGAGACGGGGGAACCGGTGCGGCGAGCCTCCCGGTGGCCATCTCGGAGGTCCTCATGCCGCGAGCTCCCGAGTGGCGACCACCCGTTCGGCGGCGCGGCGGGCGGATGCATCTGCTTCGAGCACATCCTCGACCGAGCGATTCGACATCCCGTCTGCGTCCACCGGTGAGCCGGTGGATACCTCATAGCTATCGAGGGTCCCGGTCACCACGTCGCCGATGGCGCACCACCCGATCCGACCATCCAGAAATGCGGCCACCGCCACCTCGTTGGCCGCATTCAACCAGGCAGGGGCCAGGTCGCCCTCTCTCCCGGCGCGGTAGGCCAGGTCGAGACAGGTGAACACCGATCGATCCGGCTCCTCAAAATCGAGTCGGGCCAACTCTTTCCAGTCGATAACGCCGAACGGCACCGGCAGGCGATCCGGATACATCAGCGCGTACCCAATGGGAAGGCGCATGTCCGGCATCGACAACTGGGCCACTACCGCACCGTCGGTGAACTCCACCATCGAGTGGATGATCGACTGGGGATGGACCACTACGTCGATGGCGTCGAAAGGGATGCCGAACAACTCGTGGGCCTCGATCACCTCGAGGCCCTTGTTCATCAAGGTGGAAGAGTCCACCGTGATCTTCGGCCCCATCGACCAGGTCGGATGGGTGAGCGCCTCGGCAACCTCCACCGATGCCAACTCGTCGCGGGTGCGACCTCTGAAGGGACCCCCCGAGGCGGTGAGCAACAGGCGAGCTACCTCGGGGGCGCTACCGGCCCGCAGGCACTGGTGAATGGCGCAGTGCTCCGAGTCCACCGGGATGATCTCGGCACCGGGCGTCCTCCGGGCCCGCTGCACCACCGGCGCACCGGCAATGATCGACTCCTTGTTGGCCAGACACAGACGGCGGCCTGCCTCGAGCGCCGCCAGGGTGACTGTCAACCCGGCAAAACCGACCACGCCGTTGACGGCCACGTCGGCCAGGGTGGCGAGGTGGGCGAGCCCGTCGCTGCCTGTCACCACCTCGACGCCGGAGGGCAACAGCCGGGCCAGTTCCGATGCCAATGATTCATCTCCGATGGCCACGACCTGGGGGCGGAATCGCCGGGCCTGATCGGCCAGAGCCTCGATGGACCGTTGAGCTCCGAGAGCGGCCACCGTGAACCGCTCAGGGCACGACTCGATGACCTCGATGGCCTGGGTCCCAATGGATCCGGTCGACCCGATGAGGCTGACAGTGGTGGGGGTCACCCTCTAAGCCTGCCCGAACTTCACGCGATATTGAGGGCGCGCACCAGATAATAGGTGGCCGGAAGCACAAACAAGAGGGCGTCGACCCGATCGAGGACCCCGCCATGGCCAGGCAGAAGNGAGCCCATGTCCTTTATTCTGAAGTCCCGCTTGAGGAGGGATTCGCACAGATCCCCAATGGGGGCGACCACCGCCACCACCAACCCGAGGAGGGCGGCATGGCCGGGTGTCCAAGGATGAATGGCTCCGACCCCAGCAGCCGAGATGACGACGGAGAAGATGCCTCCTCCCAGCCAACCCTCCCACGTCTTATGGGGGCTGACGTTGGGGACCAGCGCATGGCGCCCGATCCATCCGCCGATGACCAGAGCACCGACGTCATTGGCCACCGTGGCGATGACCGCTCCCAGCAAGAAGGCGATGCCCTCGCGATGCGGGAATTCCGACGGCGAGAGCAACAACCCCGCGTAGGAGCCGAGCAGGGAGATCCACCCAATGGTGAACAGGGTGGCCGCGCTCCCGGCAATCGGTGAGCCCCGCTCGATGCCGAACAGGTACCACAGCAGGGTGAAGACGGCGATGAGCACCAACACCAGCGGGATCGCCGACGGGCCCTTGGTATAGGCCGCCACCATCAAGGAGACGGTGCCGACCAGGCCAAGCAGGGTGGCCGGGTGGTAGCCGGCTCGGCGCAGCACCCCGAAACACTCACCGGCGGCAAACGTGACCACCACGATGCTCAACGCCAACGCCGGTGCCGTCCCCAATTTGAAGGCGGCCAGGCCGACTGCAGCGACAACGATGCCGGTGGCGACCCTTACCCTGATGCTGTTCCGACCCTCGTGCCTTTCAACCTGGGTGTCCCCGTTCCCACCGGCTCGAGGACGCAGCCGGAGACGCCTGGGAGGCGGAGGTCCGCCGCCCAGAAGCCCGTCGGTCTGGTTCTGGTCGGCGTCCATGTCGGCACCGTCGTGGATGCCGCCCGCATCGGTGTCGGCATCGGTGCCCGCGTCGGTGTGTGCGTCGGTGCCCGCGTCGGTGCCCGCGTCGGTGCCCGCGCCGGTGTGTGCGTCGGAGGTGTCGGCGGTGTCGGCGTGTGCGTATGACTGTGTGCCGCTTCCGGCGCCGGCATGGCGGGTGGCGGCCTCAGTGGCAGTGGCGGCCTCAGTGGCAGTGGCGGCTTCGGATCCGCCCCTCTGCCGTTTGTCAGCGCGGCCGGCAGAGCGATCCGAGGCGCTGTCGGCGGCGGCCAACCCCGCCAAGCCACCCCGGCGGCGCCCAGCGCCCGGTACGGCGGTCACGCTCGCACCGGGAGGCTCCGCCGCCAACGGGGTATCGGTCAGCGCATCAATGTCNTCGGGCCGTTTTGCCCTGATCCGGCTGGACCGCATACCGCCCTTGCGGACGCGNCCGACCCTGGCGGTCCCGGTCGGGCGGGTCCTCTGAAGACCAGGGAGGTCATCGACGACCTCATCGGGCTCGTCTCCGTGGTCGGGCTCGTCCAACCCTTCGGTCGTACGACTTGAGGGNAACCCCCTGTCACGCCCCTCATCGCGTGACCCGGTGCCGNNGCCAGANCCACCGGCGCCAGAACCACCGGCGCCCTCAGACGATGCCGACTCATCGGGCCAGGACGAACGCGGTGGCACCACAGGAATCTGGGTGGTCAGATCTTGGTCGCCCGCGGCGTGGTCGGCACCGGCCCCTCGGGACGAGCCGCGCTTGGGGNCGCCGGCACCTCGGGAACCGCCCACCACAGGCGCTCCCGAGGAGGGAAGATCGAACTCCCACGGGCGTCGATCCACATCGGTCCGGTCAGTTTCATCGAGCGATCCGAGNGCAGNTTCGTCGTCGCCGAACATGGCCGCCTCGAATTCTTCCTCGTGAGCGACCCAATCGCTGTGACCCTCGCGCCAGGATGGCGCGGCGATCCCTGCTTGTGATCCTCCCCCGCCCTCACCGGTTTCGCGGGACAGCACGGCGGGGACCTGCCCGGTCGGAGCTTCAGTCCAGTGCGGAAGCTTGGGCGGCGAATGTGTGCCTCCGGGTACCGCGGTCTCCCCGGGAAGGAGTGGTTGCACCGCATGACCCATTGTCTCGGGGTCGCTCGGCTCATTGGTCAGATGGACTGCCACCTCTGTCGAGTCGTCACCCGCGGGCTCGGGGGGAGCGTCGGCCCGAGACACAACCGGTACGACGGCGGTGGCCTCACCGGCCACCTCCGCCCCCACGATCCTTACCTGGTCGGTCGACGGACCAGTCCGCTCCGCGACGAAGCCCTGCGGGACCTCGTCCTCATCTTCGCCTTCTCGCCGGTCATCACCGTCGTGCACGTCGATTTTCCCTCCCATGAGCAAGGCCGATCAGAGGCCCGACCATGTCTCAGATTCCGAGGAGCTCTTGCTCTTTGTGGGCCAGCAATCGGTCGATAGCCGCCACTTGAACCTGGGTGATCTTGTCGAGATCTTCTCCCACCCGCTTAAGTTCGTCGCTCGACAGATCGCCGTCCTTTTGCAGCGCGTCCAGTTCGTGTCGGGCGGCCCGACGCAGGTTACGGACAGTGACCCTGCCGTCTTCCGACTTCTGTTTCACCACTTTCACCAGCTCTTTACGTCGTTCCTCGGTGGGTACCGGGAACGAAAGGCGAATGACGGTTCCATCGTTCGAGGGGTTGATCCCGAGGTCGGAATTCTGAATCGCCTTCTCAATCGCACCCAACGAACTCTTGTCGTAGGGGGAGATGACCAAAAGCCGTGCCTCGGGAANACTGAAGCCGGCCATCGCTCTCAACTCGGTTTCTGTGCCGTAATAATCGACCTTCAGATGCTCAACCAGGGCAGGCGTTGCTCTCCCGGTGCGAATGGCGCCGAATTCGGCCTGAGCATGCTCAACGGCCTTTTCCATACGCTCCTGTGCATCTACGACAACTAAAGCGGTCAGGTCGTCGTCCATTAGCCTACCAGCGTAGCGATCGCTGCCACCCTACACCGGGTGAACCCCGTGACCAGGAAGTTCTCCCTGTTCATCGGACCAACGTCCCGATGGGTTCGCCACCCAGTGCTTTCATGATGTTGCCCGCGCCCATCAGGTCAAATACCCGGATCGGAAGCCCGTTGTCTTTACAAAAGGTGATGGCGGTGAGGTCCATGACCCGAAGGTCCTTGGACACCACTTCCATGAACGACACTTCGTCATACTTGGTCGCCGAGGAATCGAGCCGCGGATCGGCGGTGTACACACCGTCCACACCCCCGTGGGTCCCTTTGCAGAGGAGCTCGGCTTCGATCTCCGCCGCCCGCAGCGCCGCCGACGTATCGGTGGTGAAGTAGGGATTCCCCATCCCGGCAGCAAAGACCACCACGCGACCCTTTTGGAGGTGGCGGATGGCTCGACGGCGGATATACGGCTCTGCCACTTCAGCCATCTGGACCGCCGAGAGGACCCGGGTCACCTGTCCTTGGTGCTCGAGTGCATCCTGGAGAGCCAGGGCATTGATGACCGTCCCCAACATGCCCATGGTGTCCGAGGTGGCCCGATCCATGCCGGCGCCGGCGCCGGTCGTCCCGCGCCAGATGTTTCCCCCACCGACCATCACCGCCAGCTCGAGATCGAGCTCATCCCGGGCCCTGGCGATTTCGACAGCAATGCGTTCGACCATGGAAGCATCAATGGTCTCGTCGGATGCAGAGGAGGCCAACGCCTCCCCCGACATCTTCAGTACGATCCGCCGTCGTTCTCCCACGGTGGCCTCAGTCGCCGATGACAACCTGGGCGAACTGTGTCACTGATGCCGTTCCGAGGAATTTTGCGACTGTTTGCTTCTCATCTTTGATGTAGGCCTGGTCGAGTAGGACCCGTTCCTTGTACCAACCGTTGAGCCGGCCTTCAATGATTTTGGGAAGCGCCGCATCGGGCTTTCCCTCTTTGCGGGCAATCTTTTCCACCGTCTCGCGCTCAGCGGCCACGTCCGACTCCGGAACTTCGTCACGGCGCACGTACACCGGTCGGGCGAAGGCGATGTGAGCGGCAACGTCGTGGGCGAGTTCTTCGGATCCGCCCGATACCGCCACCACCACTGCGTTGACACCACGGCCTGCCTGCAGGTGGAGGTAGCTGTTAACTGCACCATCGGCCGGAGCCTCGATACGAACGACTTTTCCGATCGAGATGTTCTCTTTCAGTCGCGTCCTCATATCCTCGAGGTCGGAGGCTCGTTCATCCAGGGCCGACTCGCCCTTGGCCGCCACCAGATCGGCCAGTTCCGACACCACGTTCTTGAACTCGTCTGACTTGGCCACGAAGTCGGTTTCGGACCGCAACTGCACGATTGAAGCGACGTTGCCGGAGCGACCGATGGCCACTGCGCCTTCGGTCGCCTCGCGATCGGACCGTTTGGCCTGACCGGCCAGGCCCTGTTCGCGGAGCCACACCACTGACTTGTCGTAGTCGCCTTGGTTCTCTACGAGGGCCTTCTTGGCATCGAGCATTCCGACGCCAGTGGACTGGCGCAATGTCTGGACGTCCTTAGCGGTGAAGGCGGGCACGATCAGGCCTCCTCGGCTGCGGCGGGCGCGGGAGTCTCATCGCTGGCTGGGGCTTCCGCCGGCGCGGGCGCAGCGGCTGCGGCGGGCGCGGGAGTCTCATCGCTGGCTGCGGCTGGGGCTGGCGCAGCGGCGGCGGGCGCACTGGCGACAGGAGCAGACGGCGGCGGCGGTATCGGCGCTGCGGTTGGTGCCTTGGGAGCAGCCGAGGTGGCGGCGGGNGCCGGGGCGGGAGCAGCTGGGGTCGGGGCTTTGGGGGCTGGACGCTGTTCAGCGATGAACCGACCCTCGACAACGGCATCGGCGACGACCCGGCAGAGCAGTGCTCCAGAGCGAATTGCATCGTCGTTACCCGGAATCACGTGCGTGATCACATCAGGGTCACAATTCGTGTCGACCACCGCCACAATCGGTAGCCCCAGCTTGTTCGCTTCGGTTACGGCAATGTGTTCTTTGTTTGTATCAATGACAAAAATCGCATCGGGGAGTTTGCTGAGACCGCGGATGCCGCCCAAGTTGCGCTGCAACTTCTCAAGTTCCCGGCTGTGGCGCAGCGCTTCTTTCTTGGGCATCGCCTCGAAGTCGCCAGCCTTCTCCATGGCTTCGAATTCCTTCATGCGCTTCACCCGAGTCGAGACGGTCTGGAAGTTGGTCAGCATGCCGCCCAACCAGCGCTCGTTCACATACGGCATTCCACAGGCATCGGCATACGCAGCGATTGGGCCCTGTGTCTGCTTTTTGGTGCCCACAAAGAGGATGCTTCCACCCCCGGCGACCAGGTCACGGGTATAGGCGTACGCCTCCTCGATGCCCTTCATCGTCTGTCGGAGATCAACCAGGTAGATCCCATTGCGCTCGCCGAGGATGAACCGGCGCATCTTGGGGTTCCAACGGCGGGTCTGGTGGCCAAAGTGGACGCCAGCACTCAATAGTTGCTTCATCGTGACGACAGCCATGTTCTTGCTCCTCTGACGGTTAGTCCTCCCCGGCGACAACACCCCCTAGAGGGCGACCGTAGACGCGGCCGGGTGCGTGATGATTTCTCGCGTGTGCCTACCGAACGGTAAGGCGGCACAATGTTAGTGCCCGGGGAGGTGCCTTCTCCACTCGCGACCCGAATGGGAGGGAGATCCCATGGATCTGCCGGGTGACAGGGGCGACTTCAGCTGGCTTCGACGTCGACGGCTGGAGGCACAATCCGGCCGTCGCCATCAGCACCACCATCACTGGATCCACCCCTGTTNGGTCCTACCCCCTCTGGCCGGTCGGCCAGTTTGGNCCGTAGCTGNAGCACGGATTTGGTGTGGATCTGACTTACTCGGCTCTCGGTGACTCCGAGGATCTCCCCGATCTCGGCCAGGGTCAAGCCCTCGTAGTAGTAGAGCGTGATGACCGTCTTCTCGCGATCGCCCATCTCGTTGATGGCATAGATCAGCACCTCTTTGTTCTCTTTGACCTCGAATATCGCCATGGGCCCAGCACCAATATCGGGGAGAGTTTCACCCAACGGACGGTGATCTGACCGGTCGCCACCCCTAAAGACCTGGTCGAGTGCCGCCATCCCGGTGAGTGAGACCTGCTGCAATACATTCCGAAACTGGCTATCGGTCATCTCCAGGTCGGCAGCGACCTCGGCGTCAGTGGGGGTCCGGTGAAGGGTGGCTTGCAGCGNTGCGTATGACTGCTCGACAGCCCGGGCCATGGTTCGCACCGAGCGTGGAACCCAATCAATCGACCGGAGTTCGTCGATAATGGCCCCTCTGATGCGGGGCATGGCGTACGTCTCAAATTTCACCTTATGACCGGGGTCGAAACGTTCGATGGCATCGATCAATCCGATGATGCCGTAGCTGGCCAAATCAGCCCCATCGACATAACGCGGAAGCCCGGCCGATATTCGCCCGGCCACGAACTTCACCAACGGTGCGTAATGCACGATCAACTGGTCGCGAAGCTCACGAGTCCCCGATTTTTTGTACGCCGTCCATTGGCCCGCGACCCCATGACCTTCGACCCCATGACCTTCGACACCGTGGTCATTCGTCTCAGTGAGCGAGGCCAATACTCCCCCTACGCTCGCGGGTGCGTTCCTCCATAGACAGCAAGCAACCGGTCCTTGCTGACATGAGTGTAGACCTGCGTGGTCTGGAGATTTGCGTGACCCAACAGTTCCTGGACAACTCGGAGATCCGCCCCTCCATCGAGCAGATGGGTGGCAAAGGTGTGACGCAGGGCGTGGGGGTGGGTGGGAACTGGCGATCGCCGGTCAAGCAATCGCCGAACGTCTCGTGGGCCCAGCCGATTTCCGCGGGCATTAAAGAAGAGTGCATCCCGGGGACTGGTTGGACGGGACATGAGTGCTCGCGCGTCTTTGATCCATAGCTGCACCGCCACCGCGCACCGTTCGTGCATTAATACCTGACGCTGCTTCGAGCCCTTTCCGATCACGGTGACCACCCGGCGGTGGAGATCAATATCATCGAGGTCGAGGCCGCACAGTTCAGCCACTCTCAGTCCGCTGCCATAGAGCAATTCCAGGACGGCATCGTCGCGATGATTGATCTCGGGAGGCATCGTGCGGGTCGGCGCCACCTTCGGATTGGCGGTCTGAGACGGGTTCACGCCCGGATCGAGCAGCTGACCGATCTCAGACTGACCGAGAATCCGGGGAAGCCGGGAGTCCGGCGCCGGAGCCGAGAGCCGGGCAGAAGGATCGGTGGTGATCAACTCCCGGCGAAGGCACCACTGGAAATACGAGCGGAGCGATGCCGCCTTCCGGGCGATGGACGCTTTGGCGTAACGGCGGGTGGCCAGGTAGGCGAGGTAGCGGCGCAACACCAGCCGACTCACGTCGCTTGGTCCGCTAGCTCCACCCCGACCGGCCCATTGGACGAATCCGTCCACGTCGGCGCGGTAGGCCTTCACCGATGCCGGGGACATTCCTTCCAGCGAAAGATGGAAGGCATCGAGTTCCCACGACATACGACCAACAGTACCCGTGCACCGACGGCAAACCCTGGTTATCCCCGTTCCCGTACCCGAAGGTGATAGGACATACGACGCCACATTGCCATCACCACGGTTTCAGGGGGAAAACATGGCTGAGCACATCGACCGACGTTCGTTTTTGGCCCGTGGGGCTGTCACCGGAGCGGGGATCGTCGCCATCGGCGCCTCCGGTGGGCTTCTGGAGGCATGTAGCTCCGGGTCCAGCACCGGAACATCCACCGGTTCCGGTTCTCACCCCAACGGAGTCTCGACCGCCACTCCCAAGCCCGGTGGGAAACTGATCTTCGGTGTCGGATCCGAAGAAAAGGGGTTCGATCCCACCACCGCCACCTTCGACACCACCGGGGTCCTCTACGCCCGCACCGTCTTCGACCCACTGGCGGCCATTGCTGCCGACGGCAGCGTGCAGCCCTATCTGGCCAAGTCCATCACCGCCAACGCCGACCACACGACGTGGACCATCGTCATGCGTCCCAATGTCGTCTTCCATGACGGCACCCCTTGCGACGCAACCGCCGTGGCCTACAACTTCAACGCCCACAAGGCATCGATTCTGACCGGACCGGCGGTGGCAAACATCGCCACCATCGCCGTCGCCGATCCGCTGACGGTGACCGTCACGATGCACACCCCATGGGTACCGTTCAACTACTACCTGTGCGGCGGGATAGGCGGTCAGATCGCATTCATCGCCGCCCCCAGCATGTTGAAGAACAAGAATGGCACCATGAACCC
>JGI24140J50213_10000953_pt1 | contig 13103 bp, 9 predicted proteins | sample BarGraIncu00222A_FD_50213 | JGI IMG/M metagenome (IMG submission 50213)
TGCGCGAGGACTGGCAGCGGGTCTCGCGCGAGGCCTTCGGCCACCGCTTCATGATGGACGCAATTGTCCCCGGCGGCGTGGCGGTGGACCTCGAAGCGCGCTTTGGCGCGGTGATGCGCGACGAGGCCAGAGCGCTGGGCAAACAGATCGACAAGCTGATGGCCATCATCAACGATCTGCCCTCGGTCGCCGACCGAGTGCGCGGCACGGGCGTGCTCAAGCCCGAGTACGCCAAGGCGCTCGGCTGCGTCGGCTTTGTCGGGCGCGCGTCGGGAGCGGATTTCGACGTTCGGCGTGATGCGCCTTACTCGCCCTACAACAGGCTGACCGTCAAGGTGCCGGTGCATCACTTCGGCGACGTCAACGCCCGTGCCCGCATGCGGCTCGAAGAGGTTGCCGCCTCCTTCGACCTGATCGTGGCGCTGCTCGACGGCCTGCCCACCGGACCGATCCGAGCCGGCTGGAACCTGCCCACGGCGGGCGCCGAAGGGTTGGGGCTCGTCGAGGGCTGGCGCGGCGAGATCATGTGCTTCGTGCGCTTCGGCCCCGACGGGCGCATCGCGCGTTTCTTCCCGCGCGACCCGTCATGGGTCAACTGGCCGGCACTTGAGCTCTTGATTCACGACAACATCGTTCCCGACTTCCCCGTTTGCAACAAGTCGGTGAACGGCTCCTATTCAGGGCACGACCTGTAATTCATGCTGCGCATCCTCGGCAAGATCCGGCGCCTCGGCATCGTCACCGAGAAGCTGCCCAACATTGACGAACCCGCGCTGACCGAAATCGGTGAACAGTTGAGGGCACGCATCGGCGAGCGCTTCGGCGGCAGTCTGGCGATCCGCGAAGTGGACGCGGGCTCCTGCAACGGCTGCGAACTCGAGATCCAGGCGCTCAACAACCCGTACTACAGCATCGAACGCTTCGGCGTGCACTTCGTCGCCAGCCCGCGCCATGCCGACATGCTGCTCGTCACCGGCCCCGTCTCGCGCCACATGGAGGAGGCGCTGCGCCGCACCTTCGCCGCGACCCTCGAGCCCAGGCTGGTTATCGCCGTCGGTGCGTGCGGCGCCGACGGCGGCGAGTTCGGCACCAGCTACGCGTCCTGCGGCGCGGTATCGAACGTGATCCCCGTCGATGCCGTCATCCACGGTTGCCCGCCGACGCCGCTCGACCTGATGCGCGGCATCCTTGAGGCCATTGGCAAGAAGCCCTGACCGGACTCCGGCGAGCGTTGCGGCGCAGACACTTCGCTGCCGCGTGACGGGTCCATTCGACTCTTGCAGCCGAGCTATCGGTTGTCATAGTTTCGGGGTTTCGGCAATTCTCAATAGCGTAGCGGCCGGTTCAGCAGGCGCTCGAGCGTTCGCAGCGGCGAGGTCTCGGGTCGCGCGAGGCTTTCCACGTCGATCAGGAGCGTCTGCTCGAGCATGTGTTGGCCGCCCATCGCCGCGTGCAGGACCTGGTCGCTGTAGCAGACCCAGGTCGTCCCCGGGGCGAACGCCACGGCGTGCTGCGGCGAGGCACGCTGGAATTCGGCATCGGCCTTGGCGCGGTCGTGCAGCTGCAGCATGACGTGGTCGTACTCGGTGCGGCGGCGCTTCGTGATGCCGAGCCCGGCGAGCAGCGCGGCCGACCCGGGCCAGGGCCTGCCGATCGCACCGAGATAGCGCCGCGCGTGCGCCTCGAACGGCTCGCCGACGCGCCAGCGCCGCGCCTCGCCGCTCGGGTTGACGTTGCAGAAGACGCGCAGCAGGCGCGTCCCCTGCATCGGGTTCGAGGGGAAGGCGTCGACATGCAGGCGCGTGTCGTCCTGGCGCCAGCTGCGCGCGCGGCCGGCGACGTCGACGGGGCGAAACGACGTGTTGCCGCGCCTGAGCTTGCCGCTGTAGTGCGGGAACAGGCGCAAGGCGAAGGCTTCGCTCTGCTCGGCGTAGCGGACGATCATCCGGCGCAGCGCGCCGAGGTCGGCCGCGGCGCCGGCGGCGCCGCGCAGCTCGCCGGCCGGCCAGCGCAGCGACACGTTCTTCGCCTTGCCGTCGGTCCAGCGCGGATCGAGGAAGCGGCGCTCCTCCGGCTCGAGCGCGAAAGCGAGGTGCGCAAAGGCGAGGACGTGGCCGCTCTCGACGACGCCTTCGACGCCGCGCGTCGGGCCGTCGTCGGCCCACGTCGCGTCGGGGTACTCGCGGACGACCGGGTCGGCGTCCATCCGGCGCGGCTAGCGAACGCGCAGGCCCGGCACGGCGCCGGCATGCGGCTCGAGGACGAACAGGCCCGGGTGCGACTTCTCGTCGCCGTGCGAGGCGGCGAGCACCATGCCTTCGCTGAGGCCGAACTTCATCTTGCGCGGCGCCAGGTTGGCGACCATCACCGTCAGCTTGCCGATGAGCTGGGCGGGCGAGTAGGCCGACTGGATTCCGGCGAAGACGGTTCGCGTCTTCGCTTCGCCGACGTCGAGCGTCAGGCGCAGCAGCTTGCTCGACCCTTCGACCTTCTCGCAGGCAACGATCCTGGCGATGCGCAGGTCGAGCTTGGCGAAGTCGTCGATCGTGATCGTCGGGGCGATCGCCTCGCCGCCGGGAAGCGGCAGGGCGATGGCGTCGGCGGGCAAGGACGCGCCCTCGGCCGGCGCCTCGGCCTGGAACAGCGCTTCGAGTTTCGCCGGGTCGACGCGCTGCATCAGGTGTTGGTAGGGAGCGATCCGTTGCGGCAGCGATTCCGCGTCGCTCCAGACGAAGTCGCGGTCGAGGCCGAACAGCTCGCGCGCGACGCGCCGCGCCAGCGCCGGCAGGACGGGAGCGAGCAGCACCGAGAGGAGCTTGAAGCCGTACAGCGCACGCGAGCAGACGTCCTGCAATTCGGCGCGCTTCGCATCGTCCTTGGCGAGCAGCCACGGCTGTGCCGTGTCGAAGCCGGCGTTGATTCGGTCGGCCGTGGCCATGATGTCGCGGAGTGCCTTGCCGAACTCGCGAGCCTCGTAGTTCTCCTTCACGGTGAACGCGGTGGCGCGTGCGCCATCGAGCAGCAGCGCCGTGTCGCCGGCGAAGCGCAGTTGCCCGCCGAATCCCTTGTTGATGAAGTTGGCGGCCCGGCTCGCGATGTTGACGTACTTGCCGACGAGATCGCTGTTGATCCGGGCGACGAAATCGTCGGGGTTGAACTCCATGTCCTCGACGTGCGAGTTCAGCTTGGCGGCGATGTAGTAGCGCAGCCACTCGGGATTGAGGGTGAGTTCGAGGTAGCGCAGCGGCGAGAGGCCGGTGCCGCGGCTCTTGCTCATCTTCTCGCCGCTCACGGTCAGGTGGCCGTGCACGTAGATCCGGTCCGGCGCCTTGCGGCCGCTGAAGTGCAGCATCGCCGGCCAGAACAGGGTGTGAAAGTAGATGATGTCCTTGCCGATGAAGTGGATCTGCTCGACCGTCGGGTCGGCCATGAATGCATCGAACGACCGCGGCTCGCCCCNGGCCCTGGCGCCGCCTCGGTCGAAGTAGTTCTTCAGCGAGGCGAGGTAGCCGACCGGAGCGTCGAGCCAGACATAGAAGTACTTGCCCGGCGCGTCGGGGATCTCGATGCCGAAGTAGGGCGCGTCGCGGCTGATGTCCCAGTCAGCGAGGCCGCCGTGACCCTGGTCGTCGACCTTGAACCATTCGCTGATCTTGTTCAGCACCCCGGGCTGCAGTCGCCCCGGCTCGTGGGTCCAGCGTTGCAGGAAGTCGAGGCAGCGCTGCGACGAGAGCTGGAAGAAGTAGTGCTCGCTCGACTTCAGCACCGGTGCCGCGCCGCTCAGCGCCGAGTACGGGTTCTTCAGGTCGGTCGGCGCGTAGACCGACGCGCAGACCTCGCAGTTGTCGCCGTTCTGGTCCTTCGCGCCGCACACCGGGCACTCGCCCTTGATGTAGCGGTCGGGCAGGAACATCTGCTTCACCGGGTCGAAGAACTGCTCGACGCTCTTGACCGCGATCAGGCCCTGCTTGCGCAGATGGAGATAGATGTCCTTCGCGAGCGCGTGGTTCTCCGGCCCATCGGTCGAGTACCAGTTGTCGAACGAGATGTGGAAGCCGTCCAGGTAGGCCTGCCGGCCGCCGGCGATCTCGGCGATGAACTGCTGCGGCGTCTTGCCCGCCCTCTCGGCGGCGATCATGATCGCCGCGCCGTGCGCGTCGTCGGCGCAGACGAAGTGCACTTCGTGGCCCTGCATGCGCTGGAAGCGCACCCAGATGTCGGCCTGGATGTACTCCATCATGTGCCCGATGTGGAACGGGGCGTTCGCGTAAGGCAGCGCCGTCGTGACGAAGAGCTTTCTGGGCATGGGGCAGGCGGGGCGAGGCGAACCCACAATTCTAGGTTGTCGCGCAGTCGCAGCTAGACTCGACGCATGCCGCGAAGGGAGCCGCCATGACCGATCCGGTCGAACCCCTCATCCTCGATCTGCTCGAATGGATCGGCCCGCGTCCGCGTCCCTATGCCGAGGTGATCGACGCGTGGCGGACCTCGTGCCCGCGCCTGCCGGTCTGGGAAGAGGCGAACTCGCGGGGCTTCATCGACCACCTGCGCGAGCCGGGCGCGGGCGCGCTCGTCTGCGTCAGCGCGAGCGGACGGGCGCACCTCGCGGCGCAGCGCCCGCGCGGCGCGGCGGCGCGCGGCCGCGGCCGGAATGCGGCGCGCGTCGCGTCCCTTTGACTCATCCTGAAACACTGGGCGCCTCATGCCGATCCAAGAAGCCGATCTCCTGAAGGCGCTGCAAGGCGTCGTCGACCCGGAAACCCAACGCGACTTCGTTTCGACCAAGCAGCTGCGGAACCTGCGCATCGACGGCGACGACGTCGCCTTCGACGTCGAGCTCGGCTACCCCGCCAAGTCGCAGCACGCCGCCCTGCGCCGCGCCCTGATCGAGGCGGCGAAGACGCTTCCAGGAGTCGCCAACGTCAGCGTCAGCGTCGCCTCGAAGATCGTCGCCCACGCCGTGCAGCGCGGCGTGCAGCTGTTGCCGAAGGTGAAGAACATCGTCGCCGTCGCCTCGGGCAAGGGCGGCGTCGGCAAGAGCACGACGGCGGCCAACCTCGCGCTGGCCCTCGCCGCCGAGGGCGCCGCGGTCGGCATCCTCGACGCCGACATCTACGGCCCGAGCCAGCCGATGATGATGGGCATCGAGGGNCGCCCCGAATCGGCCGACGGCAAGACGATGGAGCCGATGCAGAACTACGGCGTCCAGGTGATGTCGATCGGCTTTCTGATCGAGCCCGACCAGGCGATGGTCTGGCGCGGTCCGATGGCGACGCAGGCGCTTGAGCAGCTGCTCAGGCAGACGAACTGGGCCGACCTCGACTACCTGATCGTCGACCTGCCGCCCGGCACCGGCGACATCCAGCTGACGCTCAGCCAGCGCGTCCCGCTGACCGGCGCCGTGATCGTGACGACGCCGCAGGACATCGCCCTGCTCGATGCGAAGAAAGGCATCAAGATGTTCGAGAAGGTCGGCGTGCCGATCCTGGGCATCGTCGAGAACATGGCGGTCCACGTCTGCGAGAAGTGCGGCCACGTCGAGCACATCTTCGGCGAAGAAGGCGGCAAGCGCCTGGCCGCCGAGTACGGCATGGACTATCTCGGCGCTCTGCCGCTCAATCTGTCGATCCGCGTCCAGGCCGACAGCGGCCGGCCGACGGTCGTGAGCGATCCGGACGGCGCGATCGCGGCGCTCTACAAGGGCGTCGCCCGCCGCGTCGCCGTGAAGATCGCGCAGCGCGCCAAGGACTTCTCGTCGAAGTTCCCGACCATCTCGATCTCGAAGGAAACGTAACCCCTGTTCACACGACGGGAGGGCTCAGAAGCTGTGAAAGAAGTAGGTTTGTTCGCAGCTTCTCAGAAGAGGCCGACGATCCGCCCGTCGTCGGCGACGTCGATCGCCTCGGCCGAAGGCTGCTTCGGCAACCCGGGCATCGTCATCACGTCGCCGCAGACCATGACGACGAATTCGGCGCCCGCGGCCAGGCGCACTTCGCGGATGTTGAGGACATGGTGGGTCGGCGCGCCGCGCAGCTTCGGGTCGGTCGAGAACGAATACTGCGTCTTGGCGATGCACACCGGGTAGTGTCCGTAGCCCTCGGCCTGCAGCGCGGCGATGCGGGCGCGCACCTTCGTGTCGGCCGTCACTTCGGTCGCGCCGTAGATCGTCGTCGCCACCGCGCTGACCTTTTGCCACAGCGTGTCGCTGTCTTCGTAGACGAAGCGAAAACGGCTCGTCTCCCGGCACAGCTCGACCACCGCCTGCGCCAGCCCGGCGGCACCCGGGCCGCCTTCGGCCCAGTGACGCGCCAGGACGGCGCGAACGCCGCGTGCCGCAGTGCTCTCGCGCAGCAGCTCGATCTCGGCCGCGCTGTCCTCGCTGCGATGGTTGATCGCGACGACGCAGGGCAGGCCGTAGCGCTCGCGCACATTGGCCAGGTGCCGGTCTAGGTTGACGAGGCCCTTCTTCAGCGCCTCGAGATTTTCGATGCCGGTGTTCCTGACGTCGACGCCGCCGTGGTACTTGAGGGCGCGAACCGTGGCGACGATCACCGCCGCCGCCGGGCGCAGGCCCGACTTGCGGCACTTGATGTCGATGAACTTCTCGGCCCCGAGGTCGGCGCCGAAGCCGGCCTCGGTGACGACGTAATCGGCGAGCTTGAGCGCCGTCGCGGTGGCGAGCACCGAGTTGCAGCCGTGCGCGATGTTGGCGAACGGCCCGCCATGCACGAAGGCGAGGTTGTTCTCGAGCGTCTGCACGAGGTTGGGCGCGAGCGCGTCCTTCAGCAGCGCGGCCATCGCTCCGTGCGCCTTGAGCTCGCTCGCCAGGACCGACCGGCCCCCGGTCGTGTAGCCGACGACGATGCGGCCGAGCCGGCGCTTCAGGTCCGCCAGGCTCGTCGCCAGGCACAGGATCGCCATCACTTCGGATGCGGCGACGATGTCGAAGCCGTCCTCGCGCGGATAGCCGTTGGNGCTGCCGCCGAGCCCGATCACGAGGTCGCGCAGGGCCCGGTCGTTCATGTCGAGCACGCGCTTCCAGCCGATGCGCCGGACGTCGAGGGCGAGGGCGTTGCCGTGGTGGACGTGGTTGTCGATCAGCGCCGCGAGCAGGTTGTTGGCCAGCGCGATGGCGTTGAAGTCCCCGGTGAAGTGCAGGTTGATGTCTTCCATCGGCACGACTTGCGCGTAGCCGCCTCCGGCCGCTCCGCCCTTCATTCCGAACACCGGCCCGAGCGAAGGCTCGCGCAGGCAGACGATGGCGCGTTGGCCGATGCGGTTGAGCGCGTCGCCAAGGCCGACCGTCGTCGTCGTCTTGCCTTCGCCGGCCGGCGTCGGCGAGATCGCGGTGACGAGGACGAGCTTGCCCTCGGGCCGCCCGGCGAGCGAGGCGATGTAGTCGAGCGACAGCTTGGCCTTGTACCGGCCGTAGGGGTCGAGCGCGGCCTCGGGTATTCCGGCGCGTTCGCCGGCGAGATCGACGATGCGGCGCAGCGTCGCGGCCTGGGCGATCTCGATGTCGCTTCGCATCGGCTTCAGGACCCGGCGTGCTCTCGCTGCATCCGGCAAGGATAGTTCCCCTCGCCGGCGAGGCTTGCGCGGGGGCGTCGAGACGCGTCGCGCGGCGAAGGCGGAGAATCCGGCACGTCACTTCGAAGCCGGGGCCAGGATCATGAGCGAGCACGCCGGGGCCGCCGCCGCGACGCCGGTCGTGGCCGCGATCAGCCCGGACGAGATGCGCCAGCGCATCAAGCGCAAGAGTCGGCTGAAAGGCCGCCAGGCCGACGAAGCCTCGCTCGCCGAAGTGCGCGAGCTGCTCGGGCGGCGGCCTTCGGACGGCTGGGCGCGCGATCGCCTGATCGAGCACCTTCACCTGTTGAACGATCGGTACCTCGGCTTGCACGAGCGCCACCTGGTCGCCCTGGCATTCGAGACGAGCGTGCCGATGGCCGAGGTCTACGAGGTCGCGAGCTTCTATCACCACTTCGAGATCGTGCGCGACGGCGAATCGTCGCCGGCGCTGACCGTGCGCGTCTGCGACGGCTTGAGCTGCGAGATGGCCGGCGCGCGCGACCTGCTGGAGCGCCTGCCCGCTTTGCTCGGAGCCGCCGTGGAGGTGATCGCCGCGCCTTGCGTCGGCCGTTGCGAGCAGGCTCCGGTGGCTGTCGTCCACCAGTGCCCGCTGCCGCGGGCCGACGTCGCGACCGTGCAGGACGCGGTGCGCAGCGGGCGCACGCATCATCCGCAGGCCCTCGGAGGCGCGCGCTTCGATCCGGTGGCGTTAGCGGGGCGCAGCGTCACGGCGAGCGACGCCGACCTCGCCCCGGCGTTCGTCGACTACGAGAGCTACCGCGCCAGTGGCGGCTACGCGCTCGCGGACGCAGCGGTCCGCGGCGAGCGCAGCGCCGAATCGCTGCTCGAGGCGCTCGAGGCCTCGGGCTTGCGTGGCCTCGGCGGCGCCGGCTTTCCGGCCGGGCGCAAGTGGCGCATCGTTCGCGAGCAGCCGGCGCCGCGCCTGCTGGCCGTCAACATCGACGAGGGCGAGCCCGGCACTTTCAAGGACCGCGCCTATCTCGAGCGCGACCCGCACCGCTTCTTGGAAGGGATGCTCGTGGCCGCCGCGGCGGTCGGCATCGACGCGTGCTACATCTACCTGCGCGACGAGTACCACGGCTGCCGCGAGTTGCTGGCGTCCGAGCTCGCCAAGCTGCAACGCGAAGCGCCGTTCGCGCTGCCGCGCATCGAGCTCAGGCGCGGCGCCGGCGCCTACATCTGCGGCGAAGAATCGGCGATGATCGAAAGCATCGAGGGCAAGCGCGGCGAGCCGCGCCTGCGCCCGCCGTACATCGCCCAGCTCGGCCTGTTCGGCCGGCCGACGCTCGAACACAACTTCGAGACGCTGTACTGGGTCCGCGACATCGTCGAGCGCGGCGCGGCATGGTTCACGGGCTTCGGACGGCACGGCCGCAGCGGCCTGCGCAGCTTCAGCGTCAGCGGACGCGTCAGGCAGCCGGGCGTCAAGCTCGCTCCGGCCGGAATCACCTTGAACGAGCTGATCGACGAATACTGCGGCGGCATGCAGGGCGGCCATACGCTGTATGCCTACCTGCCCGGCGGCGCTTCGGGCGGCATCCTGCCTGCCCGCCTCGCCGACCTCCCTCTCGACTTCGATACGCTGCAGCCGCATGGCTGCTTCATCGGTTCGGCAGCGGTTATCGTCCTCGGCGATCGCGACCGGGCCCGCGACGCGGCCCTCAACATGATGCGTTTCTTCGCCGCCGAGAGCTGCGGCCAGTGCACGCCGTGCCGCGTCGGCACCGACAAGGCGGCGCGTCTGATGCAGTCGCGCGTCTGGGACCTCGCGACGCTCGACGACCTGAGCGAGGTGATGATCGACGCGTCGATCTGCGGCCTCGGACAGGCGGCGCCGAACCCGATCCGCAGCGTGGCGAAGTATTTCGGCGACGAGATCTCATCCGGCTCATGAACGCCCCGGCGAGCCTCTTCGAGTTGCGGGCAACGAGCCTCGAGATCACGCTCGATGGCCGCCGCGTCGCCGCGCGCGAAGGCGAGACGATCCTCGACGTGGCGCGGCGCGAAGGCATCGAGATTCCGCGCCTGTGCTTCAAGGACGGCTATCGCGCCGACGGCAACTGTCGCGCCTGCGTCGTCGAGGTCCAGGGCGAGCGCGTGCTGGCGCCGAGCTGCTGCCGCGTCGTCCAGAAGGACATGGACGTGCAGACCGGCAGCGCGCGGGCGAAGAAGAGCCAGCGGATGGTGCTCGAGATGCTGCTCGCCGACCTGCCCGAGCAAGGCTTCAAGTGGGCCGACGCCGCCGGCGCGTTGCCGCACGGCGAGCTGAGCGAATGGGCGGCGCGCGAGGGCGTGACGGTGCGGCCCGAGCTGCGCGCGCTCTGCCGCGAGCAACCGGCGCCCGACCTATCGCATCCGGCGATGGCGGTAAACCTGGGGAGCTGCATCCAGTGCACGCGCTGCGTGCGCGCCTGTCGCGAGGAGCAGGTCAACGACGTGATCGGCTACGCGTCGCGCGGCGCCGCGAGCGAAATCGTCTTCGACCTCGGCGACGCGATGGGCGAGAGCAGCTGCGTCGCCTGCGGCGAATGCGTGCAGGCGTGCCCGACCGGCGCGCTGATGCCGAAGACGGCGCTCGGCTCGCAGGTCGTCGACCAGAAGGTCGATTCGGTCTGCCCGTTTTGCGGCGTCGGCTGCCTGCTGACCTACAACGTTCGCGACGGCGCGATCGTCAGCGTCGATGGCCGCGACGGGCCTGCCAATCACGGGCGCCTGTGCGTCAAGGGTCGCTTTGGCTTCGACTACGCGGCGCACCCGCAGCGCCTAACGCGGCCCTTGATCCGCAAGCCCGGCGTCGCCAAGGATCCTGCCGCGGTCCCGGACCCAACCGATTTTTCCACCCAATTTCGCGAAGCGACGTGGCAGGAAGCGCTCGACTTCGCCGGCGGCACGCTGCGCCGCCTGCGCGACGAGCACGGCGCCAAGGCACTCGCCGGCTTCGGCTCGGCCAAGGGCAGCAACGAGGAGGCGTACCTGTTCCAGAAGCTCGTGCGCACGGGATTCGGCAGTAACAACGTCGATCACTGCACGCGCCTGTGCCATGCGTCGAGCGTCGCGGCGCTGCTCGAAGGCGTCGGCTCGGGTGCGGTGAGTAATCCGGCGGGCGACGTCGAGCACGCCGAGCTGATCCTGGTCATCGGCGCGAACCCGGCGCAGAACCATCCGGTCGCCGCGACGTGGATGAAGAACGCGGCGCAGCGCGGCACGAAGATCGTTCTCGCCGATCCGCGCCGCACCGACCTCGCGCGACACGCCTGGCGCACCCTGCAGTTCAACGCCGACACCGACGTGGCGATGCTCAACGCCCTGATCCACACCGTGATCGAGGAGGGCCTCACCGACGTTGACTTCGTTCGCGAGCGCGTCGCCAATTTCGAGGCCCTGCGCGACAACGTCCGCGCCTACAGCCCGGAAGCGATGGCGCCGATCTGCGGCATCGCGGCCGAGACGCTGCGCGAAGTGGCGCGTGCCTTCGCGACGGCGAAGAGCGCGATGATCCTCTGGGGAATGGGAATCAGCCAGCACGTGCACGGCACCGACAACGCGCGCTGCCTGATCGCGCTCGTCTCCGTGACCGGGCAGATCGGCAAGCCCGGCTCGGGGCTGCACCCGCTGCGCGGCCAGAACAACGTGCAGGGCGCCAGCGACGCGGGCCTGATCCCGATGATGTTCCCGAACTACCAGCGCGTCGACGACGCCGGCGCGCACGCGTGGTTCGAGGACTTCTGGCACTGCGAGCTCGACGCGAAACCGGGCTACACGGTGGTCGAGATCATGCACAAGGCGCTCGCCCCCGACAGCGACCCGCACAAGGTCCGCGGCATGTACGTCATGGGCGAGAACCCGGCGATGAGCGACCCCGATCTGAACCATGCCCGGCACGCGCTCGCCTCGCTCGAGCACCTGGTCGTGCAGGACATCTTCATGACCGAGACGGCATGGCTCGCCGACGTCGTGCTGCCGGCGAGCGCCTGGCCGGAAAAGACCGGCACCGTCAGCAACACCGACCGCATGGTGCAGCTCGGCCGGCGTGCCCTCGACATGCCCGGCGACGCGCGCCAGGACCTGTGGATCATCCAGCAGCTGGCGCAGCGCCTCGGTCTCGACTGGCGCTACGAGGGCGAGGAGTCGGCAGTCGCGGCGGTCTACGAGGAAATGCGCCAGGCGATGCACGGCGCGATCGCCGGCATCACCTGGGAGCGACTGCAGCGCGAAGGGAGCGTGACCTATCCGTGCATGAGCGCCGACGATCCGGGCCGGCCGATCGTCTTCGACGACACCTTCCCGACCGCCGACGGCCGCGTCCGCCTGGTGCCGGCCGACATCATCCCGGCGAACGAGCGGCCCGACGCCGCCTATCCGTTCGTCCTCATCACCGGCCGCCAGCTCGAGCACTGGCACACCGGCAGCATGACGCGGCGCAGCGAAGTGCTCGATGCGCTCGAGCCGATGGCGACGGCGTCGATGCACGGCCTCGACATCACCGGTCTCGGTCTCGTCCCGGGCGACGTCGTCACGCTGCGCTCGCGCCGTGGCGAAGTCGCGCTGCACGCGCGCCGCGACGACGGCACGCCGCGCGGCGCCGTGTTCGTTCCCTTCGTGTACTACGAGGCCGCGGCGAACCTGATGACGAACGCCGCGCTCGACCCGGTCGGCAAGATCCCCGAGTTCAAGTACTGCGCGGTGCAGGTGGTCGCCGGCGGCACACTGCGCGCTCCGGCCGGCTACGGCAGCGGCAGGGCGTAGTCGCGCCTCCTGCCTGGCGGCGCGGTGGGGCGATCGCCCCAGGGCTAGACTGCAACGTATGCAAGACCTTGCGCGCACGCCCACGTCGACCCGGCCTTCGCTGCGCGTCGCCGTCGTCATGGAGCGCGAGGCCGAGCCGAATCGATTCGAGGCCTGGCGCTTCAGGCCGGTCGAGGTGGTCGTGCATCAGGAAGCGTTCGGCGAAGCGCCGCGCATCCTGCGCGACGACGGCAAGCTGCAGCGCATGCTGTTCCCGAACTTCACGCTCGAGTTGCACGCCGACCAGGCCGACGGCTACTACCTGAACCTCAGCTCCGGAGCGCCCGTATGGTTCGTCGTCTGGCGCATCGACGACGCCGATCCGTCGCGCGCCTGGCCCGAGACCGTCAGCGTCTCCTACACCGAGGCCGGCCGCTGGCTCGACGCCCAGGAGCGCGTCGACAACGTGCCGCTTCCCGCCGAACTGGTGGCCTGGCTGCAGGTCTACACCGACGAGAACTATCGCCCCGAACCGAAGCAGCGGCGCCGGCCGCAGTCCTTCGTTGCTCCCGGCGAGCGGAAGTGATGGCAGAGGACGCAGGCAGCTTCCTGTCGCGCTGGGCCCGGCGCAAGGCGGCGACGCGCGGCGGCGCGGTCGCTCCGGCCGCGTCGGTCGCACCAGTCGTTCCCGCCGAACCGGGGGCGAACATTGCTCCGGCGGCAGCCGTCGAGCCGGGTCGTGTCGTGCCGGCGAAGGTCGAGGAAGCTGCGCCGGCCGCGCCGCC
>JGI24140J50213_10000954_pt1 | contig 13083 bp, 16 predicted proteins | sample BarGraIncu00222A_FD_50213 | JGI IMG/M metagenome (IMG submission 50213)
CGCGCCACTTCGGTGGCGAGCGGCGAGCGGGACGGCGATTCGGCTGAAAGAGCGAGGTCGGACATCAGCGAGCCTGTGACAGGGAAACCGGGCCGGATCAAGGAGGATCGGCACCATCCATATAGGAATTGCGGGGTTTAACTCCAATCCGGGGGCAATCGGATTATCGCAGCGCCGACACCAGCCAGTAAGCCAGCGCCGCGACGGCCGCCGAGGCCGGAATGGTGATCACCCAGGCATAGACGATTGAACTCGCCACGTTCCAGCGTACCGCAGAGACCCGCCGCGCCGCGCCGACGCCGACGATGGCGCCGGTGATGGTATGCGTGGTCGATACCGGAACACCGAGAAAGGTCGCGATGAACAGCGTCGCGGCCCCACCGGTCTCCGCACAAAATCCCTGCATCGGGGTCAGCTTGGTGATCCGCAGCCCCATGGTGCGGACGATCCGCCAGCCGCCCAACAGGGTGCCCATCGCCATCGCCGCCTGGCACGCCAGCACCACCCAGAAGGGCACATAAAAGTGCTCGCCGAGAGATCCATTCGAATAGAGCAGCACCGCGATGATGCCCATGGTCTTCTGCGCATCGTTGCCGCCATGCCCCAGCGAATACAGCGACGCCGACGCGAATTGCAGGATCCGGAACGCGCGATCGACCGCGAACGGCGTCGAGCGCACCGACGCCCAGGACACGATCGCGACCAATACCAGCGCCAGCAAAAATCCGACCAGCGGCGACAGCACGATCGCCAGCAATGTTTTCGACAGCCCGCTCCAGACCGCAGCCGAAAGTCCGGCCTTGGCCATGCCGCCGCCGACCAATCCTCCGATCAGCGCGTGCGAACTGCTGGACGGTATCCCCAATCCCCAGGTGATCAGGTTCCAGACGATCGCCCCCGTCAATGCGGCGAAGATCACCTGCGCATCGATGACGCTCGGCTCGATGATCCCGGTGCCGATGGTTTGCGCGACGTTGAGTCCGAACACCAAAAAGGCGACGAAATTGAAAAACGCCGCCCACAGCACCGCATATTGCGGCCGCAGCACCCGGGTCGATACGATCGTCGCGATCGAATTGGCGGCGTCATGCAGCCCATTGAGAAAGTCGAACAGCAGCGCGACCGCAATTAATCCGACCAGAACCGGAAGACCAAGGGTGGCATCCACTGCGCGGCCCTGCCCTATACCTGTTCGATCACGATACTGTTGATCTCGTTGGCGACGTCATCGAATCGATCGGCGACTTTCTCGAGATGATCGTAAATTTCCGCGCCGACGATGAAATCCATGGCGTTGGCGCCGCGATGCTTGAGAAAGAGCTCCTTCAGGCCGATATCGTGCAGATCGTCGACCCGGCCCTCCAGTTTGGTCACTTCTTCGGTAATGGCGGTCAGCATCGAGACGTTCGCGCCGATCGACTGCAACAGCGGCAGCGCGCGGCCGATGAGATTTGCGCACTCGACCAGCAGCGTTCCCATTTCGCGCATCGGCGGCTCGAAGCTGCGAACCTCGAACAGCACCACCGCCTTGGCGGTCTGCTGCATCTGGTCGATGGCATCGTCCATCGAGGTGATCAGGTTCTTGATATCGCCGCGGTCGAACGGCGTGATGAACGTCCGGCGCACCGCGGTCAGCACCTCGCGGGTGATATTGTCCGCGTCATTCTCGAACTGATTGACGCGCTGGCAGAACACCGGGGTTTCGTCGCCGCCCCGCAGCATGTCCTGCAACGCCAGTGCACCCTGCACGACGGTCTGGGAATGCCGGGCGAACAACTCGAAAAACCGTTCCTCCCTCGGGAGAAAGGCGCGAAACCAGCCCAGCATCTGACATGTCCATGCGTGCGAAAATGGCCGGCCCGGAAGCCGCCTGTCACATATCTGTCATAGAGCATTCTGCGGGGAAAGCGTAGCGAGCAGCCCAGGGAACCCGGTCATCCACCGCTTTATTGATAACGGAAAGGCTCCGGAAATCGGGCCCTTACAGCGANCGCCGGAAGAAATGCGCGATCTCGCCGATCACGCCGCGGCGGAAGGTCAGCACGCAGANCACGAAGATCACGCCCTGGATCACCGTCACCCATTGCCCGAACCCGGCCAGATATTGCTGCATGGCGATGATCACGAAGGCNCCCACCACCGGGCCGAACACGGTGCCGAGACCGCCGACCAGCGTCATCAGCACGATCTCGCCCGACATGCTCCAATGNACGTCGGTCAGCGAGGCGTTTTGCGCGACAAACACCTTCAGCGCGCCGGCAAATCCGGCCAGCGTTCCCGACAGAATATAGGCCAGCAGCTTGTACTGGTCGGTCTTGTAGCCGAGCGAGATCGCCCGCTGCTCGTTTTCGCGGATCGATTTTAGCACCTCGCCGAATGGCGAGTTGATGGTGCGGAAAATCAGCAGGAAGCCGAGCAGGAAACCGGCGAGGATGACGTAGTAAAGCACCGTCGGGTTCTCGAGATTGAAAATCCCGAACAGACGCCCTTGCGGAATACCCTGGATGCCGTCTTCGCCATGGGTGAACGGCGTCTGCAGATAGATGAAATACAGAAGCTGCGACAGCGCGAGCGTGATCATCGCAAAATAGATCCCCTGGCGCCTGATGGCGACGAGGCCGGTGATGACGCCAAGTCCGGCGGCAGCCGCGGTGCCGATCAGGATTCCAAGCTCGGGCGTCACGCCCCAGACCTTGAGGGCGTGGGCGGTGACATAGCCCGCGGTGCCCAGGAACATCGCGTGGCCGAACGACAGCAATCCGCCATAGCCGATCAGCAGGTTGAAAGCGCAGGCCAACAGCGCAAAGCACAGCGCCTGCATCACAAAGTACGGGTAGACGCCGGTCAGCGGCACGATCAAGAGCAGCGCCGTCATGACGACGAACGCGATCATCTCGTCGCGGATGGCGCGCGGGGTGGTCGGCAACGTATCGTCGGTGGTGACTGTCATGTCAGGTCGCCCGCCCCGTCAGTCCCGAAGGCTTCACCAGCAATACCAGCACCATGAGGACGAATACCACGGTGTTGGAGGCTTCCGGATAAAAGTACTTGGTCATACCCTCGATCACGCCGAGCGCAAAGCCGGTGATGATCGATCCCATGATCGATCCCATCCCGCCGATCACCACCACCGCGAACACCACGATGATCAGATCGGCGCCCATCAGCGGCCGCACCTGATTGATCGGCGCCGACAACACCCCGGCCAGCGCGGCAAGGCCGACGCCGAGGCCATATGTCAGCGTGATCATTCGGGGCACGTTGATGCCGAAGGCGCGCACCAGCGTCGGATTTTCAGTGGCGGCGCGCAGATTGGCGCCGAGCCGGGTCCGCTCGATCAGATACCAGGTCANNAGGCACACCACGAGGGAGAAGACGACCACCCAGCCGCGATAGATCGGCAGATACATNAATCCCAAATTCATGCCGCCCTTGAGTTGATCGGGGATCGAATAGGGCAGCCCGGAGGAACCGAAGTAATTCTGAAAGACACCCTGGATGATCAGCGCGAGCCCGAACGTCAGCAACAGCCCGTAGAGATGATCGAGGCCGGACAGCCATTGCAGCATTGTCCGCTCCAGGATCATGCCGAAAATACCGACGGCGATGGGGGCAAGGATCAGCGCCGGCCAATAGCCGATATTGAACACGTTGAGCAGGAAATAGGCGCAGAACGCGCCCATCATGTAGAGCGCGCCATGGGCGAAGTTGATGATGTTGAGCATCCCGAAGATCACGGCGAGGCCGAGACTTAATAGCGCGTAGAACGAGCCGTTGATCAATCCGACCAGCAGTTGGGCGTAAAGGGCCTGCATGATTCTGTCTCGCGCTCAACTCTCAAAACGAGGGTTCGGCGGCGCCACGCCGCCGAANGCCGATGGTTACTTCTTCAACAAGGGNCAGCTGCTCTTGTCCAGCGGCGTAAAGGCCTGNTCGCCCGGAACTGTGCCGACCAGCTTGTAGAGGTCCCANGGCCCCTTCGATTCCGACGGCTTTTTGACCTCGAATAGATAGGCCGAATGGATGGTACGGCCGTTGGGCTCGATCTCGCCCTTGCCGAACAGCGGATCGTCGGTCGGGATCGACTTCATCTTGTCCACGACCTTGATGCCGTCGTGCGGATTGCCGCCGAGCGCTTCCAGTGCCTTGAAATAGTGGATCAGCCCGGAATAGACGCCGGCCTGCACCATTGTCGGGGGCGCCCCGTTCTTCATCCTGGCGGCGAATTTCTTGGAGAATGCCCGGGTCTGGTCGTTCATATCCCAATAGAAAGTTTCGGTGAAGTTTAACCCTTGCGCGGTTTCGAGACCGATGGCCTTGACGTCGGTGATGAACAGCAGAAGGGCTGCGAGCTTTTGTCCGCCCTTGACGATGCCGAATTCGGCCGCCTGCTTGATCGAGTTCGTGGTATCGCCGCCGGCGTTGGCCAGGCCGATGATCTTGGCTTTCGACGACTGCGCCTGCAGCAGGAACGACGAGAAGTCGGAGGTATTCAGCGGATGCTTGACGCCGCCGACGACCTTGCCGCCATTGGCCAGAATGACTGCTGTGGTGTCGCGCTCGAGGGCGGCGCCGAAGGCGTAATCCGCGGTCAGGAAAAACCAGCTATCGCCACCGGCCTTCACGAGCGCCTGCCCGGTGGTNTGAGCCAGCATGTAGGTATCGTAGGTCCAGTGCACGGTGTTCGGCGAGCACTGCGCATTGGTGAGATCCGAGGTCGCGGCGCCCGAGTTGATGTAGACGCCGTTCTTTTCCTTGATGACATTCTTGACGGCGAGCGCGACGCCGGAATTCGGCACGTCGACGATGACGTCGACCTTGTCGACGTCGAACCATTGCCGTGCGATGGCGGTGCCGACGTCGGGCTTGTTCTGGTGATCGCCGGAAATGACGTCAATCTTCCATCCCTTGGCCGTCATGCCGGAATCCTCGACCGCCATCTGCGCGGCCAGTGTCGAGCCGGGACCACCGAGATCGGCGTAAAGGCCGGATTGATCGCTCAGCGATCCGATCTTCACGGTCTTGTCCTGCGCAACAGCAAGANTCCCGGCGGCAAGCGTCANGGCGCTTCCGAGCAGCAGCGCCGCAATTCTGTTCTTCATATTGGCCTCCTCTTTTATTTTTTTCTCGTTGTTTTCAGACGCCGAGATAGGTGTGAAGCTTGCCCATGTTGGCCTCCAGCTCCGCACTCGCAAAGCCGTCGATGATCTTGCCGTGCTCGACGATGAAAAAGCGATCGGCGACCGTTGCGGCAAACCGGAAGTTCTGCTCGACCAGAAGGATGGTGAAGCCTTCCGATTTGAGCCGCCCGATGGTGTGACCGATTTGCTGGATAATGACCGGCGCCAGGCCCTCGGTCGGCTCGTCCAGCATCAGGAATCGCGCGCCAGTGCGCAGGATTCGTGCGATCGCCAGCATCTGCTGCTCGCCGCCGGACAATTTGGTGCCCTGGCTGTTGAGCCGCTCCTTGAGATTGGGAAACAACTCAAAGATCTGGTCGAGCGACAACCCGCCGCTGCGCACGATCGGCGGCAACAGCAGATTCTCGCGGACGTCGAGGCTGGCGAAGATGCCGCGCTCCTCCGGGCAAAAGGCGATGCCCTGGCGGGCGATCTTGTCCGAAGAGGCCCGGATGATTTCCTGGTTATTGAAGCGAACCGAACCGGTGCGCTTGCCGATAATTCCCATCACCGATTTCAGCGTCGTCGTCTTGCCGGCGCCGTTGCGCCCGAGCAGCGTGACCACCTCGCCGGCGTTGACGTTGAAATCGATGCCGTGAAGGATGTGAGACTCGCCGTACCAGGCCTGAAGATTCTCGACCGACAACACCGGCGTGCCTGCACCGGTCGTTGGCGCGGGTCTGGTCGCGGCGGCGTCAGGCATTTTCAGATCAGCCATGACCTGCCCCCAGATAGGCTTCCTTGACGCGCTCGTCCTTGGACAGATCGGCGTAGTTGCCTTCCGCCAGCACGTGGCCGCGCGTCAGCACGGTGATGATGTCGGAAAGGTTCGCCACCACGCTGAGATTATGCTCGACCATCAGGATGGTGTATTTCGCGGAGATGCGCTTGATCAATGCTGCGATCTTGTCGATGTCTTCATGTCCCATGCCGGCCATCGGCTCGTCGAGCAGCATCATTTCCGGATCGAGCGCCAGCGTTGTCGCAATTTCGAGGGCGCGCTTGCGCCCATAGGGCATCTCGACCGCAGGTATCTTCGCAAACTCGCTCAGGCCGACATCATCAAGCAATTCATGGGCGCGACCGTTGAAGCGGTCGAGCACGGTTTTGGAACGCCAGAAATCGAACGAGTGGCCGTGCCGGCGCTGCAGCGCCACCCTGACATTTTCCAGCGCGGTCAGATGCGGGAACACGGCCGAGATCTGGAACGAGCGCACGAGGCCAAGGCGCGCCACATCGGCCGGCGCCAGCGCCGTGATGTCCTGGCCCTTATAGAGAATCTGGCCGGCCGAAGGCTTCAGGAATTTGGTCAACAGATTAAAGCATGTCGTTTTGCCGGCGCCGTTCGGCCCGATCAACGCGTGAATGCTTCCACGACGGACCCGGAGATCGACATCGCGAACGGCGTAGAATCCCGCGAATTCCTTGGTCAATCCGTGGGTTTCGAGAATGAACTCATCGGCCAATCAAATTTCCCCCATCAGCCATCGCCGCGAAGCGTTGTCGCGTCCAGCCGAATTTCTCCCGACCTGGCAGGTTTTCCCAGATACCTCGGGAATTCACGTCCCCGGCCGGCCGCCTCCGGCCGGGAATATGCCGTCAACGGCATGGATTACGCAAGGCGGAATGCTGGGCATGGGGCCGAGCGAACGTGTTGCGGATTCGCCAATAGTCGAATTGCACAAGCGCCGGATTAACCGGTTTGCCGGACGGTGTCGGCGGCCCGTCGAGCCGCCTGGAAAGCAGGCATTAACGGTGTTTCGACGCAATCCTGCGTTTTCACCAAAAATTTGCGCCTGAGGCCAATGTTGGGTCGTTTTGCATCGGGATCGGATTCAGCCTTGGAATTCCAGAGCGCCAACCCCACGGTCGTCAAATCGATCAAGCAGCGGGATCTGCTGAACACCTGGTTGCGGCTTTACGCCCGCGAACAGACGATGCCGCGCATCGAGGAATACCGGCCCTCCCGGCTTGACGACGAACTTCCGGACCTTGTGTATTATACGGTCGATTCCGCACCAGTGCCTCCGCGCCTGACGGTCCAGAGCGACGGCACACGCATGAAGAGCGCCTATGGCAATACCGGCAAGGGCCGCTATCTCGACGAATTTCTTGGAGCCAGGCTCGCACCGCTTGTGATGCCGGTCTATTACGAAGCCGTGCAGCGCGGCCTTCCCGTCTACACCATCTCCAATATCGATGACATCTATGGTCGAATCGTAGCATATGAGCGGCTGCTGCTGCCGTTTTCGGATGGCGGCGGTGTCACCCATGTGATTGCATCGTTAAAAACCATCAGCGAAGACGGCGGCTTTGAGATCAGGAATCTGATGCGGGGGAACGACACGTTGCCGACTGCAAAGCTTCGCGCCGTGATCGATCGCGACCTTTTCCACCGCGCTCCCGGCCGCATTCCGGCCGGCGACGTCATCGAATTCGGTTAGCAAATGCAATTCGAGAGCGCCGATCCTTCGGTGGTCCGATCCATCAAGCAGCGCGATCTGCTCAATTCGTGGCTGCGCGCGGTCGGCAAACTGCGGACCCTGCCCGCGCTGGCGGATTATCGACCCGAGCGTATCACGGACGAACAGGCTGATATGATGAGCTTCGAGGTCGCCGGCGAAGCCGACAACGCGCGATTCCTGATCACCCATGAAGGCACCAGGCTGACCACAACCTACGGCAACGAGCACGTCGATCCCGACAAGAGAACCAACCGCTATCTCGACGACGCGATCGGGCCGGAACGATATGCCCGCGTGGTCGCCCCGTATCGGGTTTGCCTGATGCGAAAGCGGCCCACTTATTCGGTGTCGAAGGTGCAGGATCCGGACGGCAAGGATGTGTCCTATGAGCGGTTGCTGCTGCCGTTCGGCTGTGCCGATGCGGTCGAGCAGATCATCGGCTCCTACAAGTCCATCAGTATCGACGGCGGCTTCAAGATCAACAACCTGATGGGTATCACATCGAAAACCACACCCGTCAGTGTCATCAATGCGATCATCGATCTCGATTTCGCACCTGGCCCTCGGGGACGCCGAACCTCCGATGATGTCATCGAGCTGAGCTAGCCCTTTCGCGCCCGGCCTGACGGGGTGACTTGCTTCGCGTAGATTTCCGGCTTGAACCCGACCAGCAATTTGCCGCCGAGATCAAGCACCGGCCGTTTGATCATCGATGGCTGCGCCAGCATCAGCGCTGTGGCCTTGCGCTCGTTCAGGCCTTCCTTGTCGGCGTCGGGCAATTTGCGGAATGTGGTGCCGGCACGATTGAGCAGGGTTTCCCAACCCAGTTCATCGCACCAGGTCTTGAGCTTGTCCTTTGCAATGCCTTCGGTCTTGTAGTCATGAAAGCTGTAAGCCACGCCGTGGCTGTCGAGCCAGCCGCGCGCCTTCTTCATGGTATCGCAGTTCTTGATGCCGTAGATGGTGATCGTCAAAGCCAGCCCTCAGGTGGATTTGCGCGCGAGGCTAACCCCGCAGCGGCCACCGCGCCAACTCGATGTGTTTCTGCGGACCTATAATGCTGTGTACAAGAACGAAGTCCGGCCACCATCCCGGCCGCAATGGCGATCAACTCTAATCGTCGCAACCCTTGGGATGGCATTTGGGACGGCATGATCCGCCTATCCGGTCGCCGCTTCGCGGGACACTTTCTTCATCATCCCTGGATCGAAGAAAAAATGCTCCTCGATCAATTTCTCGCCGCGCCAAAGCTGCCATGCCACCTCCTCCATCACCCGCTTCGATCCATCCTTTGCGGTGAATTCGAATCGCCACCGGATCGCCGAGTGGTCGCCATCGAGCAACGGCGGCCCCAGTCGCGTGGTCTTGACGCTTGCGACCGAGGCCAGGACGCGGCGCTCCTTCTCGGCCAGCACATCGCGACCCACCATCGGCGGCTGGTCGTTTTCCCGGGTGACAGCATCGGGCGCATAAAACTTCTCGATGGCGCCGACATGGTCGTTTGACTCGACCGTATCGGCGAAAGCATGAAGGGTTGAAAGCGTGGGCATCGCTGGCTCCTATACCGGCCAATAGTCGGTATCTACCGACTGTCGGTCGGAAAGTCAATTGCGAATGCGCCCGGGGCGGCTACAATGGCGGCATGGCAACACAATCCGAGCGGCGCGAGGCGACCCGGGCCGCGATCGTCAAGGCGGCGAAGCGCCTGTTTGGCGAACGCGGTTTCGCAAGCACTACGATGGACAACGTCGCAACCGCGGCACACGTCGCCAAGGGCGCGGTCTACCACCATTTCGAAACCAAGGAGGCGTTGTTCGAAACCGTGTTCGACGAGGTCTCCCAGGATCTCGTCGCCGAGGTCGACCGGGCAGCGCGCTCCGAGAAGGATGCGCTCGCGGCGATGGCCGCGGGAACGCAAGCCTATTTCGCCGCCTGTGCCAAAGACGCAACCGGTCAGGTTATTCTTCGCGACGGGCCGGCCGTTCTGGGCTGGGAGCGCTGGCGCGAAATCGATGCCAAGCATTTCGGCGGAGGATTCCCTCGCGCGCTCGCCCGCGCGATGGATGACGGCTTGATCGCGCGGCAATCGGTCGAGCCGCTGTCGCGCTTGCTGATCGGCGCGGTGACCGAAGCCGCGGTCGCCTGCTCTGCCGGCGGCGACCTGCACAAGACCGGCGCCGAATATGCGCGAGCGTTCCGGACCCTGCTCGATGCCTTACGAACGAAATGACGCGTCGTTGGGCCTCACCTTGATCGACCAAAAGCGACGCTTCGCCGCCCGAAGATCAGCCTCAGCCAGGGCGCCGAATGAAAGGCGCTCATCAGCAGGTACATCGCGGCCATTCCGCTCAGCGGTGATGCATCTGGCGCGGTCGAGCACATCATCGCCATCTGCCCGCCGCCCAAAACGCCGGTCAGCAGCGCCATGATGGCGAAGGTCGGCGCGGCCGCGAGGCATAGCCAGTCGGCGGCGCCGAGAACGGCCACACCATCGCTTTCATGACGGTTGGCGCGCATCCCCGTCATCTGGGTCGTCATCGTTGTTCTCCCTTGGGTTCCTTCGCAGATCGGGCCGGGCCAACGGCAAGCACGGTCACAACGGTTCCAGCCCACTCGACCGCGGCTGTGAGAAACGTTGGGGAAAGCACTGTCCAGTCGACCATGACATTGGCTCCTCGCTACGACGCATTGGTTTGTCTTCGTGTGATAGAATAGGACCGGAGATCGAATGGTGAGAGTTACAAGTGTGACGGGATTGCAATGGACTCGCTGATCACCGCCGCGGCGCGCGCACTCGCCTCGGGTGATGCCCTCGGCGCATTGAAGCGCGTTGCCTTGCGCGACGACGCGCCGGCACTGGCGCTGCGCGGCATCGCGATGGCGCAACTCGGCGATCTCGNTCGCGCNAANNCTCTGCTGCGCAATGCGGCGCGCGCCTTCGGTCCCAAAGAGACCGTGGCCCGCGCGAGATGTGTTGTCGCCGAGGCCGAGATCGCTTTGGTCTCGCGGGACCTGGGCTGGCCTGCGAAGGCGCTCGACGCCGCACGGGCGACGCTCGAGGCGCATGGCGACCGCGTCAATGCCGCGCATGCGCGCAACCTTGCGCTCCGGCGCCTGCTTTTGATCGGCCGTCTCGATGAGGCCGAGCAGGCACTTGCCGAATTCGACCCGGCGTCCTTTCCGCCTGCGTGGAAGGCGGCCCACGAACTGGTCGTCGCCGGGATCGCGATCCGACGCCTTCGCACCCGGACGGCGCGCGCCGCACTCGCACGGGCCGAGTCCGCCGCGCGCGCGGCAGATATCCCGGTGCTGACGGCGGAGGTGCAAAGCGCATCCCTGGTCCTGAACACCCCCGCGGCGCGGCTGATCGCGCGCGGCAAGGAGCGCCCTCTCCTGCTCGAGGACGTCGAAGCGCTGCTGGCGTCGAAGGCGATGGTCGTGGATGCGTGCCGTTATGCCGTGCGTGACGCCGGCACGGTGGTCTTGCTCGCGACGCGCCCGGTATTGTTCGCGCTGGCCCGCGCCCTGGCTGAAGCCTGGCCCGCGGACGTGTCGCGCGATGCGCTGGTCGCACGCGCCTTCCGGGGAAAGCACGCCGATGAATCGCATCGCGCGCGGTTGCGGGTCGAGATCGGGCGGCTTCGCGCCGAGCTTCGGACGCTGGCAGATGTGAGCGCGACGAAACTGGGCTTTGCGCTGGCGCCGCGCCGTGCCGGCGAGGTGGTCGTGCTGGCGCCATCGGTAGAAGAGCGGCACGCGGAGGTGCTCGCCTTCCTCGCCGATGGCGAGGCGTGGTCGAGCTCGGCGCTGGCGATTGCGCTTGGAGCGAGCCCGCGCACCGTGCAGCGCGCGCTCGACGAGCTTGGCGCGGCCGGCAAGGTGCAATCATTCGGTCGCGGGCGCGCGCGCCGCTGGATGACCCNGCCGGTGCCGGGCTTCCCGACAATCTTGTTACTCCCCGGNCCGCTCCCGAGCGACTAGAACGGTCTCCGTTCCGATTGAATCGGAACGGACGCTTACCTTCTTTTTTTGACGCGTTTTCTTCACGCGAAAACGCTTTGGGATGAACACATGAAACAATCAGCAGCCGAAATCCTCCGTGAATATGGCCCCTTTCCGGATGTCGAGAAGGTGAATGGCGTGACGTTTGACGGTCAGCACGTCTGGTTTGCGTCCGGAGACCAATTGCATGCCTTCGATCCCGTGACCGGGAAGACGGTACGCTCGATCGATGTCGCCGCCCATGCAGGGACGGCCTTCGACGGCCAGCATTTGTTTCAGATCGCCGAGGATCGTATCCAGAAAATCGATCCGAAGACCGGCAGTGTGGTCGCGACCATCCCGGCGCCCGGTGGCGGCGGTGACTCGGGGCTTGCCTGGGCCGAAGGGTCGCTGTGGGTGGGTCAGCATCGGGGCCGCAAGATCCATCAGATCGATCCCGAAACAGGAGCTGTTCTTCGCACCATCGAATGCAGCCGGGTCGTCACCGGAGTAACCTGGATCGACGGCGAACTCTGGCATGGCACCTGGGAAGGTGACGAGAGCGATGTGAGGCGCATCGATCCCCGAACCGGAGAGGTGCTGGAGAAGCTCGATATGCCGCCCGGCGTGGGCGTGTCGGGGCTTGAGTCCGATGGCGCCGATCGGTTCTTCTGCGGCGGCGGAAGCAGCGGCAAGGTGCGAGCCGTGCGTCGAACCAGGCGAGGCGCGAGCAAGTAATCAACGCAGCCTGACGCGCGGAGCCGTGATTTCCGAACAATCGACACCTGTGCGCAATCGTTCCCGCGACGCTGACGCGCCCGGGTTGTGCAAGAGCCTTATCCCTCGAAAGACAGAGGGCGCAGGAAACACCGGGTGCCCGTTGCACCCGCAGCCGCGCGTGGTGTGTAGAAAGCACGCGCGTTAGTCACCACAGGTTCACCGGAACACCCGGCATTTCCTGCGCAATGGTTTTACGGCTTATTTCGTGCTCTCCTCGGTGACCGGGCTTTCTTGCCACCGTCGCCTCGCGGATACTTCCGCGACACTTGACGCCAGCGTCGGGGCGTCAGGACCACACGACTTCGCCGTCCGCAAGCTCAAGCGCCTTCGTCAANGCGCCGCCTGCGTCCACCGCATCCCCTGCCCTACGTCCGTGACGATCGCGAAACGCCCCTCTGTGTGGGCCGGGATGGCGAGGGATATGCAGGTGATTTGCGTCAGAAAGGAACGGAAATATTTTTGCGAAGGGGACTGGACGACCCAAATCACATTGATCCGGTTCAATAAAACAGCGTTTTCGCGCAGAACGCCGGTCCTCCCGGGCAGTTTGGTGCGGACGGCTTGACACCGATGGCCCGCACTTCGTAAATCGCTCGCTCTGACGGCGTGNATCGTCGGGCNCAAGGCTGATTTGCAAGCCTTTGATCGATGCACGAAAATCCCGGACGCATAGCTCA
>JGI24140J50213_10000955_pt1 | contig 13083 bp, 12 predicted proteins | sample BarGraIncu00222A_FD_50213 | JGI IMG/M metagenome (IMG submission 50213)
CAGGCTTTTCCGGCGCGAGGGCACGGAGATCAATCCGACCTCGCCGACCAATCGCAAGCTCGTCACTTTCGGACCTTTCAATTTCACCCGCAATCCGATGTACCTCAGCCTGGTGACCATCGCGCTGGGGATCGCCTTCTCGGTCGGCGCCTGGCCGATGTTCCTCGTCCCGATCGCGGTTTTTGCAACGGCGAATTGGGTGCATATACCGTTCGAGGAGGCGAAGATGCGCCGCCAATTCGGCGAGGCTTATGATGATTATACGCGAAGGGTGCGACGGTGGATTTGAGGGCGGGCTGAGGTTGGCGACGCTGTTTCATGTCTTTCGGCCCCGGAATGACCCATTAGCCCGCTTTGCTGCATTGCGGTGTGATCGTCTAAGGTGATATGCGGGGCTCAAACGTCGGCCCTGTCGAGGAGGACATCATGGGACTGCTGGTGATGATCCTGGGCCTGGTGCTGTTCCTCGGCGTCCATACGCTCACGACCCAGCGCGCCTTGCGCGCGCGCCTGATCGCGGCATGGGGCGAGGCTGCCTACAAGATCGGCTATGCGCTGCTCGCGCTATCGGGTCTTGTGTTGATGGTCTGGGGTTTTGCCGATTATCGCGCGACCGGCTGGATCGATGTCTGGCATCCGCCGGCAGCGTTCAAACACGTCACCGTGGCGCTGATGCTGCCGGCAGTGATCCTGGTGGTGGCGTCCTACCTCCGCGGCCGCATCTACACCACGCTGAAGCATCCGATGCTGGCGGGCGTCAAGCTATGGGCAGCGGCGCATCTGCTCGCCAACGGCGATCTCGGCTCCATCATCCTGTTCGGCTCGTTCCTCGCATGGGCGGTGTTCGACCGGATNTCGCTGAAAGGTCGCGCCGACGCCGGAGCGCCGCCGATCCCGGTCGGCGGCATCGGCAACGACCTGATCGCGGTGGCGGTCGGCGCCATCGCCTATCTGGCGCTGGCTTTCGTGTTTCATCCCGTCGTGATCGGCGTCGCTGTGTTTGGAGTTTAAATAAATGTCAGTTCAGTCCGCGATCAAGCGCAAGACCGCGCCGGATATTCGTGCCCGCAAGAACGGCGAGCCGATCGTGATGCTGACCTCGTATCATGCGCATACCGCAGCTCTGGTCGATCGCTATTGCGACGTCATTCTGGTCGGCGATTCACTCGGCAATGTGATGCATGGTTTCGAGACCACGGTGCCGGTCACGCTCGAGATGATGATCCTGCAGGGCCACGCTGTGATGCGCGGCTCGCAACATGCGCTGGTCGTGGTCGACATGCCGTTCGGCTCCTATGAAGCCTCGAAGCAGCAGGCGTTTCATTCCGCCGCGCGAATCCTCAAAGAGACCCATTGTGGTGCGGTGAAACTCGAGGGCGGCGAGCGGATGGCGGAGACCATCGCGTTTCTTGTCCAGCGCGGTGTTGCCGTGATGGGCCATATCGGCCTGACGCCGCAGTCGATCAACACGCTCGGCTCGTTTCGCGCCCAGGGCCGCGAGGAGGGTAGCTGGGAGGGAATCGAGAACGACGCCCGCGCGATTTCGCAGGCCGGCGCCTTCTCGGTCGTGATCGAGGCGGTCGCCGAGCCGCTGGCGCGGAAGATCACCGAAACCATCGCCATCCCCACCATCGGCATCGGCGCCAGTGCGGCCTGCGACGGGCAGGTCCTGGTGCTGGAGGACATGCTGGGGTTGTCGCCACGGACGCCGAAATTCGTCCGCCGCTACGGCAATCTCGGCCCGATGATCGAGGCCGCGATCGAGGGCTATGCCACCGACGTGCGCGCCCGCGCGTTCCCGGGTCCGGAACATGTTTACGGGATGAAGGCCAAGGGCTGAGGTGAAGAGCTGAGGTGAAGCGCTGAGACGAAGCGCAAAGCAACGCTTCTGGGACCCCAAGCAGCGTTAACGCTTTGATCCGGCTGGTTTTGCCTTGTCGCCGCCATATCGCTAGGATATCGCCGCCGCCACGCGGGGATCAGGCGCGGAGCGAGCTGTTCGGTTTTGGCGTGGCTCAGCGGGGATAGGATAGCTTTAAGTGTCTGAATTATTTGATGAAGTCAACGAAGACGTACGCCGGGACCAGCTCAAAAAGCTGTGGGACCAGTATTCGATCTATATTATTGCCGGCGCGCTTTTGATTATCGCCGCGGTAGGCGGCTGGCGCGGCTATCAATACATGGAGGCGAAGAAGGCGGCCGAGGCCGGGGTGGCGTTCGACAAGGCCATTGAGCTTGCCGAGCAGGACAAGCATTCCGAGGCCGAAGCGGCCTTCAACAGCCTCGCTGCCAGCGCGCCATGGGGATATCGCATGCTGGCGCGGTTGCGCGCCGCGGCGGAAGTCGCAAGCCACGATCCGCAAGCCGCGGCGAAGTTGTACGACGACATCTCGGCCGATCGCAGCGTCGGGGCGCTGGCCCAGCAACTTGCCAAGGTTCGCGCGGCAGGATTGCTGGTGGATAGCGCGAGCTATCCCAACATGGTTGAGCGCCTTGATGCTGAAGCCGCACCCGGGGCGACCTTTCGCCACGCCGCGCGCGAATTGCTGGCGTTGTCGGCCTGGCGCGCCAACGATACGACGGCGGCGCGCAAGTGGCTCGATCTGATTGCCAATGATGGCGAGACACCGGCAAGCCTGCGCCAGCGTGCCGAAGCGCTGCAGGCATTGCTTCCGCCGGTCGCCAAGAGCTGACGGCGGGAAAAAAGAGAGTTGAGTGAGAAATCGACCATGCGCCGTTCGCAACGTCTGATCGCTGCCGCTGTCCTTATCTCGCTGTCGGGCGCGCTGGCCGGCTGCTCGGATAGCCTGAGCAATTGGGATCCGAGCGACGTGCTGGATTTTCTCGACACCAAGAAAAAGATTCCAGGCGAACGCAAGCCGGTGTTCCCCGAAGGCGTGCCGGGCCTCGAACAGGGTGTTCCGAGGCAATTGTACAAGGGCTCGGCGCAGGAACAGATCGATCAACAGAACGCCCAGGCTGCGGCAGCGGCCTCTGCCGCTCCCGCCGGAGCGCCGAAATCGAAGCATGCGAAATCCAAGGACAAACAGCCGGCCGCCGCTCCGGATGCCGCATCCGCGGAAGACGGTGGTGCCAACGCGGCGCCGCCCGCTCCCAAGCCCAAGAAAATTGTGCGTCAGCGCACCACCGCGCCGCCGCCGGATCAGCAGACCGCGCAGCCGGCGCAGTCCGGGCAACCTGCGCAGCCGCCGCAACAGTCCGCCGCGCCATTCCCGGCGCCGATGCCAAGCGGCACCTTCGCGCGCTAGATTTTCGGATTTCATCCGATTGAGTTGCGTCACGATTCGATCGTCTGCGGGTATTTTACCGCAGATAAGTCTGCCCAATCCGCGTAAGCTGATTGCGAAACCAAACCGCTACGCAGTTTTGCGAAAATACGCGCCTCAGGCGCGCACGGGTTGCTGATGTCCTCCTTCACCATTGCCATTATCGGCCGGCCCAACGTCGGAAAATCGACGCTGTTCAATCGGCTGGTCGGACAGAAACTGGCGCTGGTCGATGACGAGCCCGGCGTCACCCGCGACCGTCGCGAGGGCGAGGGACGCCTAGGCGATCTCGAATTCACCATCATCGACACCGCGGGCCTCGACGAGGGCGCGAAGGGCTCGCTGACCGCGCGGATGCAGGAGCAGACCGAGACCGCGATCGCGCTTGCCGATGCCCTGATGTTCGTGATCGACGCGCGGGCGGGTCTGACGCCGAACGACCGCGCCTTTGCCGATTTCGCGCGCCGCGCCAACAAGCCGGTGATTTTAGTGGCCAACAAGAGCGAGGGCCGGCAGGGCGATGCCGGCGCGATGGAAGCCTATGCGCTGGGGCTTGGCGAGCCGATCCAGGTTTCGGCCGAACATGGCGAAGGCCTCAGCGACCTCTACGACGCGCTGCGCGCCCTGATGCCGGAGCCGATCGAGGAGAGCGAACAGTTCGACGATGACGATATCATCGAATCCGATGAGGATCTGTCGAAGCGCCCGATTCGCGTCGCCATCGTCGGCCGCCCCAATGCCGGCAAATCCACGCTGATCAATCATCTGCTCGGCGAGGAGCGCCTCTTGACCAGCGCCGAGGCGGGCACCACCCGCGATTCCATTGCCGTCGAGATCAACTGGCAGGGCCGGGACTTTCGCGTGTTCGATACCGCAGGCTTGCGGCGGCGCTCGCGGATCGAGGAAAAGCTGGAAAAGCTGTCGGTGGCGGACGCGCTGCGCGCCATCCGCTTCGCCGAAGTCGTGGTGCTCGTGATGGACGCGCAGAACAAGTTCGAGGAACAGGATTTGCGGATCGCCGACCTGATCGAGCGCGAGGGCCGCGCGCTGGTGATCGCGGTCAACAAATGGGATCTGATGGGACGGCAGTCCAAGCTCGTCTCGGCGCTGCGCACGGACGCCGATCACCTGCTGCCGCAGGTCAAGGGCATGCCGATCGTCGCGGTTTCCGGCCTGATGGGTGAGGGCATCGATCGGCTGATGAGCGCGATCGAGGAAGCCTATGCCGTATGGAACCGGCGCGTGCCGACTGCGTCGCTCAATCGCTGGTTCGAGCAGGCCGTCGACGCCAATCCACCGCCGGCGGTGTCGGGCCGGCGGCTGAAGCTGAACTATATCACCCAGGCCAAGGCGCGGCCGCCGAGTTTCGTGCTGTTCTGTTCGCGTGCGGACGCTGTGCCGGAATCTTATCGCCGTTATCTCGTCAATTCCATGCGCGAGTTTTTCGAGCTGCCGGGCACCCCGGTGCGGATTACGCTCCGCGAGAAAGCCAATCCCTTCGCGCACAAGCGCAAGCGGCCGTCATGAGCGAAGGGGCTACTCCGAGCATGGTCGGCGCGTCGCCGGTGCGCGGTGGGGCGGTGGCCTTCATCTTTATCACCCTTCTGCTGGACATGTTCGCGCTCGGCCTGATCATGCCGATCCTGCCCAAACTGGTGGAAAGCTTCGTCGCCAACGACACCGCGAGTGCCGCGCGAATCTTCGGCCTGTTCGGCACCGCCTGGGCGGTGATGCAGTTTTTCTTCTCGCCGATCCTCGGCGGGCTGTCGGATCGCTTCGGCCGGCGTCCGGTGGTGCTGTTGTCGAATTTCGGCCTGGCGCTCGACTACGTGTTGATGGCGCTGGCGCCGTCGCTGATATGGCTGTTCGTCGGCAGGGTGATCTCGGGCATCACCTCGGCGAGCGTATCGACGGCATTTGCCTACATCGCCGACATCACGCCTCCCGAAAAGCGGGCGGCGGTGTTCGGCAAGGTCGGCGTCGCCTTCGGGGCCGGCTTCATTCTCGGGCCTGCGGTCGGCGGCCTGCTCGGCGGCTCCGATCCGCGGCTGCCGTTCTGGGTCGCGGCGGGCTTGAGCTTTGCCAATACGCTGTACGGCTTTTTGATCCTCCCGGAATCGCTGCCGCCGGATCGGCGCGCCCGGTTTCGATGGCGAAGCGCCAATCCGCTGGGTGCGCTCGGCTTGCTGCGTTCCGACCGGGTTCTCACGGGTCTGTCGATGGTGAATTTCTTTGCCCAACTGGCGCATGTGGTTCTGCCCTCGACCTTCGTGCTTTACGCGACCTATCGATATGGCTGGGATGCGAGGACCGTCGGCCTGACGCTCGCGATGGTCGGAATTTGCGCGATGGTGGTGCAGGGCGCTGCGATCGGGCCGATCGTCACGCGCCTCGGCGAACGCCGGGCGCTGCTTTTGGGGCTCGGCTTCGGCGCCGTCGGCTTTCTGATTTTCGGCGCGGCGCCCAATGGCGCGCTGTTCTGGCTCGGCATTCCCGTGATGGCATTGTGGGGCGTCTCGGGGGCGGCGATCCAGGCACTGATGACGCAATTGGTCGCGCCGGACCAGCAAGGCCGGTTGCAGGGCGCGACCACCAGCGTGCAGAGCGTATCCCAGTTGCTGGGACCGTTTCTGTTCACGCTGACTTTTGCCTATTTCATCGGCGCGCAGGCGCCGTTGAAATTGCCGGGCGCGCCGTTCCTGCTGGCCTCCGCGCTGTTGGTGCTGGCGTTCGTGATTGCGGTGCGCGTGCTATCGCGCCGCGCGGCGGTGCGCTTGCAGTAAGCACGCCACGATCAGATCGCGCCAGGCGCGCTCATGCCGGCGCTCTGAAACTCATCAGCGTGCGGGTCTTGTAATCATAGAATTTGCCGGTCTCGATCCAGGAAGGCGCGCACATCGGCACGATGAATTCCGCGACCTGATCCGGCGTATCGAGCGTCAACGGATCTTCGCCGGGAAACACCGTCGCGCGCATCCGCGTCCGGATCGGGCCGGGATTGAACAGGTTGACGCGAATCGGCGTGGTGGCGGTCTCATGGGCCCAGACCCGCACCAGCGTCTCGAGTGCTGCTTTCGAGGCGGCGTAGGGACCGAGATAGGCGTTGGCCTTGTTGGCCGCACCCGAGGTGACGAACACCGCGCGGCCGGCGTCGGACTTCCGGAGCAACGGCTCCATGCAGCGGATCAGCTGAAAGTTCGCCGTCACATTGACGGCCATCACATCGTTCCACGGCTTTAACTCGATGTGGCCGAGCGGCGAGGAGGGGCCGGCGATACCGGCATTGCCGACCAGGATGTCGAGCTTGCCATGGCGTTCATGCAGCGCCGCGCCGAGGCGGGCGATGCCGTCGAAGTCGGTCAGGTTGAGCGGCACCAGTGTCGCACTGCCGCCGTCCTTGCGGATCTCGTCGTCGAGCTCCTCGAGCCCGCCTTGGGTTCGCGCCACCGCAATCACATGCGCGCCGGCCTTCGCCAGCGCCCGCGCGGTGGCATAGCCGATGCCGCGCGAGGCACCGGACACGAGAGCGATACGGGAGGCGAGGGGCAGGGTCATGGGAAGCAACTCTATCGTCGTCCCTGCGAACGCAGGGACCCATACGCCGTGCAGGTTATGATCGGGGAAGGCGGTCGTGTCCAATATCGTTCGAACAACTGACGCCGGTGGTTATGGGTCCCCGCCGGAGCCTGTCATCGGGCTCGCCGGAGGCGAGACCCGGTGGCGGGGACGACGCCATGGTTTTGCTTAACTCGCCTCCGCCAGCAGCGACAACTGCCGCGGTTGCGGCTCGGCCTGGGTCATGTCGGTGAGCGGGGTGGGGTAGTCGCCGGTAAAGCAGTGATCGGTGAATTTCGGATGCGCGGGATCGCGGCCGGGCTCGCCCATGGCGCGATAGATGCCGTCGACCGACAGGAACGCCAGCGTGTCGGCGCCGATCAACTGGCGCATCTCTTCGAGGTTGTGGGTCGCAGCCAAAAGCCCGGTGCGATCGGGCGTATCGATGCCGTAATAATCCGGATGGGTGATCGGCGGCGAGGCGATGCGGAAATGCACCTCGCGCGCGCCGGCGTCGCGCATCATTTTCACGATCTTCTTCGAGGTGGTGCCGCGCACCAGCGAATCGTCGATCAGCACGATGCGCTTGCCCTCGATCGCCGCGCGGTTGGCGGAATGCTTCATGCGCACGCCGAGTTCGCGNACGCTTTGNGTCGGCTGAATGAAGGTGCGGCCGACATAGTGATTGCGGATGATGCCGAGTTCGAACGGCACGCCGGATTCCCTGNNATAGCCGATGGCCGCGGGCACGCCGGAATCCGGCACCGGCACCACCACATCGGCCTCGACATGGCTCTCGCGGGCGAGTTCGGCGCCCATCGCCTTGCGCACATCATAGACCGAGCGGCCGCCGACGATCGAATCCGGGCGGGCGAAATAGATGTATTCGAAGATGCAGGGCCGCGGCGGCATCGGCGGAAACGGCTTGTGGCTTTGGGTGCCCTGCTCGTCGAACACCACGACTTCGCCGGGATTGATGTCGCGGATGTATTTCGCGCCGATGATGTCGAGCGCGCAGGTTTCCGACGCCAGAATCGGACAGCCGTCGAGTTCGCCCAGCACCAGCGGGCGGATGCCGAGCGGATCGCGCGCGCCGATCAGCTTCTTGTTGGTCATCGCCACCAGCGAATAGGCGCCTTCGATGGCGCGCAAGGCTTCGATGAAGCGGTCGATCAAGCGGTTGCGCTTGGACTGCGCGACCAGATGCAGGATGACTTCGGTGTCGGTGGTGGATTGCATCATGGCGCCGTTGCGCACCAGTTCGCGTCGCAAGGTCAGCCCGTTGGTGAGATTGCCGTTGTGGCCGACCGCGAACCCGCCGGCATTGAGNTCGGCGAACAGCGGCTGCACGTTGCGCAGGATGGTCGCACCNGTNGTGGAGTAGCGGACGTGGCCGACGGCGGTNTTGCCGGGAAGGCGCTCGATCACCTCGCGGCGGGAGAAGGTGTCGCCGACGAGGCCGAGCCGGCGTTCACTGTGAAATCGGGTGCCGTCGAAGGAGACGATGCCGGCGGCCTCCTGGCCGCGATGCTGCAGGGCGTGCAATCCGAGTGCGGTGATGGCGGCGGCCTCGGGGTGGCCGAAGATGCCGAACACGCCGCATTCCTCGCGCAGCGTGTCGCCCTCCAGATCGGAATCCAGCAAGTCGAGATCCGGCAGATCGAGATCAGGCAGGCCGAGGTTCAGATCGCCGAGGTTCAGATCGCCGACGTCCAGATCGCTTTGTGCGACGTCGCCGGAAGGGCTCTGTATCTCGTCCATCGCGCCTCTCTTTTGGCCTGGTATCAACGTGCTGCGGGCTTTTCGATCAGCTTTTTCAGGCTGTCGCGGGCAGGCTTGCTGTAGCCATCACCGGTCGCCGGCGCTGCCGCCGGGTCGGTGTCAGTTTGTTCATCTTCTGGTTTATTCTTCTTGAATCTCTTCAAGATGGTGTTCTCGGGGTCATCCGGCAAGAGCGACATCAGCCAATCCCCGGTTCCCTGCAGCACCACCCGGGACTTCGCCCCCGTCACCCAATCCGGCCGCTGCTTGTCCGGCACCAGCCAGCTGAAAAACATGAAGGCGACGACCACGATCAGGAGACCGCGCGCCAGCCCGAACAGGAATCCGAGGGTGCGATCGAGCGCACCGATCCGGGAATCCAGGATCATGTCGGAAATCCGCACGGTGATGATGGAGACCACGATCAGGGTCGCGATGAACACGCCGGCGACCACGACCACGCTCGCGACCGTATCGTTGTTGAAATAGGTCTTGGCGGTCGGTAGCAGTTTTCCGAACGCATAGAGCGTGACCAGCGCCGCGGTGCCCCAGGCCGCGATGGAGAGGATTTCGCGCATGAAGCCGCGCACCATCGCGAGCAGGCCGGAGATCAGCATCACGGCGAGCAGGACGAGATCGAGTATCGTTATCGGCATCGGCTGGTCAGGTCCGCATCAAAGTACAAAACCGCGAATCGGCGTCGTCGGTGCCGCCCTAGGTGAGGGTCATACGACCCGTCCCGCAAGGCTGGAAATCGGGTCACCCCCAAGCCGCGCGGGTTGTATAGTGCATGATCCCCAAAAGTGGAAACCGGCTAGCCTTCCTGACGCCGGAATCTGGCAGGTGTGGCATTTTTCTCCGGCGCGGCCTCCCGGATGTCGCCCCTGTTTGCCTTGGGAGGCGCGCGGGCGGCGATATCCGCGACCAGGCTGGTCAATCCGCCGACGGTATTGAGGACCAATCCGGCGTCGCCGCCGGCATCGCCGCGCGCCGATTCGGGCAGCACGGCGCGGCCGAACCCGAGTTTGGCCGCTTCCTTCAGGCGCGCCGAGGTCTGTGCCACCGGCCGGACCGCGCCCGACAGCGAAATCTCGCCGAAATACACCGCATCCGTCGGCAGCGGCGCATTGACCAGCGACGACACCAGGGCTGCGGCCGCGGCAAGGTCGGCCGCGGGCTCCTGGATCCGCAGGCCTCCCGCGACGTTCAGATAGACGTCGTGGCCGGACAGCTTGACCCCGCAATGGGCCTCCAGCACCGCCAGCACCATCGACAGCCGGCTCGGATCCCAGCCCACCACGGCCCGGCGTGGCGTGCCGAGCGAGGTCGGCGCCACCAGCGCCTGCAATTCCACCAGCACCGGTCGTGTGCCTTCGATTCCGGCAAATACCGCCGTGCCCGGACTGCCGAGATCGCGCTCGGACAGGAACAATTCGGAGGGATTGGAGACTTCGCGCAGACCGAGGCCGGTCATTTCGAACACGCCGATCTCGTCGGTCGGACCGAAGCGGTTCTTCACCGCGCGCAGGATGCGGAATTGTTGCGAGCCTTCGCCCTCGAACGACAAGACCGCATCGACCATGTGTTCGACGACCCTGGGGCCGGCGATCTGGCCGTCCTTGGTGACATGGCCGACCAGGATGATCGCGGCGCCTGATTTCTTGGCAAATCTTATCAGCGCCTGCGCCGAGGCGCGCACCTGCGTCACCGTGCCGGGCGCGGATTCGACCGTGTCGGTCCACATGGTCTGGATCGAATCGATCACGATCAGGCGCGGCACCGCACCCTCCGACAAGGTCGAGACGATGTCCTCGACGGAAGTTTCCGCGGCAAGCTGCACCGGCGCGTCGGCAAGGCCGAGACGCTCGGCGCGCAGCCGCACCTGCGCCACGGCTTCCTCGCCCGAAATGTACACCGCGCGATGGCCTGCCCGCGCCAGCAGGGAGGTCGCCTGCGTCAGAAGCGTCGACTTGCCGATGCCGGGATCGCCGCCGACCAGCAGCACCGAGCCCCTGACAAACCCGCCCCCGGTGACGCGATCGAGTTCGGCCATGCCGGAGGGCAGGCGCGGGGCCTCATGGCTCTTGCCGGTAAGCGTTTCCAGCGCGAACAGCCGGCCCTTGCGCCTCGAGCGAATCGAGACCGGCATCGTGGTGGCGCCGGTGGTATCTTCTTCCGCCAGCGTATTCCACTCGCCGCAGGATTCGCACTTGCCCGCCCAGCGGTTATACGCCGCGCCGCAGTTCTGGCAGACGAAAGAGAGGGTGGATTTGGCCATGGGTGGAATCACTGTCCGCGTAAGGGCAGGGCTACATAGCACGAAATCCTAAAAAGTTCCTATTTTGTTCTTTTTATCAGGTGCTGTCCGTATTTGACCCCGAGTGTCCTAAATTGAATTTCGGAGTGTCCTATTTCAAACTGAGGGATGCCCTACGGATCAAACGATGAGTTCGTTGAAACGCTAAGCGACCTCATTAACGGGTGGTGCGACAAGCGATGCCTTCGGCCTCTGTCGCGCGTTCTTGGTCCTTATTTGAGCTTCAATAGCATGACGGATGGATGGGCCGAATTAGCAACCGGCTTGAAAAGCGTCCGCGCTCAAGATCGCGACGCACTGACACCGGAAGAAATGGCCATTATTAACGACCTCATCCGAGCAACGGACAAAGCGATCTATGGAAAGTAAGGCCGCCTCAGTTGGCGGCCTCGTCGGCATCAATTCCCGCAGGTGACCGCGTCGCATCCCATAGCACGGATCACCCGGCATAGGCCTTGTCGAGATCGGCGATGACGATCTTTTGCATCTTCAGCATGGTCTGCCTGACGCGATCGGCCTTTTTGCGATCGGGATCGCTCAGATAGCGAAGCAGCACCGTGGGCACGACCTGCCAGGACAGCCCGAATCTGTCCTTGAGCCATCCGCATTGCGATTCCGCGCCGCCGTCGGCGGTCAGTCTGCTCCAGAAGTAGTCCACCTGTTCCTGGGTCTCGACGCTGATGAAGAAGGAGATCGCCTCGTTGAACCTGAATTTTGGACCGCCGTTGAGCGCATGGAATTTCTGCCCCTCGAGTTCGAAGGTCGCCATGAAGTCACTGACGGCCTCGACCCTGGCATTGGGAAACACCGATTTGTAGAAGGCGACAGCCTCGGGGACGTTGTTATCGAGCCAGAGGAACGGCGTGATGGAAGTCATTTCGGATATCTTGTGGGTTGAGTTCGCAGGACGAACGGGGAGACGGGAGTCCGACAGGGGACCTGATTTTTTTCGGTCGATTTCGCAGGAAAGGCATGACCCGCCGAAACACGTCCGGGTCGCTCCGCAAATCAGTCAGGCATCCCGAAAAACTGTGTCGCGAAGCACTCGACGTCCGCCCAGGAATGCGCCAGATGCAGGGCGCCCGCGTCGCGCAGCTTCAGGTCATGGCCGGCGCGAATATGACTGGCGGCGCACAGTCCGACCGCGGTCATGCCCGCTGCGACCGCTGCCTGGATTCCGCCCGCGCTATCCTCGATCACCAGGCATTGATCCGGCTTTACGTCGAGCTTGCCCGCGGCAAACAGAAAAATGTCCGGATGGGGTTTTCCGCGCGCGACCATGTCGGCGCTGAAAACCCGACCGCTGAATTCCGCTTCCAATGCCAGCACCGAAAGACACAGCTGCAGACGATCGATCGAACTGGACGATGCGATGCATCGGGGAAGGTGAGAAAAACGTTTGATAAAACGGCCGGCCCCACTCACTTCTTTCAAATCGGTCCGGAACCTGTCCAGCGTCGCACGTTTGAGCGTGCCGGAAAAATCTTCAGGCAGCGGCTTTCCAATGGCCGCTTCGATCTCGGCGATGGCTTCATCCCACCTTCGGCCGGAATAGCGGTCAAGCGCCTGGTCGAGCGTGGTCGAATGCCCGAGTTTGGTGACGATTTCAGCCAGAACGGTATTCGCGATGGCCTCGCTGTCAGCGATCACGCCGTCGAAGTCGAAAATCAATGCGCCCACTGTTTCAATTCCAGGAGAAGTTCTTTGCTTCGCACGGTTGATAGGCGGCCCGGCAATAAAATGCACTTGAGCAACCGAAGCCAGTGGAACACTTTCTGTTGCAGCTTGTATCAGCCGCTCGGCGCGCGCGTGTTCGGATGCCGGACCTTAATTCACTGGTGCGCTCCACAAAGCATCGAACAGCATGGAAAGCCCCGCCGCAATCATGATCCCGTCCATCAACAGCCGGAACACGTTGGCATCGAGCCGCAGCACAAAACGCTTGGCGATGAAGGCGCCGAACATCAGCGATGAGCCGGCGATCAGGCCCTTCAGCGCGACATCCGGCGTCAGCGCGCCGAAGCGCTGAAAGGTCACCGATTTGCTTAAATAAAGACCCAGCGAACTCGCCGCTTCGGTGGCGAGGAAAGCGCCCCTGGTGAGGCCGTAGAACAGAAACAGCGGCACGCTCAACGGCCCGGTCGATACCACGATGCCGGTGAG
>JGI24140J50213_10000956_pt1 | contig 13081 bp, 7 predicted proteins | sample BarGraIncu00222A_FD_50213 | JGI IMG/M metagenome (IMG submission 50213)
AACCCTTGATTTTGTTGGCGATCCCAGCAGGATTCGAACCTGCAACCCACGGAGTAGAAATCCGTTACTCTATCCAGTTGAGCTATGGGACCGTCGAGCGCTTCATAGCATTGCCAATATGAAAAATCCGCTTCCCGGCCAAGCCCGTTCCGAACCATTTTCTCCGATTAAGCGACCAACCTGAGCAGCGGCCGTTGCCTTCGGTCCGCCATCATCGCAATGCTGCGCCGCAATTCACCGCCGGCGCGACAAGGGCCCGTCTTGGCAATATCGCTTTGGCAATGTCGCATGCGACGTTTTCGCACCTTTGTTCCACCGCAATGTGTCTGTCACCTTTTCGCGCTTCTGTTCGGCAAGCGGCGCTGGTCCGCAGGGAGTCCGCCATGATTGGTTTGGTTCGCGCCGCGACACTTTTCGCCACGCTGATGCTTGGCCTCGTCACGGCCCAGGCGGGGGACAAGGCCTTCAAACGCGACGATCTGGNCGATTCGGCGATCAAGCTGGAGGCCCAGATCAAGAGCGAAGCCGGACCGGTCTCCAAATCGGGGGCAACGTTGCGAACCGAGGCCGACGCGGCCTTCAAACGCAGCGATTTCCGGACCGGCCTGCAAATCCTGGGGCAAATCGCCGCCACCACGCCGGAGGACAGCGCCAACTGGCTCAGGCTCGCCCGTACCATTTTCCAGATCAAGTCCTCCAACAGCACCGAGCAGACCTTCCTTTTGGAACGCGCATCGACCGCGGCTTACATCGCCTATCAACGTGCCGGCAATGCCGGCGAGGAGGCCGATGCGCTGGCCGTGCTCGGCCACGCCTTGTCAGAACGCAAGCTGTGGCGGCCGGCGCTGGATGCGCTGCGGTTGTCGCTCGATATGCGCGAAGTCGCCGATGTGCGGGGGCAGTACGAGAAAATGCGCGACGAGCACGGCTTCCGGCTGCTGGATTATACCGTCGATTCCGATTCGGCGTCGCCGCGCGCCTGCTTCCAGTTTTCCGAGGACCTCGCCAAGCGGACCGATTTCGCGCCGTTCCTGGCGCTGGCGGGCAGCGACAAGCCGGCGCTGTCATCGGAAGGAAAGCAGCTTTGTGTCGATGGCCTGAAACACGGCGAGCGCTACAACATCAATCTGCGCGCCGGGCTGCCATCCACCGTCAAGGAAACCCTGCCGAAATCGGCTGAATTCAATATTTATGTGCGGGACCGCAAGCCGTTCGTGCGCTTCACCGGCCGCGCCTACGTGCTGCCGCGCACCGGCCAGCGCGGTATCCCGGTGGTTAGCGTCAACACCCCGGCGGTGAAGGTGGATGTGTTCCGGATCGGCGATCGCAACCTGATCAATACCGTGATCGACAGTGATTTTCAGCGCGCCCTTAGCAAATACGAACTTTCCAGTCTCGGCGACGAACGTGGCGTGAAGGTCTGGTCCGGCGAGCTTGCCACCGCGACCACGCTCAACCAGGACGTCACCACGGCTTTTCCGGTCGATCAGGTGCTCGGCGATCTGCAGCCGGGCGTATACGTGATGACCGCCGCGGCCAAGGGGCCGGGCAGCGACGATGACGGTTCGCTGGCGACGCAATGGTTCATCGTTTCCGATCTCGGCGTCACCGCGTTTTCCGGCAATGACGGCATTCATGTCTTCGTCAATTCGCTGGCCTCGACCGACGCCGTGGCGAAGGCCGAGGTGCGGCTGGTCGCGCGCAATAACGAGATTCTCGCCACCCGCAAGACCGATGAGTCCGGTCACGTGCTGTTCGAGGCCGGGCTCGCGCGCGGCGAGGGCGGTCTGTCGCCGGCGATGTTGACGGTGACCTCTGAGAAGGCCGACTACGCCTTCCTGAGCCTGAAATCCAACGCGTTCGATCTGTCGGATCGTGGCGTTTCCGGCAGGGCCGTACCCGCGGGCGCCGATGCGTTCGTCTATGCCGAGCGCGGTGTCTATCGTTCCAACGAGACGGTATATCTCACAGCCCTGGTGCGCGACGGCCAGGGCAATGCCGTGACCGGCGGCCCGCTGACGTTGGTGGTCGAGCGCCCGGACGGCGTCGAATTCCGTCGCGCCGTGCTGCCGGATCAAGGCGCCGGCGGACGAAGCATGGCGCTGGCGCTCAACTCCGCGGTCCCGACCGGCACCTGGCGGGTGCGGGCGTTCACGGATCCCAAGGCCGCATCGGTGGGAGAAACCACCTTCATGGTCGAGGATTATATTCCCGAACGGATCGAATTCGATATATCTACCAAAGACAAGGCAATTAAAGCTGATGCTCCTGTAGAACTTAAGGTCGATGGCCATTTCCTTTATGGCGCAGCTGCGTCGGGCCTCCAGCTCGAAGGCGACATGCTGGTCGCGCCCGCTTCGGAACGANCGGGTTTCGCCGGTTACCAGTTCGGCGTTGCCGACGAGGAGACCACCAGCAACGAGCGCACGCCGATCGAAAGCCTGCCCGAGACCGACGCCAATGGCGTCGCGGCATTTCCCGTCAGCCTGGCGAAGCCGCCGACCTCGACGCGTCCGCAGGAAGCCCAGATCTTCATCCGCATGGCGGAAACCGGCGGCCGCGCGGTCGAGCGCAAACTGGTGCTTCCGGTCGCGCCGCCTGCGGCGATGATCGGCGTGAAGCCGCTGTTCGGCGACAAGAGCGTCGCGGAGGGCGACAAGGCCGATTTCGACGTTGTGTTCGTCGCCCCGGACGGCAAGCCGCTGGCGCGCGATGGGCTGCGCTACGAGTTGTTGAAGATCGAATCCCGCTATCAGTGGTACCGTCAGAATTCGTCCTGGGAGTACGAGCCGGTCAAATCGACCAGCCGCGTTGCCGACGGCGATNTCAGCATCTCCGCCGGCACGCCGTCGCGGGTGTCGTTANCGCCGCAGCCCGGCCGCTACCGGCTCGACGTGAAGTCGACCGAAGCCGACGGGCCGCTGACGTCGGTGCAGTTCGATGTCGGCTGGTATTCCGACGGCAGCGCCGATACGCCCGATCTCCTGGAAACCTCGATCGACAGACCGGAATACCAATCCGGCGACACCATGGTGGTGTCGGTCAACGCACGCTCGGCCGGCAAGCTGACGATCAATGTGCTGGGTGACCGGCTGCTGACCACGCAAACCACCGATATCAAGGAAGGCACCGCGCAGGTCCGGATTCCCGTCGGTAAGGATTGGGGCACCGGCGCCTATGTGGTGGCGACATTGCGCCGCCCGCTCGACGCCGCCGCGATGCGGATGCCGGGGCGGGCCATCGGCCTGAAATGGTTCGGCATCGACAAGAAGACCCGCATATTGACGGTGAATCTTTCGCCGCCGGCATTGGTGCGCCCCGGCACCACCTTGAAGCTGCCGGTTAAACTCGGCGGCCTCAATCCCGGCGAAGACGCGAAGATCGTCGTTGCCGCCGTCGATGTCGGCATTCTCAACCTGACCAACTACAAGCCCCCGGCGCCGGACGACTACTATCTTGGCCAGCGCCGCCTGACATCGGAAATCCGCGACCTCTACGGGCAACTGATCGACGGTATGCAGGGGACGCGCGGCCAGCTCAAAACCGGCGGCGATTCCGCCGGCGCGGAGCTGCAGGGAAGTCCGCCGACCCAGAAGCCGCTGGCGCTGTATTCCGGAATTGTCACGGTTGGCGCCGATGGATCGGCGGAAATCAGTTTCGAAATTCCGGAGTTCGCCGGAACCGCCCGGGTCATGGCCGTGGCGTGGACCGCGACCAAGCTTGGCCGCGCCACGACCGATGTCACGGTCCGCGATCCCGTCGTACTGACCGCGACGTTGCCGCGCTTCCTGCTCAATGGCGATCACGGCACCATGAATTTCGATCTCGACAATGTCGAAGGCGCAGCAGGCGACTATACGGTCAATGTCAGGGCATCTGGGCCGGTCAAGCTCACGGGTAACCCCGCGACGACGGTGAAGCTGGCCGCGAAGCAGCGAACGTCGATGTCGCTCGCGCTCGATGCCGGCGGGGCCGGTGCCGCACAACTCGATGTCGATATCAAGGGACCGGACGGGCTGACGCTGGCGCGGCATTATGCGCTCGACGTCAAGGCGGCGACGCAGATCCTCGCGCGCCGCTCGATCCGGACGCTTGCCAAGGGTGAGAGCCTGACCCTGACATCCGACATGTTTACGGATCTGGTACAGGGCACTGGTGGGGTCTCACTGTCCGTCAGCCTCTCCACGGCGCTGGATGCCGCGACCATCCTGAAGGCGCTGGATCGTTATCCGCATGGATGCTCGGAGCAGATCACCAGCCGGGCGATGCCGCTGCTTTACGTCAACGATCTGGCGGCGGGCGCCCATCTCGGCATGGACGCGGCGGTGGACGAGCGCATCAAGGATGCCATCGATCGGTTGCTGGCGCGGCAAGGCTCCAACGGATCGTTCGGGCTTTGGTCGGCCGGTGGCGACGACGCCTGGCTCGATGCCTATGTCACGGATTTTCTGACCCGCGCCCGTGAAAAGGGATTTGCGGTGCCGGATGTCCTGTTCAAGAGCGCGCTCGATCGCATCCGCAACTCGGTGGTGAATGCCAATGAGCCTGAGAAGGATGGCGGCCGCAACCTCGCTTACGGCCTGTATGTGCTCGCCCGCAACGGCGCGGCACCGATCGGCGATCTTCGTTACCTGGCCGATACCAAGCTGAACAATCTGGCGACCTCGATCGCAAAATCGCAACTGGCGGCGGCATTGGCGCTGGTCGGCGACCGGAGCAGGGCGGAGCGGGTCTATGCGGCAGCCCTTGAGAGTCTCGCGCCAAAGCCTGCATTCGAGTTCGGCCGGGTCGATTACGGCAGCGCGTTGCGCGATGCGGCGGCGCTGGTCTCGCTCGCCAGCGAAGGCAACGCGCCGCGCGCGACGCTCAGCCAGGCCGTCGAGCGCGTCGAAGTGGCGCGCGGCCTGACGCCCTACACCTCGACCCAGGAAAACGCCTGGCTGGTGCTGGCGTCGCGGGCGCTGGCCAAGGAAGCGTTGACCCTCGATGTCGATGGCACGCCGGTCAAGACCGCGCTCTATCGCAGCTACAAGGCCACCGAAATGGCAGGCAAGCCGATCAAAATCACCAACACCGGCGATACCCCGGTGCAGGCGGTGGTCTCGGTCAGCGGCGCGCCGATCACGCCGGAGCCCGCGGCATCGAACGGCTTCAAGATCGAGCGCAATTATTTCACGCTCGACGGCAAGCCGGTCGATGTGGCGAAGGCCAAGCAGAACGATCGCTTCGCGGTGGTGTTGAAGATCACCGAGGCCAAGCCGGAATTCGGTCACATCATGGTGTCGGATTATCTGCCGGCCGGGCTTGAGATCGATAATCCGCATCTGGTCTCCTCCGGGGACACCGGCACGCTGGACTGGATCGAAGATGGTCAACAGCCGGCGAACACTGAATTCCGGGATGACCGCTTCACCGCCGCCATCGACCGCGGCGCCAGCGACAAGGCGGTGTTCACGGTGGCCTATGTGGTGCGGGCGATATCGCCCGGCCGATATGTGCTGCCGCAAGCCTATGTCGAGGACATGTACAACCCCTCGCGCTATGGCCGTACCGGCACTGGTTCCGTCGAGGTGCGCCCGGCGAAATGAGCGCCTCGATTGCCATAGCGCCAGCGGCACGCCGCGCGCGACGCTGGCGGCGGGTCAAACTGGCTGGAACAGCGTTGGCTGCTATCGGCTTGATGGCGATGGCCCTTGCGGCGTGGACCGTCTCGCTCGGTCCGCTGCCGCTGACGCAGGCTCGCCAGGCCTCTACCACCATCGTCGACCGCAACGGCAAACTGCTCCGCGCCTATGCGATGTCCGACGGCCGCTGGCGGTTGCCGGTCGACGCCTCTACCGCCGTCGACCCCATCTACCTCAAGCTGCTGCTGGGCTATGAAGACCGACGTTTCCGTTCCCACGCCGGCATCGATCCGCTGGCGCTGGGGCGCGCCGCGCTGCAACTCGTCACCCGCGGTCATATCGTGTCCGGCGGCTCCACGATCACCATGCAGCTCGCCCGTCTGATGGAGCCGCGGCGGGAGCGGTCGGTGTATGCCAAGTTGCGCCAGATGGTCCGCGCGCTCGAAATCGAGCGGCGGCTGAGCAAGGACCAGATACTCAATCTGTACCTGGCGCTGGCGCCTTATGGCGGCAATCTCGAGGGTATTCGCGCCGCCTCGATCGCCTATTTCGGCAAGGAGCCGAAGCGGTTGTCGCTGGCGGAATCGGCACTGCTGGTGGCGTTGCCGCAATCGCCGGAAAACCGCCGCCTGGACCGTTATCCGGAAGCCGCGCGTATCGCGCGGGACCGGGTCCTCGACCGCATGGTCGAAGAGGGCCGCGTGCCGGAAGCAGACGCCACTCAGGCCAAGGCGGTGCCGGTGCCGCGGCTGCGCAAGCCGATACCCATTCTCGCGCCGCACTCCGCCGATCGCGCTATCGCCGTGGTGAAAGATGTGCCCGTCATTTCACTGACCCTGGATTCCAGTCTGCAGAAGGTGCTGGAGGCGTTGGCGCGCGACCGCGCGGTTTCATTGGGACCGGATATTTCCGTTGCGATCATTGCGGTGGACAATGAAAGCGGCGACGTGCTGGCGCGGGTGGGCTCGCCCGACTATTTCGATGACCGGCGCGCGGGTCAGGTCGATATGAGCCGCGCGGTGCGCTCGCCGGGGTCGACGCTGAAACCATTCATCTATGGCCTCGCATTCGAGGACGGTTTCGTTCACCCGGAAAGCCTGATCGACGACCGGCCGATCCGGTTCGGCAGCTACGCGCCGCAGGATTTCGACATGACCTTTCAGGGGACGGTGCCGGTGCGCAAGGCCCTGCAACTGTCCCTGAACGTGCCGGCGATCGCTCTGCTCGATCGCGTCGGCGCCAGCCGTCTGTCGTCGCGGTTGAAGCAGGCAGGCGCCAATCTGGTGCTGCCGAAAGACGAGGTGCCCGGACTAGCCATGGGGCTCGGCGGGGTCGGTATTACGCTGCAGGACCTGGTTCAGCTCTATTCGGGGCTGGCGCGGCTTGGCAGTACGCGACCGCTGCGCGAGATCGCGAACACCAAGGATGACGAGCGCGATCCGTTGCGGCTGATGGATCAGGTCGCGGCCTGGCAGGTCGGCAACGTGCTGATCGGCACGCCACCGCCGGAAAATGCCCCTCATAACCGGATCGCGTTCAAGACCGGCACCAGCTACGGTTACCGGGATGCTTGGTCGGTCGGCTTCGACGGTCGAATGACCATCGGGGTCTGGGTCGGACGGCCGGACGGCGCCCCTGTCCCCGGACTCGTCGGGCGCACCGCTGCCGCGCCAATTCTGTTCGATGCCTTCGCCCGCACCGGAAAACTGCCGGCGCCGCTGCCGCGGCCGCCAAAAGGCGTGCTGATGGCGAGCAATGCCAAACTTCCGCTCCCGCTGCGACGATTTCGGCCCTTGGGGGAACTGGTGCGGACCGGCAGCGAGCAGGCGCCGCACATCCAGTTTCCATTGAATGGTTCGCGGATCGACGTGACGAATTCGGGTGATGCCCAATTTTCCGGCATGCCGGTCAAGGTCGCCGGCGGTGTGCTGCCGATGACCATGCTGGTGAACGGCGCGGCGGTGGGTGAAATCGATAGCCGGCGCCAACGCTTGGTCGATTCGCCGGGTCCGGGCTTTGCCAGATTGACCGTGATCGATGCCACGGGCGCCGCGGACACAGTTGTCGTCCGAATTCAGTAGCTGCTCCCTAAGCGGTTGTCGCGATGGTGGTTTCGGCGTATGCGGAACCAATGGCCGAGACCTATGCCCGCCCCCGATTTGGAGAGCCGCGTGAGCCGAAGAACCAGGTGAATCCCGGTAGCCGGCTGATCGGCATGATCGATTTTGTCACCGGCAGCCATGTCCGCGCGATCGCATTTCTGACCCTGTGCGGTTTGCTGCTGTTTCTGCCAGGATTTTTCAATATTCCGCCGATCGATCGCGACGAGGCGCGGTTCGCGCAGGCGACCAAGCAAATGGTCGAAAGCGGTGATTTCGTCGACATCCGTTTTCAGGATGAGGTGCGCTACAAGAAACCGGTCGGCATCTATTGGCTGCAGTCAGCCGTGGTCGAAATAGCCTCGGGGCTGGGCCTGTCGCGGGCACAGGTTCGCATCTGGCTATATCGCGTTCCGTCCCTGATCGGCGCCATCGGGGCCGTGCTGCTGACCTACTGGACGGCGCTGGCATTTGTGACGCGGCGCGGCGCGATATTGGCCGCCCTTATGATATGCAGTTCGGTGTTGCTTGGCGTTGAAGCCCGGCTCGCCAAGACCGATGCCATGCTGCTGCTCACCGTCGTTGCGGCGATGGGAGCGCTGGCGCGGGTTTATTTGTCCTGGCAGCGGGGCGAGGATCCGGCGCATCCCCCATGGATGTGGCCGGCGATCTTCTGGACGGCACTGGCTGGCGGCATCCTGCTCAAGGGGCCGTTGATCGTGATGTTCGTCGTGCTGACGATTGCCACACTGGCGATTTTCGACCGGTCGGCAACATGGCTTTGGCGGCTGCGCCCGGTCTGGGGTTTGATGTGGCTCCTGGTTCTGGTGCTGCCCTGGTTCATCGCGATCTTCTGGCGCGCCGGCGATGCTTTTTTCTCGAATTCGATCGGCGGCGACATGATGAGCAAGCTGGGGGCGCAGGAATCCCACGGCGCTCCGCCTGGCGTCTATTTGCTGCTGTTCTGGGTGACGTTCTGGCCGGGAGCGCCGCTCGCGGGAATGGCGGCACCAGCGGTCTGGCGGGCGAGGCGGGAGCCGGGCGCGCAGTTTCTGCTGGCGTGGCTGATCCCGTCCTGGATTGTATTTGAACTGGTGCTGACCAAATTGCCGCATTATGTGCTGCCGCTCTATCCGGCGATCGCCATCCTGACGGTCGGCGCGCTGGAGCGCCGGGTGCTGTCGCGATCATGGTTGATGCGCGGGGCCGCCTGGTGGTTTGTCATTCCAGCGCTGACCTCGGTCATTGCCGTGGTCGGAGCGGTGACGCTGACGCGGCAGCCGGTGTTTCTGGCATGGCCCTTCGTGGCGGCCGCGCTGATCTTCGGACTGTTCGCCTGGTGGCTTTACGATGACAACCGCGCCGAACGCTCGCTGCTGAACGCCGTGGTCGCGGCGATGTTTCTGGCCATGGCTATTTATGGCATCGTATTGCCGGCGCTGACGCCACTGTTTCCGAGCGCCGAGATCGCGCGCGCGCTGCGCAATGTCGTCTGCGTCGGGCCGAAGGCTGCTGCCGCAGGCTTTCAGGAGCCGAGTCTGGTGTTCATGACCGGCACCTCGACGCTATTGACGGATGGATCGGGCGCCGCGGATTTCCTGGGGCAGGGCAGTTGCAGGTTCGCGCTGGTCGAAGCGCGCTCGGAACGGGGTTTTGCCCAACGCGCCGAAGCCATCGGCCTGCGTTACAATGTCGCCACCCGCATCGAAGGCTACAATCTTTCGCAGGGAAGAGCGATTTCGATCGCCGTGTTCCGCTCCGAGGGCACGGAGTAAGAATGTCTGCCCAGCCCAACATCGGCCAATCCTCGAATTATTTCTCGCAGCTCGTTGCGCTGATAGGCCTGTCAGCTACGCAATTGGTGCGGTCGCCGTCGAGTTCGCGACGCCCCGAGGCATCGCGGCGACTGCTACGCCAGGGATTGCTGCTGATCGTCATTGTCGGTGCGGCGATCATCGTGCTGATGTACGCGGTGGATGCGCGGGAGATTAGCCTGATGCCGCCGCGCGGCACTGCGAGCCTTTGGCCTGTCCGCATCTTCACCGATCTGGGGAAGGCGGCGCTGGTGCTGTGGACCCTGGCAGCGATGATGTTCGCGGTCGCAATCATTTCGCCGCGATTGCAGGGAGGCCGGCGATCCCTGCTGCTGAAATTCGGAACGCGTCTTGAGTTTCTGTTTTTTGCGGTGCTGGTGCCGGTTCTCGCCGGTGAGGTCATCAAATGGATTGTCGGGCGCGGCCGGCCATTCGTCGGTGGCGAAGCCAACCCCTTCAACTTCGCGCATTTTGCCGGCACCGAGGCCTATGCCAGCTTCCCGTCGGGTCATGCCATCGCGAGCTTTGCGCTGGCTTTTGCGGTTTCCGTGGTCTGGCCGCAGGCCCGGATTCCGATGATACTGTATGCTGTCTTGATCGCCGGCAGCCGCCTTGTGCTGCTGGCCCATCATCCCAGCGACGTGGTCGCGGGCGCATTGGTCGGTGTGGTCGGCGCGATGGGCGTGCGGTATTGGTTCGCTGCCCGCCGCCTGGGGTTCACTGTTGCTCAAGACGGCGCAATTGCGCCGTTTACAGGGCCTTCGCTGGGGGCTCGTAAAGGGGTTGCCCGCGAGGCGTCAGCCCCATAAGAAGCGGACGCCGTAAACGCGGACGCGATAGGACCGGCTGCAGGCCAATTCAAAACGATGAGTGTTGATTTGCCGTCTTCTGACACAGCCGCGGTGGCCGTCTCCATCGTCGTTCCCGTGCGCAATGAAGCCGAGAACGTAGGCCCGCTGATCGCGGAAATCGCCGCCGCCCTCGACGGTCGATGGGCCCATGAAATCATCTACGTCAATGATGGCTCAACGGATGCGACCGCCGAGCGGCTCACGGCCCTGATGAAGCAGCGCGGCAATCTGCGCCAGCTCCGTCACGCGACATCGTCGGGCCAGTCGGCGGCGGTGCGCAGTGGCGTCCGCGCCGCGCGCGGCGCCATCGTGGCGACGCTCGACGGCGATGGGCAGAACAATCCGGCGTTCCTGCCGGATTTGATCTCGGCCATCGAACATGGCGGCGATCGCGTCGGTCTAGCCGCCGGTCAAAGGGTCGGGCGCAAGGACACCGGTTTCAAGAAGATCCAGTCGCGCATCGCCAATGGCGTGCGCAACGCCATCCTGCGCGATGGCACCCGTGACACCGGTTGCGGCCTGAAGGCATTTCGGCGCGAGGTATTTCTGGCGATGCCATATTTCGACGGGCTGCATCGTTTTCTGCCGGCGCTGGTGCGCCGGGAAGGCTACGAGATCGCCTATGTCGACGTCACCGATCGGCCCCGCCATTCCGGCGTGTCAAACTACGGCTTCTTTGATCGGCTATGGATCGGAATCATGGATCTCGCCGGGGTGTGGTGGCTGATCCGCCGCAAGAAGCCGACGCCCGCGGTGACCGAGGTGACCAGCCATGACTGACCTGTTCAACAACCTCGCGACCTATCTGCACGATGTCTTCGTCATCAAGTTCGATGCCTGGGTCGTCCTGGGATTTGTGGCGCAGGGATTTTTCACCATGCGTTTTGTGGTGCAGTGGATCGCGTCGGAACGCGCGCGCAAGAGCGTGATCCCGGTGGCGTTCTGGTTTTTCTCGATAGGCGGCGGCGTGCTGCTGCTGGTTTATGCGTTGTATCGCCGGGACCCGGTGTTCATCGCGGGGCAAGCGCTCGGGTTGGTGGTCTATGTTCGCAATTTGTATTTCATTATTGTCAACGGCCGGCAGGCGTCGGCCGGCGATTGATAGCCGCTGACGCGGCAGCTATCCAGCGTTGAAGGCCTCAAAGCCGCGTTCAAGATCGGCCTTGAGATCCCAAACATTCTCAAGCCCGATGTGAAGACGCAAGGTCGGTCCGCCCGGCGCCCATTTTGAAGCCGTGCGATAGCCGGCGCAGTCAAATGGAATCACAAGGCTTTCAAAGCCGCCCCATGAATAGCCCATGCCAAACAGCTTGACGGTGTCGAGCAATGCATCGACGGCCTTCTGCGGCGCCGGCTTGAGAACAATGCTGAACAGGCCGGACGCACCGGTAAAATCCCGTTTCCAGATCGCATGGCCCGGATCGCTTTCCAGGGCGGGATGCAACACCCTGATGACTTCGGGCCGCGCCGCGAGCCATCGCGCCATCTCGAGGCCTGATTGATAATGTTGCGCCAGCCGCACCGCGAGCGTGCGCAAGCCACGCAGCGCCAGAAATACGTCATCGGGTCCGGCGCAGACGCCGAGCAGCCGGATCGCCTCGGCGATCAACGGCCAGGCCTTTGGATTTGCCGAAATGGTTCCGAACATGATGTCGGAATGGCCGCCGATATATTTGGTCGCAGCCTGAATGCTGATATCGACGCCATGATCCAGCGAGCGGTGAAACAGCGGGGTCGCCCATGTGTTGTCGTCGATCACCAGCGCGCCGCGCCCATGCGCGACGGCTGCGATCGCAGGGATATCGGGCATTTCGAAGGATTGCGATCCGGGCGCCTCGACAAGGACCGCCCTGGTGTTCGGTCTGAACAAGCCGGCAATTCCGGCGCCGATCAGGGGATCGAAATAGGTCGTCTCGACGCCATAGCGGGCAAGCAGGCCATTGCAGAAGTTGCGCGTCGGCCGGTAGGCGTTGTCGCAGACCAAAAGATGATCGCCAGCCTTCAGCACCGCGAGCAGGGTCGTGGTAATTGCCGACAGGCCCGAGGGCGCAAGACCAACGCCCGCGCAGTGCGGACCTTCGATCGCCATCAGCGCTTCCTGCAGCGCCTTGGTCGTCGGCGTTCCGTGACGGCCATATTGGAACTCGCCGCGATGGGCATGCAGATCGTCGGCGGTCGGATACAGCACGGTGGAACCATGGACGACGGGGGGATTGACGAATCCTTTCTGCGCCGTTGTGTCGCGGCCTGCCGTCACCAAAGCGGTTTCCGCCTTCTGCGGGGTCGATCGTTCTTTATCGCTTGAAGAATTCATGCGTTTGCCGCCACCAGGATAGGCCTTGCCGCAGCCGTCGCTTGAAGACCCGCTGGGGGCGGGTTCGGGCTGGATTTGTTAGTAACAGGACACAGAAGATGGCCGTCAACCCCTTGACCGGTCTCGACGGTCGTTCTGTGATGCGTGCCTGCTATTCAGTCGTCGCACCTTGAGGGGCTTGCCGCGACCGTTGGTCCATTGCTTGACTGAACTGCGCGTCAAACTGCCTGGCTTTGCGGGCGTGGCTCGCCGGGTTGGCCTATCGGCGCACGCGATGATAAGCAAGCGTCCCCGGACGACCCTTGAAAGGCTTTGCCATGAAACGCGTATCCCTGGTTTTTACCCTTGCGCTATCAGCCGCATTCTGGTCGCAGGCCGC
>JGI24140J50213_10000958_pt1 | contig 13066 bp, 17 predicted proteins | sample BarGraIncu00222A_FD_50213 | JGI IMG/M metagenome (IMG submission 50213)
CCGGCGTTTCAGCTTCAGAACGATCACGTACGCGATGAGAGCAGGCAGCCCGATGATGACCAGCCCGACGGTCCACAAGACTCGTGTCTGCACGGAAGTGAAGCGCTGCTTGGACCACACATCGACGATGCCGAGGATGGGAAGCACGCTGAGCGCGACAACAGCCACCAGGAGGAGCAGGAACGAGACGTTCGACAGGAGGAACACCCACTGACAGTACGCCGCCCGAGATCCCTTCGCGGTGCCAACAGATCAGCACCTATGCGCTAGCGCCGTACAGCAGTGCAACGCGATCCATCAAGTCGATCGCATCGCTGCGGGTTGCGCCCATCCGGGTCTCGAACTCCTATTCCTCGATCGCCCCAGGACCGTGCACGACCTCGTTCAGGACCTGGTGCAGTACCGAAAAGGATGCCGCAACAGCGCCCGTGATCGGCACTTCGGCGCGATCACGTGTGACCCAGCCGTTCGACGTAGAGGAACGCCGGGAGGTCGTTCAAATCGGCAGGGGGTGACTCACGTCGGTAGAGGTGACGNGTCCTGTCCGCCATCGAGACGGTGATCTCCTCGACCCCAGACTCGGCGTCAACGATGCTGCCATCGAGTGGGCCTCCGATGAGTCGGATCTGATTGCCGGACTCCTCCACCGCCATCTCCCCAGCAGGACGAGGTCTAGAAGGTGGCGGTCGTCAGCATGGCTTGCACNCGCGCTTGTGTCTGCATCGCGTGCGGGTCGGCCATGCACGCCCAAACGGTGACCATCCCCTTGTTGCGAAGCACGTTGGCCTCCAGCTCACGGGTCCCACCGATCGCGTTGCACCAGTCCTGGGCGAGGCTGGTCTGTACTCGCGCGTCCAGCCCGGCCACGGTCGTCGGCGTTCCCGGAACGCCTTCCCAGACCGGGCTGTGCGCCTGGTCGGGAGTGTCGGACTCCACCCACAACACGACCACGCCTCCCGGGCGCAGCTGATCACGCGGCGGTTCGCAGTTCACCGATTGCGGCCCCCTCTTGCACAGGTTGCTGACCGGGCGGTCCGACAAGACCGTGAGCACGGAGGCGAAGCTCCCCACATCGTCGGGCTGCGGGTAGGCGCGCCATGACGCGGGGTATCGAAACGACAACCACGACAGCGAGAACGTTCTGAGCTGACCGCGACCGGCCGCACGGTTGCCATCCGGGGACGGCCCACCGACTGTCGATGCACCGCAGGCCGACATGAGCAGGACAGTGAGCAGCAGCCCGACGGGCGCTAGAGCCGCGCGCATTGTGTCTCCCGCGCCCCGTGGTCCAACGCGGAACGGTCGCCACCCGGACCCGCTCCGATCGTTCAGCAACCGCTTCACGAAACACATCCTGCCCCATTCAGCGTCACCGCCATTACGCCGTGACCGAGGTAGTCATCTCCACATCGGTCCCGGCGCGGATCGTCTGGTAGACGACGCAGTAGCGCTCGGTGGCGCGTAGGAGTGCCGCCACTTCTTGTTCCGGTGCGTTGGTCACCAGGTCGAAGTGCAACCGGATAGACATGAATCCAACTGGTGCCTCTCGGTCAACTCCCAAGGTCCCCCGGAAGTCCAGCACGCCCTCGGCGGTGACGGTGCCGGCCACATCCATCGCGCGGTTCATCGCTACCGCTCGAAGCGTCACCCCGGCGCAGGCGACCAAGGCTTGAAGCAGCATGTCGCCCGAGCACGCCAGGGTGCTGTCGCCGCCGGTGGCCGGGTGTAGTCCTGCTTCCACTAGCTGGCGACCCAGGTCAACCGAACACGACGCATTCTCGGAGCCGAGCTTCCCGCTAGCCTTGAGCGTGATCAACGCCGCGGACGGATCGTTGCGGTAGTGCTCCTTCAGCGGCGCTTGAAGGGCTTGGAGTCCTGCGGTGTCCACTATTTCTCCCAGGTGTCCGTGTCCTACCCGTGGCATCGGCCAACTCATCGGCCCGTACGCATGCGCCGTACATACTGCCGGGTCCCGAGCTCGTAGGCGCAGAGAGCGGCACCTCGGTGCGGTTGTCTACCGGGCGTCTCGGCGTGGCAGGAACGGCTCCAGGCGGCTGAGTGACGCCGCCAGTGACGCCTCAAGCCAGCAGGACCCGACGGCCAGCCGCCACAGCGGATCTTGCCTGGCCCTGTCGGCCACCCGGTCCGCGATCACCGACCCATGCTCGCTCAGCAGGTCCTCCAGCGGGCCGCTGCCCACGGCTACCGGATCGGCGTCGGGTGAGTGCAGGAGGTCATCGAGCAGATCCAGAGCCGAGTCATCAGGCCGTCCGATGGCCTCGCCGACCTCATCGAAGGCCCAGAGCCAGTCGTCTGCGGCAAGCCGGTCGGGCCGCGCCGGACTCGACGCCAGCCGCATGAACGTCCAGTAGCCATCGACCAGACGCGACCTCGCGTCATCCACGTCTGGATCCTCCCCCGTATAGCAGCTGGTCCTCGACAACTCGCCACCGAGACAGTGGATGGCGCGCGTAGCCGGCCACCTGATCCTTGCCTCGACGCTCACTTTGGCTCGCACATCACCGTCAGCGGCACCTCGNTGNGGCTACCGGCCCCTTGGCTGCGTAACGAACGCGNCGACGTTGAACCCGGTCCAAGCGGCGGTCAGGAAGNGAAAGATCAAGGACCCGATGCCCGTACCGCNCANNNCCAGCAACCACGCGGCAGTCGCCCAGAGCAAGTAGTCGGCTTCGTCCGGACCAACGATCTCAGCGCGCCACCCCGCCATTCGTCTCGTCAGAGGCGATGACTCGACGCAGGNCCGGCACCNGCCACAGCGTCAGCCGTCGAGTCACCGGCCCANCGTANGAGGCTTNCGGGGCGCTCCGATCGGCCCCTCGGTGCCCTCNACATCGGCGACACTGTCTGGATGAGCAATNGTGACGTGGACGTGCGTGACTCCGNCCGCTTCACGGAATGGGGTTGATGTGAGCGGCCACNCGTTCCAGGTCTNCGCCCGTTGGATCGAAACGCCCAGAGTCCCGGCAAGCCACCCAAGGAGTTGGGCGCAGCCATCGTTCATNTTTCCCGCGGTGGNGGCCGAGCTCTTGCTTTGCTGGGGAGGGGTGACCTGGCTCATGAGCGCACCTNTGCTTGCCCGCGTGGTTGGCGCGGTTGTGCTCCTGGCCGGTCTCGTGTGGACAGCCGTGCTGATCGGCTACTTCTTGCGTCCGCCGACGAAGGTCTAGCCGCCATCCGGGCTGGCNTCGACTACTCATAAACGCGCGCTAGCTAGCGGCACCTCGTGGCGCTATCACGACCTAGCCGACNTAGCGCGCTCGGCTGCCGCCACGATCTGAGCGGCCGCTCTGTCCGCGCGTCCTTCNCGTCCAAGCATCACCCACAGGTTGGATTTTTGAAGAGCCCAGATCACGAATGGCTTGCCACTCTCGCGACTGATCCTCACCCCGAGATAGTTCGTGGTGTCCGCGCGGGTGATCTCCACGAGAGGCACGACCGTTTGCCTCCACCACAGTCTCCGCACCACGAGCCGATCCGACTCAAGCCGCGCCATCGTGAAGGCGGCACTCAGGAAGAAGCTGCCCCCGACCAGTATCACGAGTACGCCGATGATGAGCGCGATCCGCGGTCCGTCCCCGGCCCAGCAGGCTTCTCCCGAGCAGGGCGAGCGGACTTGCCCAACCGTGCTGGGGGTCAACAGAAGGAACATGACGAAGACTGCGCTGTAGCCGATGCGACCGCCGATCATCGGACGCCAGGTGATGGGCGCATGAGCCGGCTGCACGCGGCTCATTCTGCCTCACCACGCCGCCGACCTCTCAATCAAGATCCACACAAACTGCCGGATCGAGAGCCCTGACGAAGTGCACAGATCGGCACCTCGGTGCGCCCGCTTTTCGGTTGAAGTTGGAGCCGACAGCGGGCTAGAGACCTGAGGGTCAGGCGCGAGAGAGGCGGCTGGCGAGGCATGCGCAGAGAACCAGCACGCCTGAGGGGATGACGAGCGGCTGCCCTCGCTAGGCGCTCGCGGGTTGCTCGTCCGCCGGTTGCGCCGTGGGAAGCCGGCCGGTGAACAGCTGCGACGTCATGGCGAGCAGCGCGACGACAACTTCGGTCAGCTGTCCTTGCGCCAACCGAACCAGCCGGTGCCCACGGGCTGCTTGGCCGGAGCGGCCTCGCGAAGACCGCAGCGGGCGCATTCGATGACTTTCGTGTGATCATCCGGGTCGGTCGTCGAGCGCCAATCGTGCATCCCCAGCAAGCAGCGCGATGGTTTCATGACGGCACGATACGCCCGGCAGGAGCGGGTTGGAGCCCTCTATCGGCACTTGGCGGGCGCGCTTGCTCCCACCCTAGGAATGGCTGACTCGGGGCACCCGGTTCGACGAGGAATCAGGGCTTGATCTTCCTACCGGACGCGGTGAGCACGCTGGCGGGGACCGCCTTGAACAACGCGGCAAGGGCCTGTGGAGTGCCCAGGATCGCGCCCTTCGGCAGCATCGCCGCTGTCCAGAGCTGGCCCCCTGAGGGCAGGGATGCCACCGCTGCACTGCACGTCGAGACGGGGACCCATGCGGACCCGCCTCGGGGCGGGGACAGAGCCGACCCCACCGAGACCCAGGCCCAGGCAGGCCGGGTGCCGGCACCCGCGCCAGGAGCACGTGAAACCACGACGCAAGACGTTTCCTGGGCATTCGCCCCAAGACGGTAATAGGCGTCCACTACGACATTCCCGATCGCCCCTGGGTCCGCGAAGGTCAGTAGCTGCGTGTGCGCCCTGGTGTTGAAGTCCGGGGCTGACTCGCTGGGGTACGTGGACGGCCGGCGAGTCGGGTCGGCCAGGGCTACGGAGGCATCAACTGCGGCGACGTAGCCGCCGAACTGCATGAGCCGATCCGTTGCTGGCGTACCGGAAGATGGGGACGGAGCACCCGTCTGCGCGCCTGTTGTACAGCCAAACAGCCCGGCTGCCGCGAGGACCACCGCGGCGATACGGCTAGCACGTCGGGACGGTCGGTCGCACGGCTCCATACTCAGATACTGCCGGATGCTGCGCCCGGGGACCCGCCCTATGGCGGCACTTCGGTGCGCGCGGGTGGTGCTTGAGGTGGAGCGGCGCTCATCGCCTACGCACCGACCGCGCTTGATAATCGTCAGGTGAGCGAGACTCCCGAGCTGCTGGTCGCCGACGCGGACGGATGGCGCGTCTGGCTGGCGGCCAACCACGCGACATCACGCGGCGTTCGGCTCGTGCTGGCGAAGAAGGGTGTGAGCGAGCCAACGGGGCTGACCTACGACGACGCGCTGCCCGAGGCCCTCAGCTATGGCTGGATCGACGGCCACCTGACCCGCCGCGACGACGCGACCTACCGCGTCCGGTTCACCCCGCGGCGAGCGCGCAGCTCGTGGTCACAGCGCAACGTCGAGATGGCTGAACGGCTTGTCGCCGACGGACGGATGCGGCCGGCCGGTATGGCCGAGGTCCAGCGGGCGAAGGCAGACGGGCGGTGGGAGAGGGCATACGGTGGTTCCGCGTCCATTGAGGTTCCGGACGACCTGCACGATGCCCTCGCCGCCTCGCCACGCGCACAGGCGATGTGGGACGTGCTGACGCGCACCAACAGGTACGCCGTGCTGTACAGGGTGCACGAGGCCAAACGTCCAGAGACTCGTGCTCGCCGGATTGCTCACTATGTGGAGATGCTCGCGCGCGGCGACACGCCCCACCCGCAGAAAGGGAAGCCCTGAGTACTGTCGCGCGATGTCAAGCCCACTCGAGGCAGCCACCCGCACCGATTGTGGGATGCCGCGCACCAGGACCCGCCCTATAGCGGCACGTCGGTGCGCGAAGGCCGACGTCTTGACATGCTGTGCCGATGGCATCGGGCGGAGACGGTTCTGCGCTGGAACTGCTGCGACGGGCTGAGCACGGGGTGCTCCTGTACGGGATCACTCCGCCGAGTCTGACGACGACTCCGGGGCGCGCTGACGAGATCGCCCAGGCCACACTGGCGCGCCTGGACTCGGTGGCGCTGGATGGGTTGATCATCTATGACGTGGATGCCGAAAGCGATCGTTCCCCGGATTCACGGCCCTTCCCGTTCATGCCGATGATGGATCCCGCGGACTTCTTGGACCGGCACCTGTCCGGCTGGACCAGACCGGTGGTCGTCTACCGCGCTGTCGGCAAGTACACCGAGGCAGACTTGAGCCGTTGGCTCACCGAGGTCGACGCCGACCGGGTGCTCACGGTGCTGGTCGGTGCCGCCTCCCGTCACCAGGCGGTGAAGACCCGGCTCACCGACGCGTACCGGCTGCACGCCGGTTTGGACCGACGACCCGGCATAGGTGGTGTCAGCATCGCTGAACGGCATGTCGGCACAGGCCAGGAGCACCGACGGATGCTGAGCAAGCAGCTGGACGGTTGCGACTTCTTCGTCTCCCAGGTCTGCTACGACCTGGATCACAGCCGGGACCTGCTGTCCGACTACGTCTATCTCTGCCGGGACGAGGGCATAGCCCCGCGCCCAGTCGTCCTCACTCTGGCACCCTGCGGCTCCATGAAGACCCTGGAGTTCATGTCGTGGCTCGGCATCGACGTCCCACGCTGGCTGCACACAGAGCTCACCCGGTCGCAGGACCCACTGACAGAGTCCTACGACCAATGCCTGACTAACGCCCGCGCCCTGATCGGCTTCTGTCGCCGGCTCGGGCTTCCGTTCGGTATCAATGTCGAGAGCCTGACGAACCGCAAGGTCGAGATCGAAGCCTCAGTCGACCTAGCCCGGGAGATCAGTGAACTCCTTCACTGACTTGGACTCGCGCCTGCGAGACCTATCGACCCGCGCAGTAAGGCGCANTCGCACCCGGGACGCCTGCGCCATCGTGTGCCCGAGCAAGATCCGCACATACTGCCAGGTCGCGAGCTCCTAGGCGCACCGAGCGACACGCGATCGAAGCCTCTGTGTGTCAAGCGACGGCGGTTGTAGCCTTCTGGTGGAGCCCGGGAAGTGACTTATCCGAAGTGCTGGTCCTAGGGGTTTGGCCAGCCGCGCTGGATTTCGTAGACGCCCCCACTTGTCCTCTCGGGCTCCGCTGCGCGTCGACGACGATGGTGGCGTAGACCAGGTCGGCGAGGTGTCGTTTGAGGGCTCGGCGTGCTTCGCCGGTGGTCTTGCCTCGGTGATCTTCTTCGCGTAGTAGTCGCGGCCCGGGCCGGGGTGGCGTTGCTGGGTGATCGCGACGCCGTGCAAAGCACTGTTGAGCTGGCGGTTGCCGCGCCTGGACAGCCGGTGCCTTTGGACCTGCCCGGAGGAGGCTTCGATCGGGGCGACGCCGGCGTAGGAGGCGTAGTGGGCTCGGTCGGGGAACCGGGCGATCGGCCCGGTGTGGCCCAGAATCCTTGCGGCGGTGATCGCCCCGATCCCTTGGATCGTGGTCAGCGTGGTCCCGCTTGCTTCGACGGCCTGGGTGATCCGGGCGTGGTTGACGATCAGCTTGGCGTCCAGGCGCTTGAGGTCGTCGAGCCGCCGGCATCACCGGCGCCATCGACTCCGCACGCGGCCAATCCGACCACAACATCACCGTGACCCGGCACTCCGGCTTCGCGGCGTGCAGCGCGGAAGCACTTTTCGTGGCGGCCTACACGGCAGAAGGCTTTGACCCGCACGATCCGAGCTATAGGCAGCTGACCGNGGAGGGCGACGGGCCAGGCGCCTACGGGCNAGTCTGCTACNAGGGATGGGCTCTTGCTCTGATCAGCCGCCCGAACGTGGGTACGACTGACNGGGCAACCCTCTTCCGCTCCACTGTGGACGGTGTCTGGCGCGAGATACGAGGAGCCGGTGGATTTCTGCAGGCTCAGTGTGAGCTGTACGCGTACGGCGTACCCCCTGGCATCGCCGCGCACCTCGACCCCGCACAGCCCATAAACCTGTCATACGCGGGCTGCTGATGACCGTCGGTGCCTGCGGGTGTTTACGGTCGAGCCGGGTCGGCCGCAGGCGTGGCGGCGGCTCCCCCGGCGTTCGCAGGGAGTGCCGGGTGGACGGGCAGGATCAGGGTGAACCGGCTCCCCCGACCAACCGTGCTTTCGAGCTCAATCCAGCCCCCTAGGGCGTGCGCATAGCGACGGGCGATCGACAGGCCCAGACCCGCGCCGCCGGCTGCCCTGTCCCGGGCCCGGTCGAGGCGGTAGAAGCGGTCGAAGATTCGCTCTTGCTCGTGCGGGGGGATGCCGGGACCGGTGTCGCTGACGGCCAGCTGGACACGGCCCCGGTGGCGCCGGACGTCGACCGTAACCTGCCCGCCGGCGCCAGTCGCGCGCAGCGCGTTGGTGACGAAGTTCGATACCACCGTCTCGACCAGGTACGGGTCGGTGTTCAGGTTGGTGTGCTCGGTGTGGGCGCGCAGCCGGACCTGTCTGGTGGCTGCCAGGGCGGTGAACCGGTCGACGAGGCTCTCGGCGAGCGCACCGACATCGGTGGGAAGCAGGTCGGGCGTCAGATCGGGTCTGGTCAGCGCACGCAGATCGTCCAGCAGGCGCGCCATCCTCGCCGTCTCCTGGGCCACGATCTCCCGGGTGTCCAGGTCGTCCGACTCGTCGATCGTGCCGTCGACCAGTGCCTCGGCGAGCCCGGCCACAATCTGGAACGGGGTGGCGATCTCGTGCGCCAGGTCGGTGAGGAACTGGCGCTGCTCGTGGTCGGTGTCGGCCAGCCGGTCGGCCATCGAGTTCAGTGCGTGGCCAAGGGCGGCCGTCTCGGCCGGGCCACCCTCGGAAAGACGCACGGACAGGTCGCCCGCAGACAGTCGCCCGGCGGCGTGGCTCGCCTGCTCCAGCGTGCGCCGGATCCGGCCGGTCCCGCGCCAGGTGACGACCGCACCGGCGAGCCCGACCAAGAGCAGAACGCCCGCGGTGATCCCGGTCAGTGCCAGGGAGAAGCCCGTCTCGGGCTCGACCGGGGCGGTGACCGTGACGGTGCCCCCGGACCCGGCCGCCGTGACTGTCTCGGTTTGCCCGCTCACCGGCTCCCCGAGTGTGAAGGTCGCGTTGGACGCGCGGACGACGACGCGCTCGTCCGCGAAGAACCCTTGCTGGGACTGCGCGGACGCCAGCGACAGGCCGTGCCCGAGCTGGGCCGCCAGGCTCTCTGCGGCCTCGGTGGCCTCCTGGCGTGCCAGCAGGACTTGCTGGCCGCCGGTCAGGCCCTCGAAGACCCAGAAGGTGCCCGCAAGGGCGAGGAGGCCGACCAGGACAAGCCCGCCGACTGCCGTGACAGCCAGTGTCTGAACCCGCCAGCGCCGACGAGGGGTCACGGCTTGTCGAGCCGGTAGCCGACCCCCCGCAGGGTGCCCACGGAGACGGCGTCCCCGAGCTTGCGGCGCAGACCACTGAGGTGGACGTCGACCGTTTTCGCGGAGACGTAGCTGGTGCCCCAAGCCCGGTCCAGCAGCTGCTCGCGGGTCTGGACCCGCCCAGGGGTCTCCATCAGGGCGGCCAGCAAGTCGAACTCGCGCCGGGTCAGGTCGAGCGCATCCTCATCCACCCAGGCGCGACGCGAGTCCAGGTCGGCGCGGACCCGACCGACGGTCAGTACGCGGGCCGGCAGGGGCTGGTCGATACCCGGGCGGCGCAGCCGGGCCCGCACCCGGGCCACCAGCTCGGGCATCGAGAACGGCTTGGTGACGTAGTCGTCGGCACCGAGCTCGAGCCCAGCGACCCTGGCCGACTCCTCGCCCTTGCCTGTGAGCAGTATGACCGGGATGTCGGAGCTGACCCGAAGCTGTCGCACGAGCTCGAAGCCATCGACCTTGGGCATCATCACGTCCACGACCGCCAGGTCGACGGGCTGAGCGGCCAGCTGTTGCAGCGCTGCAGCCCCGTCAGTCGCCTCGACCACTCGGTAGCCCTCACGCTCAAGGTAGCGGCGCAGCAGCAGCCGGATCCCGGGCTCGTCGTCGACAATGAGCACGACCCGCTGACGGTCCACCTTGTAGCCGCTCACGATGACGTCGCCGGCCGAATCGGCTGAGCCGGCCAAGGGTGCCAAGGGTGAACGTGAGGGGTCAGCGGGCCGCCGCTCAGACGTAGACCATCCGGCTTTCGGTACTGGTCGGCGCGACAGAGCTCGTCGCGTCCGCAGCTAGCCGACCCTCGGCATCCGCCACCGCGACCCGAAGCACGGACGGGTCCAGCGCCACCGGTCGGTCCGTCTCCGGGTGCTTGAGCATGACCCACAGCGGCAGTCCAGCAGCGAAGCCGAACANGACCACGGCCAACGGGATGTTCAANGCGATCCAGTTCATGTTCTCGCGGCGATGTGCTCAGGTAGGTCATCGCCACTCTCGCCTCCGAGATCTAGGTTCGCCTCGCACCGTTACAGAACAGTTAGGAGACAGCATGGCCAGGCAAGCGAGTCATGTCTCGTAGATCGTGCCTCCGACGACCTTGAACCAGATCCGACTCTTGCGGTGATGTCTCAGCGTCCGTTCAGACGACACTCGAGGCAACCCCGACGTCTGCGGCGCCCGCGGGCATTCGCGCCCTCCATCCGGCTGACCCAGATCTCGGAGTGCGGGGGGACCACCGACGTCTCAACAAACAGGGCCACCGTCCCGACGCGGACGAACATGACTTCCCAGCGGTCGGCTACCCGTGAGCGCACAACCGGCTAGTAGGTGCGAGTTTCGATGGGACGGCAGAACCTCAGCGGCCCTATGGTGGGCTCCGGAGCGCCGGGAAGCCTGGTCGGCAGCCATTGTCGGATGGGAGCCTGGCTGTGACTGTCGGGGCGGCGTCGACCTCGCTCTACTTCGCTGTGGGTGCGTGGTCGGCGGTGTCCCTGGGCGCCAGCGGGGTGCTGGTCGTGCGGTTGGAGCGTCTGGGTTCGCGGCTGGGTCTGACTGAGGCTGCCCTCGGTCTGATGGCGGGGTTGGCGGCGGATGCGCCCGAGATCACGGCGGCGGTGACCGCGTTGTCCAGCGGGCAGCACGAGGTCGGCGTCGGAGTCGTGCTGGGGTCGAACGTCTTCAACCTGGCTGCGCTGCTGGGGTTGAGTGCGGTGGTTGCGGGCGGAGTGGTCTTTGACCGCAGGGTCGTTGCCGTCGAGGGCACGGTCGGCGTCTGGCTCGCCTTGGTGTGCCTCGTGGTCGTGACTGGGGCAGCGCCCTCGGGCTGGGGGTTGCTGGCGGCTTCGGTCGTGTTCATCCCCTANGCGGTCGTCACGGCGCTTCGTCCGGACCAGCGAGCCAGGCTGCCGCTCCCGCGCAAGGTGCGAAACCTGCTTCTTGATGGCGTNGGACAGGCAGAGCGGGACCTCTGGCCTGTCACGCGCGACATCGAGGCGGTCGGAGGCGCGCCCAGGTCGGGGCCAGGCGATGGCATCTACGCTGTCCTGGCCGTCGGGGTCGTCGTGTACGCATCGGTTCAGCTGGAACGAACCGTGACCGACCTCGGCAGCCGCCAGGGCTGGTCGTCGGCGGTAGTCGGCGCAGTCGTGCTCGCGGCGATCACCAGCCTCCCGAACGCGGTCGCCGCCCTGTACCTGGCCCGGCGGGGGCGGGGTGCGGCCACGCTCAGCGAGGCGATGAACAGCAACAACATCAACGCGGTGGTCGGGTTCCTCCTGCCGGCGACNTTGATCAGCGTCGGCGCTCCGACCCTCCTGAGCGACACCGTGGCCTTCTGGTATGCCGGCCTGACCNTNGCGACCGTGGCAGTCGGCTTCATGCTTCGTGGGATACCCCGGGCCGCCGGCATCTTGATCATTATTGGCTACGCGGTGTTCGTGACACGGATTTGACCAGAGACTCAGCGGCATCCGGTGCGGACCAACATCCGAGGCCGGCCCCGGTCGACCCGGTCTATCGAGCCTTGACGGCCGCCAGCGCTCTGGTAGAAGGGTGGGATGCAACTGTCCGGATGGTTGACCCGCGACCGGCTCGCGGTGTTGGCGGCACTGGCTGCACCCCTGGCCGTCTGCGCGGCGATGACGTTGGTCCGAGACACCTTCGCGAACACCGACGCGGCGCTGGTCCTGGTCCTGGTTGTCGTGGCGGTCGCCGCGAACGGCAATCGGGTCGCAGGAGTCTTGGCGGCAGTGTCTGCCGCGGTGTGGTTCGACTTCTTCCTGACGCGGCCATACGGACATTTCACAATCACTCGCCGCTCGGACATCGAGACGACGGTGCTCATCCTGGCGGTCGGGATCCTAGTCACGGAGTTGGCCGTGTGGGGCCGCCGGAAGGCAGCCCTGGCCAGCGGTCAGGCCGGCTACCTGTCCGGCATCCGCGCAGCAACCGAGGCAGCATCGAGGGGTGGGTCTGCCATGATTGTCGGCGACGTGGCCGACCAGTTGACGCAGTTGCTGGGCCTTCATTCGTGTCACTTCGAGTACGGCGTTGCCGGTGTGGGGAATCCGGCGCGGCTGCGTCAGGACGGTGAGGTGGAGTGGCACCGCGAACCGTGGAACGTGGAGGAGCGGGGCTTGCCCCACGATGTCGACATTGAGTTGATCGTGGAGAGCGGCGGCCGGTTGATGGGCCGTTACCTGATGCGGGCGGCGGCCAACTCCCACCCGACTCAAACTCAGCGGTTCGTGGCGGTCACCTTGGCCGCCCAGGTCGGCGGAGTGCTCGGGCAGCCAGCCAAGAGCACCAGAGGCGCCTGACTCGCGCCGACTGCAGGCACCCACGCTCGACCCAGTCAGCCCGGTGGACTGTGGACCTCAATCTCGAACAGTCTCTCCGTGTCGGCCGGGTTTGGGCGATCAAGGACCATGCCCGCGGGGTAGGAGTTCGACCCCCGACCGCGAGTAGCGCCGTCGGGTTTCGCACCGTCGCGGACCTGAACTCGCAGAGGGACGGCACATCCGCAGGCGTTCGCTCAGCCTGGCACGGGTGAAGTCAGCATCGAGCAAGAGCTTATGCCGGCCCGGCCGGGCCACGAATCCGAATCATGAGGCGGACCAGCCACCCCCCACGCCCCCGTTTGTCGGCACCCTGGGAGAACAGGGTGTCTGCCGGGACGCCGCGTATGCCGACGCGGCCGGGCCGCAGATTTGGATCACAATCCGGGCCGCCTACCCCCCCCGTTAGTGATCAC
>JGI24140J50213_10000961_pt1 | contig 13016 bp, 15 predicted proteins | sample BarGraIncu00222A_FD_50213 | JGI IMG/M metagenome (IMG submission 50213)
AACNGGCTGTCGTCTGCATCCTCCGAGGAGGGGAAAAGAGTGCCAAAAGATTTCCGACTTTTGACGACATCTTTGTTATATAGAAGGAGGGCAGTGGTTTCAGCAGCTCCCCCTTTTGCGTTGTTCCGATAGAAGGAGGGATTCTTGAACAGCAAGACCAGGGGAAGGAGTGCTGAGCAACCAGGAAGAACGAACGTGAACTCCTACTGCCGGGAATGCGGCAGCTCTCAATCTGAACGTTCCAACGATATCTGAGATACAATAGCATCAAGAGCTATTGATCTCGCAAGAGAAGAGGAGATTATCACATGTTACAGAAACGTCTCATCATTGCATCACTCATCATTGCATTGGTTTGTGGTTGCGTTTTCATTGGGCATCCCTTGAAATGTGCCCAGGCTGCCACCGTCACAAACCACTGGACTTGGACTTTTTCAGAAGACCATCTCACGTATGAAGTGTACGAATACAGTGACTGCCACTTCACGGTACTTGAGAACAATGATGGTCACTATTACTCGATTACCGGACACGCCTACCTGACCTGGAACGGGGATCCTAGAGCGTCGGCTGATCAACCAACACGTCAATATTGGAGCAACATCATACAGAAGTACCATGATGAGAATCTGAACGACGCTCTGCTTTCAATATTCGAGCTTGCGCTCAGTCTACCGAGCCTTGTAGTTGCCACCATTAAGAATTTCATAGGGAGTATTGTTGGAGTAGGGATTGGTCAGGTTACGGGAGCCGCGCGGACTTATGGCCTCGCAACTGATCGAACGAAAGTCTTCTACGAGATATTCGTATGTGGAAAAGCCGCATGCGATCTTGCCAGCACTCCAGGAATTGTGATCCCGACCGAATCCATTCCTCCGGTTTCAGAATAGGAGACTAGGTCCTGTCTGAGTGACACGTGGGACACCGGTTGCACAGTGGCGTTTGTGATCGGTGTCCTACAGCAGAATGTCGACAAAGGAGGTAAGTATGTCATGAGGGGCGATAGGATCGTGGATCCACAAGAGACGGAAGACAGCCAGTCCAGAACCTTGCGGCAACGCACAAGAGGTTGGATTCGTGGATGCAGCAGTGCTCGGCTACTGACTGTATGGGTGGCGACGGAGATCTATGTCCGGGTGATGCAGTTGACACTGCCGGGCAACAATCGGCTCATAGTGGAGGTGGTTTTATTGCTGTCAGCACTTGTTGGCATGGGGAGTTCTACGCTGGTTTATCCGTTCCATGGAAGGTCGCGGCTAGGCATGACGCCAGTTACGAGTTCCATGCCACGATTGCAGACTACAACCATTCTCAGCGCGTTTGCCGCTCTTTCCATGCTGGTGGGATTGACGTTCGGTGAGTTGGCGGGCGGAGGGGCCCCCAGCATCGGGCTCTATCAACCAACAGTTGTGCTCGCACAGACAGCACGACACCTTCAATGGTTGTGGCTGGCAGCAGCAGTGGGACTGGTTTTTGTTGCTACTGCAGTAGTCACCCAGCCTTGGTCCCTTCGTCTTGGGACAATCGCAACTTTCTGTATCCTCTCCGGGGAGGCGTGCACGCTGCTGCTGTTTCTCTGCTTGCACAACACGTCGGCTGTCGTAGGGTTGATGCTCTTTCAGCTCGTCGTCGGGAATGTGGTGCTGTCCACTGATCTGTGGCAGAGCGAACCGGGTGATGACCTGAGCCCTCGTGAGGAGGAAAGGTGGCTGGAGCACCACCAAGGGAACATGTAGACTGGCCATGGGAGACGAGGGATGAGCATCTTTGGCACGACCCCTGTTCGTCTGGTTTTCATGGAATGGAGTATCTGCAGATACCAACAACATCTGCAAGTGGTGATAGTCTACGAGGGAGTAAGGCATAGTTGACGGCAGGATTGATCCAAAGGAAACGATGGGTAATGGCGTGTCAGTAGTCACTGTGATGCGTAGTTGTGGTTGGGGGTGCGTTCATGAGACAGAGTGTCAATGGACCAACGACAGAAGAAACGGAGTTGACGAGGAGAAGAGAAGGAGTGCAGGAATGGTTGACAATGTGTGCTCTTTCCCGATGGTTTGTAGCCGGCGAGATGAGCGTTGCCGGCATTATGGCTCTCGGTTGGCCGTTCATTTCTCGTGCAGTGGCCCGGCAGATTGCATCCGGAAGGACCACACCAGCTACTCTGACAGCGCTGGCGCGCCAGGCTCAGACTGGTTCTCGGCAAATGGGCATTCTGGTTATTGCCGCGTTGGTGATCGTAAGTATCATCAGTGCGTTGCCGTTCCTGCGAAAGCGCACTGCACGCATTGATGCTCTCCTTCGCACGCACTCAGAACGAGCCTTGCACATCACGACGATCCTGAGCGGTCTCGCATTCTTCGCTGTGATGTTTGGATACTCCATGGTCCAGCAAGTATTGTCAAAGAGTTCAACTGACCCAACGAGCTACCTCATGCAAATCGCAACATACCTTCAAAGGATGTGGTGGGTCATTTCAGCTGGGCTGGTCCTTATCGTTGCATCCGTCGTGACCCAGCCCTTTGTCGGTCATTGGCGGATGGCGAAGAAGGTCCTTCTTCTTGCTGTTGAAGCCTGCGTCCTGTTCCTCGGCCTTCGTTTCGGGAGTGAAGGAGTCCTCGTCGAACTGGCGCTCCTTCACCTCGTTGTTGCCAATATCATGCTATCCGTTGCCTTGAACAAATCGGGTGGAAAGCCTGATCTCAGTGAGGACGAGGGAGATGCACCAGCAGTTACCGTGACGTAACGGAGCGTATACTGTTGCCATCCCCGTCAGCATCCGAATGAAGGCGATGACCCATCACCACCTATGAGACCAGAAACCGCCAGGGTTAGTTTCTCATCCCATTGTGGGCGTCTATGCACGATGATGAACTTGGCAAGTCCTCCTACCGCCGCCGCGTCAGTCCTCTCCTTCGGTTCGATCATTGTGCCGACCTCCACCCAAAGGATAGGAGTCGTCTGTTTCCTTGCAACTCATATTGACAATCGTTCCAACACAGCAACTTCTGCCGATGAACAGAAGTTCTCTCACGAAAAGGATGACCGGTACCGGACAAGCGATATGAACCTGTGCGCAAGTAGTGAACGGCTGTGATCAGCAATCGGCCCTTGTCTGCGTCCTCCGAGAGGGGAAAAGAGTGCCAAAAGATTTCCGACTTTTGACGAGATCTTTGTTATATAGAAGGAGGGCAATGGTTTCAGCAGCTCCCCCTTTTGCGTTGTTCCGATAGAAGGAGGGATTCTTGAACAGCAAGACCAGAGGCAGGAGTGCTGAGCAACCAGGAAGAACGAACGTGAACCTCACTGCCGGGGAATGCGGCAGGCCAGCGAATCCATAGAGATGTCGTGATACAGTTGCAAAGGAAGCAAGGACAGTTCAAGAGTGGATTTCGCTCCGTACAGATTTGCTCATTATGAAACAAGGAGGAATGGTATGAACAGTAGGTTCAAAAGAGGTCTGATTTTCGTTGCAGTTATGCTTGTGTTATGTCTGATGTCTTCTGTGGTCTCTGCTGCCGCGATTGATCAAGCGCTGCCAACGCCTGGTATTGCTCCCGAAGGTCCCCAGACTCCTATTGGCATTATTACCAAACCAGTACAGGGCAAGCCTGGCATGCAGCTCTACAGAAGCTAGAGGAGAAGAATGAGTCTAAGAAAGATTGTCTTCCTTGTACTTCTCATCATCGTATTACTTCTCGGTGTTCTGATCTTGTGGAATTGGGTAGTGATTCGGTGATAGAGCTTAGTCGGATCAGAGTAATCCAAGGCGGTCATGAGAGGGTCAGGAGACGGCTTATGATGGCACGCAGGGTCAGAAAGGACAGACTCGTCTCGAATTATGGCACTACAGCAGGTTTTCTTCTGATCGCTTTCTGTGCTGTCGTGCTGCTCACTGGCTGCGGGGGAAACCCCGCAGCCAGTGATGTATCTCCGTATGATACCGGCAGCATGTACTGGGATGTCCAGGGAGTGCAGCAGGCGCCAACCACGGCAGCATGGACACATGTCTGGGACCAGTCGTACGAGAATCAGATCATCCCGGTTTTGGGCACGGTAGCAGAAGGCAGGCTTTACCAGGGGGGACAGGGACTTCTGGAACTGGACCTGGCGACCGGCAAGGAACTTCTCAATGTCAACTGGACGAAACAGCACCCTGTCTACCTGGAAAGTGCACCACTCCTGTATCAGGGCAAGCTGTATGGCATCGTGTCGGAACAGAAGGAGACGGAGATGGCCGGTGTCGGGCTGCTGTACCAGCGGCTGTCCTGCCTGGATGCCACAACCGGCAAGATCCTGTGGCAAAGTGACGAGGTTGGCACGTGGGAAAAACCGTGTGGCCACCCTCTCCTCCTTGGTGGCAAGGTGTACGTGGCTGCCTGTTTCCCTGTCCCGGAATCCGGAAAGGCACTGGAGACCGATGTCCACGCGGCGGTCGGTATCTGGGATGCAGCGACCGGAAAGCTGACAGGACGCATCCCACTCCCAAACGGCACCTATCCGGGCCTCACCAACCTCGTTTCCGATGGCGCTTCCATCTATGGCAATGCCAGGTACAGCCCCTCGTGGGGACATGTCTGTTCCTCCCTCTTCCGGTATGACCCTGTTACCGCCCGAACGTCTTGGTCGATCAGCTACCCGACTGCTTCCAACGATTTCATCAACATGTCTGTCGCTCTTGCCGTGGACGGAGAAACGCTGATAGCGGTCTTCAGGGCAGAAGATAGTCCCTATAAGGCAGACGGTACATCGACAATTCCTACACCTGCGCGTCACGTAGCAGCAGCGTTTGACACGGCAACCGGGCATCTCCTGTGGAGCAAGACAAAAGAAATTCCGCTTCCTCCTATGAATACCGAGCAGTCGCCTGAGGTTGCCGTACAATCGGGTGTTGCCTTTTTCACCGTTCAAGATGGCACCCTGTTGGCTGTCGACGAACGCACGGGAGCACAAAAGTGGTCCTTCAATGCTGGGAGCTTCGCCTTCCGTGGTGAAACCCCGGGTTCGCATATCGACTGGTATCTTAATCTTCTCCCCATGGCGACCCGTGACGTCCTGTACGTGCAGGAAGGAGAGAACGATCTCGTAGCCCTCGACCCGGCAACTGGTGCCAAACTCTGGCAAAAGACCCTGCTCACACGCGGGGAACAAGAGGCGGAGTCGAAGCAGCTCTGCTGTATTGTCCCCGTCGACAAGGGACTCATCATCGTGACAGCAAACTCCTCTGATCTGTACCCGATCATTGAACTCTGGAAGTAAGCAGAGTGTCAATGGGGTCAGGTCTACACTCTTGTAGAACCATTGATGTCAGACAGAAGAGCCCGAGGGCATATGCCCTTGGGCTCTCGGTCTCTTGAGCACTATCCGCTACATCTTCCCTGTCAGCACCTGAATGAAGGCGATGATGACGCCAACGCCCATGACCCCCTCGCCATCCATGAAGCCAGATGCTGCCAGGGTCTCCACTTTGGATGCTTGCACATGACGATGAGTCTGGTGAGTCCTCCCCCTTGTTGCCGCGACGGAGATGAAGAAAGGCAGGCATACGCCGATGCCGATGGTCATCACTGGGACGTTCAGCATCTACAGGTCGGACATCGTGACCGCGACAAGCGATGACTAAGGGTACGGGATACAGCCGGACTTGAAGTCCTGCAGCATGTCATCAGTCAGACCTGGCGCTGGGGCGTCCAGCAGGACGGGGAAACGTTCCGTGCTGTTCATTGCTGTTGTGTCTCTACGGCTCTGAGAGCACCACCTGAGGTCCAGGATCGTCGGTCAGAATGACGCCCGACATGCCGGTCGTGTCCACAATGGCGATGACGCGTTGTGTGTCGATGTCGACGACCGCGGAAAGACCTGCAGCGCGTGGGTCTCCTGTTTCCAGTGGGATCGTCACAACCCGGTGCAGGTGTACGTAGCCGCTGCTGAGGTACAGCATGGTGGGATCATACGGGAGCATTGGTTTCCCTTGCTGGCCTCCAGGGTACGGTATCACGTGCTGATAGACTGCTGCAGTCATAGGGTGTGCCTCGACGACCCGCCCCACTGCTGCCACACTCACATCGCGTGAAGCGATTTCCTCACCTGTTGCCAGATCCTGCGCTGTCAGCGTACGTGCATCAGGAGGGGCGATACGAACGACGCCCTCGGTGAGCGATGACGACTGTGACGACGAGGCGACAATGCCGACCACGCCATGTCCCGGCAACAGAAGCAGGTGACCGGTCCCACCCGCCAATTCGGCTCGCAACAGGCCGGTCCCGGCAACCTCGCAGACACTTGTCAGAAGTCCGCGTGGATCGCGACCGGTCAGCGAGGCAAGCGCCCGTTGCAACGCACTGGGAGCAGAGGCTACTTCTACAGGGACCAGGCGGACAACGCCGGCGGGAATCGTCTGTGTCTCGTGGACTGCCGTCACCATTGGTCGCGTCCAACGGTACCAGACCGTGCCCGTAACCATCACGAGCACGACGATTGCCAGTGCGCACGAGGTCTGTGCGACCATGTGCATTCTGTGCCGCCGCCGGTCCAGCCGGGCAATCAGGCGTGCAAGCGACGCCTGGGTGTGAGCATGGTTCGGGACCGGCTCCCAGTCTGTTGTTTCCAGCAATTGCTCTATGTCTCTGTCATCTGTTTGCATGAGGTTGCCTCTCACCTATAGAACGCACATGAGGTCAAATGTCCGAAAGCTTGTGGCGTAGCAGTCCGTATGCATGGTTGAGAGCTGCTGTCACTTTGCGAGGACGACATCCCAGCTCACGCGCAACGTCCCTCGTCGCCATTCGCTCAACATGTCGCAATGTCATGCATGCACACTCAAACGGCTTCAGCAGACTGACAGCGTTCAGGATTTCTGGGGCGTGCGCTTCGATATTCTTCACCGTGTCATCATCGGGGTCGCTGCAGGCGATTTCGGTGACGCCGAGCAGTCCTTCTCGCTTTCTTCTCCGCAGCTCGTCCATCGCACGGTTACGCGCCACGCAGTACAGCCATGGCAACAGGGGGCGACGTGTCGAGGCGAGCCAGCCGAGGTGGCTGGTGAGCCGCGCAAACGTCTCTTCAGCAACGTCCTCGGCCAGGTCTCTGTCGTGCAGGATACTGAGAGCATAGGAGTAGATATGATGGTGATGACGGCTGTATAGGACTGTAAATGCACGCGAGTCCTCCCGTGCCAGTATCAGCAACTGCTGGTCGCTCTTCTCCTGCAGATTGGGTTCCACTCCCACCTCCAATATGAGTATACGCACAAGACAACACAAAGACGAGCCAGCTAATAGCATACACGCTGTTTGGCCAGAGAGTTGGCGCGCAGACATGCTGGGAGGTGTGGACGTGCTGCGCAAAGGAGCATGTATTGGTGGAACATTCGTGGTGATTCGGACATTCTGGACGATCTCCGTTATATAGATGAGAGGAGGTGAGATGGAGGTTTCAACAATGAGCAACAACATCTCCTCCGGCAGTACCACGTGGAAACCAGAGGGATACTTGGTACCAAGAGACTAGAGGAGGACTTTATGAAGAAGCGAACGCTTGGCATTGTCATTGCAGTAATGCTGGGAGTCAGTGGTTGTGTGGCAGTTGCTCTTGCGCACACCTCTCAACCTGCTGTCCATCCAGAGAATACATCTCAGAATACTCTCGCGGACAACGACATGGAGTATTTCACTTCGAGGATTTCAGATTTCGGCATAGAACTCAAGCCCCTTGACGGAGTGCCGAGCGTCACCGAAGACACGGCCATCGTTATCGCGAAGCACAACGCTCCGATAGCAGGAGATGCAGACCATGTCACGGCCATGTACACCAGTTTCTCCGACTATCCCGCAGGCCCGAACGGGTCTCCCCTGATAATGCCTGGAACAAACAGAATCATGAAGGACGTCTCCGTCTGGATCGTGACCTTTCACGGTGCGCACATATTCCACTCCGGTCCCTGTATGATAGATGCCAGCGGCAACCAGATTCCTTCGACCAGAGATCCATATGTGTTCGGAGACGCGAATGTCGTCCTCGATGCCGAGACGGGTGAAGTGCTCGAAAGCTTCAGTTACAACGCCCCATCGGCAGATCAGAACTAGTGTCGGCGGTCCACCTGCGAGTCAATTTTCAACAATGCAACAGGATGTCATTTCGATGTTTTCATGGAATGCGTTTCTGACTTCTGACGGGATCTTCGTTATATGAGTGAAGGGAGAAGGTTTCTGCAATCTCCTCCCTATCGCGCTATGGATGTGAAAGAGAATGGAAAGGAGGCGCTGGTCATGAGTGTGAAAGAGTAAGCACGAAGAGTGTGAGCTCCACTTGCCGGAACTGCGGCAGGCGTTTCGTTCAAGGAAGACATCATTCGAGGGGGTGTGCCATGAGAAAGAATCAAGCTGGGTTGCGACAAGCAATGCCAATGCGACATTTCAATATTGGGCAGAGGGCGGTTATACTTATGGATATAAACATCTCAACATTTTGACCTACTATTGGGCCCATAATTCGCCCATGTATGGGTACGGTGATCATCAGATTACCAGTATTACTCCGGTAGTTGGGACATGGGAACCGATACAAGTCAAATGGACTGGCAATGGAACATGGAGCATTACGTATAACTAGCAGGTAGGAACCGGCCCCGATGGGCCCAGCCTGGCTACTGGACATACGCTCTGGAGCTACGGAATGCAGGCGGGGTTAGAATCAACATCATCTTCAAGCAGTCTTACGAACGCTGTTGCATCCAGTCTGCAATGGATGGATTCCCAGGGAACATGGCAGTCTGGATGGAATAGTGCCTATTTATACGTCGTTCCACCGGCATCTGCATCTTGGGTCACCCAGTATCAAAGTGTTACCAGCAGTCAGTGAGACGGCTGACACAAGGGAGGTACCATGAAGAGAAGAAGAGTACTGGGTTCACTTGCAGTGATGTGTACAGTGCTGGTTGCTGCCACCCTGATCTTTGTAAATGCGGGGCGTTTTCAGAGAGTCCTCGAGGCTGAAGCAGCGCCGATCGAGATCGCAACAACGCTTCCGTCGTGGAACGGCATGAGTCTTCGTGACACGGCGGTGCAGTGGGCTGCACTCTGCGGTGAAGAACATCCCACGGACATACGGTTTGTAGAGACCACACGGCAAAAAGCAGCAAAATTGCTGGATGGCGCCAGAGTAGATAGTGATAATGCCTGTTATGCAGTAGTTTTGCACGGGAATTTTGTCGACACAAAGGCGTTTACGCCCGATGGCCGAAGCATGTACGGAACGACGATGACCTTTATTATTCGCAGTACGGATGGAGCCATGACGGATTATGGTCTCAACGATCTGCCTTATGCTGATCTTGACACTCTAGGTACTGTCAAAGCCATTGCTCCATAGGACAGGCAGAGAACATCTCTTGGACTAGAAGGCGCGATCTGCGCCAGCCATCATCGGCTGGCGCAGATCGATAGTAGATGAGAACGTGAAGATGAGGTGGAGAGTCTCTACTATCTAGGGAACCACTGATTCATGCCTTTCGTGGGTTACTCCACAGTGACGGCAGTTTTCAGGTCCATGCGAACAAATCACGAAGAGAGGTCTGCTGGAACCCTCTTTTTCATCGACCAGAGATCCGCATTGGTTCGGAGACACGAATGTCGTCCTTGATGCTGAGACGGGTGAAGTCCTCGAGGGCTTCAGTTACAACACGCCATCGTGAGTGTGCGGCAAGCATGAGGAATCACGGAGGTCCAAATATGTGCGTCAGAGTCCCTGGTATCCTGTACGCTCTTGCAGAGGGATCGGTCCAAACATTGCCGCCGCGCTACACTGGAAGTGAAGGGAATGATCTCCACTGCGATGCCGCAACGATACGGTGCGCTGACGGCGCTGCTGACCGGGTTTCTGTCCATACCGCTTGTACGATGAAGTCCCTGTTGGAGGGCATGTGATATGAGAACAATGACATCTAGACTCAGTTCATGGATCACAGCATTCGTGAGCATCCTGCTTGCACTCGTTCTTGTGGCAGGTTGTGCACCGAAAGCTGTTCCCGTAGAGGAACGAACAGTTAGCATGCTGATGAAAACCAATGTAACATCGTCTGCGTACGACGCTGTACCGCTCACATGGAATGTTGGACAGAACACGCTCCAGAGTTCTGGAACGACTGTCTTGCATGCAGATAACCCGACTGGTGACGCGAAGCTGTACTGGTTAGCTCCTTCGCCTGCTACGCCAATCTGCGTCGTCCAGCAGTGGGGAGTCAAGGACGACCTGCCGCTCATGACAACAAAATCACAAAGTGACCTCGATATCTACACTCCCCCTGTGGGAATGCAGTATCAATACGGTATGGGAGGGCCACTTGATCAGACCTTCGTTCGATGGTATGCAGAGGAAAGCAAGAGTTTCCTCACCACCAAAGGCGAGATTCTGATGTCTTCTTCTCAGACGACGCTGGACGGGACCATCTTGACCGTGACAGAGAAGAGTATCTGGCAAACTACCGTTCCTGCCCCGAAGACGCTGACACTGACAGCCACTGTCCCTTCCGGCCTGAAGCAGATGGAAATCCTATATGGAAGTGGAAACACCGAGAACGGATTTGTTTTTGTTGAAGCATCTCTGGCTCACGTACTGATGAATACGCCGGACTCCATTTGGCTTCTTCGCATGAATAGTGGAGTCGGATCATGGGTAGATTGTGGCGATCTGTCCGCGTTTGGTGGAAACATCTTTTCGGACCTGGCCCCGAGTTCTGCACGCGTCGGGTCTCTTCTCTACTTCACTCACAGCCACAGCGGAATCGGTTGCATCGACACAGCAGCAGCCTCGCCCTCGATAACGGTTCCCGAGAAGTTCAATACACTTCTGGACAAACTCTATTCCGAAACCCCTGCTGACGCTGTGTACGCGGTTCCAGCTCAGTTGGCAAGCTACGGCAACGGATTGATCATTGAGTATCCCGACACTGACTGGAACAGCATCTACTACGCTGTGGATGAGTCTGGAACGGTGATTGGAACTCTTAAGGCTGACAAGACGTCGGTGACAGTCTTCGACGCAAAAGGGGAGCAGGGTTCCTCTCTTCCTCTTCAGAATGCGGCTGGGAGTATCTCTCTTCCTTCTATCGATCTCTTTCAGGCCGACATCTTCTAGCCACAGTAAAGCAGCTAACACAGTCTATGCCACACTTCGCTGAGACTGTTTTACAACAGAAAGGAACTTATCAAAGTTCTGTCAGGTGTAGTAAAGCCTTGGTAGATGCATTGAGGTTCTGGTATTCCGGGCCTTCTGTCCTGCCGATTAGCAAAAACGTCGCCACCGCGTTATATTTGTAGTGAAGGGTATGACCTCCGCTGCGACGCCGTAACGATACGGCGCGCTGACGGCTGTGGTGACCGGGTCTCAATTCACCATACTTGTTGAAGGCACCTGTTGGAGGAGCATGGCATGATAACAACGAAATCACGATCCTGTTCAAGGATCGCCACATTCATGAGCATCTTGCTTGCTGTAGTTCTGGTGGCGACAGGTTGTGCACCGAAAGCTAACCCTGAGCTAGTGACCGATCAGTTGTTCGTGAAGGAGTTCGTGTCTGCGTTGATCGACGAGAACTACACTGCCGCTGGAGCCTGCTTTGCGTTTCCGATCCGGGAGAAGGAGCTGCATAGCTGGCGGGCGCGAATTGCAGCAGCAGCTGACCCGGGCACCTTGTCACGCTTTCAGGTTGGTGTGGCTGACAATTTCGCTTTCGGCGGAGTCCAGGAGTATGTGGACACCGATGGTTTCCGCATCTCCCGAGATGAGGCGTTCGCGGCGATTATGCCCACCGTCAAGAAGACCCCGGAGTACGCAAAGATCATGAAACGCTATGGTGCAGCCATGAAACGTCTTGATGAGGCTGCTGATTCGAGCAAGGTCGATTCCGTCACATATCGTGATGCATATCAGGGAAGGATTCAGCTGGATGGCCTGTGTGACCTGCTGGCTCCGAAGTATGTGGTACCGCCGGCGGATGGAGCCAGGTGTGTCAATGTTGTCTTCATGGCATCAGGATACCTGCGCAGCGAGCTGGTGACGATCGTCCGTCTGATTCCTCTGGGTTCCGGCTTCGGCGTCACCGATTTCATCATCGGAGATACCAAAGGGGAGTGAACCGTGGACTGACGAGAGGAAGTGGAACGAAGGAAACAGGTACGGTCATTTCGTCGCACGGTGGATTACATCAGCGTTTGCGGTAACGTCGACGCTCTCGCTCCGAAATGCCCCAGGTAACGCACCCTTCTCGTCTCTCTTGTTTGGACTTCTCTCCCGCAAGTTAGTCAAAACATCGCTACCGCGTTACACTCGTGGTGGAGGGTATGATCTCCGCTGCGACGCCATATGGATATGGCGCGCTGATGGCGCTGCTGACTGGGTTCCATTCCAACGCCCTTGTTGAAAGAAGGCACGTGTTGGAGGGGCATGATATGAAGACAGCCAAATCACGATCCTGTTCACGGATCGCCACATTCATGAGCATCCTGCTTGCCGTAGTCTTGGTAGCAACAGGTTGTGCACCTACTCAAGATCAGAAGCCGACGCAAGATCAACTCCTGGGCAGAGTCATGTCCACCGACAGCAATAGTGTGCAGATTGTCCGGCGCGAAATCCGCTGGTTCTCGGCGGACGTATGGAACTTGACGAGCTCAACGGGATATTTGATGCCTCTCACGAGGAGCCAGTTGGCAGGGTCCATCGCTGGACGCTTTGAAGCACTGACAGATATTGGCACAGTCGTGATGCCGCTGAATGAGAAGGATCCAATGTTTGACACTGTTGATTCCGAGGAGATCCAGGCAGCCCGACTCATGACCGACGTGTGCCTGGCTTGTGCGGAGACGCTCCATGGACCGGTTGCGAGCGTTAAGGACATTGCTGGACGCGTTGCCAAAGAAGGAACGCTGACGGCACAGGATTCTGCATACCTGAATAGTCTCGCCATCAATCTTGAGAGCGCATCCTCGTGTATCGGAGACTATATCATAGAGAAGGATCCC
>JGI24140J50213_10000962_pt1 | contig 13014 bp, 17 predicted proteins | sample BarGraIncu00222A_FD_50213 | JGI IMG/M metagenome (IMG submission 50213)
GATGGCGACGTGCATCGACCTGTCCTCGACCCGGCGGAGTGCAGTGAGACTCTTGCTTCGTGCTTGCGCGACGGGCTGATCGGGCTCTATCGGACCGAAGGGACTGAGAACCGCGATCTGACGGCCGACGAGGCTGGACGGACGGTCGTTGATTGGAGCTCGTGGGGTCCGGCCGCCGACGGACTCTTCCTGTACCCGCGTGACGACGCCTAGTCCTGAGCCTCGCCCCGAAGTGCTAGTGGGCTGACCGGACTGAGCCGTCCGCCACTGCTTCGGGATCCCGCGTCCGTGGGGGGCGAAGGGTGGCCCAGGCGGTCAGGGCCGCCGCACCCAGCGTGGCTAGGCAGACGGCCCACACGGCGAGCCGGGCTCCCTCCTGGTAGGGCTCGACGGCGGCCGCCCGGCAGCCAGCGGAGATCTCCTCACGTTGATCGGGGGTCAGTTCGCCACCGGTAACCACGCCATTCCCCGGCCGGAAGTGCCACGCCGAACCGCAGATCCCGGCCGGGCTGGAGACCTGAGACTCCAGACGGCTCAACGCAAGGAGCAGCGCGATCAGGCCACTCGCGACGAGAAGCAGCCCGACCATCGCTGCGAACAATGCCAACGTCTTCCGGTTCACCCGGCAAACGGTAGCCCTGGATGTGCCGATAGCCGTCGCTCAGACGCAGACCCAGCAGTACAGGCGCTGCTGCTTGTCTCGGGCCTGGCGCGCCAGCCCCGCCAGGCTGTTGAGGAAGGTGGCCAAGACCTCAGGATCGCCCTGGCCCCAGAACTCTTCTGTTTGCGACCACGGGACACCCAGTTCGGCAAGGCGTTCCGAGGTGGCTGCAGCTAGAGCATCGCGGAGGGGGTCAGTCAGGGTCAGGACGAGTCGCTCGCCGCCATCCTGCTCCGCCACTGCGTGCCCACTGCGCGGGTCCCCGACGATGTCGTCGTAGGCGCGCCCGGTCAGCAACGCCTCGAGCGTGCCCATCTGCACGACCGGGTCAACTCCGTCCCCGAACACCGTGAAGAAGTGGGCACCGGAGTCGGGCGTGGGACTCCACCAGCCGGATGTCCTGCGGCGAAATAGGCCCCGGCGTCCCGGGTCCTGCGGAGCCAGGGCCGCAGCGGCTCGTCCGGGGCCGCCAGGCCGGTTGATCACGGAGGCGGCTTGCTCATCGGACGTGGCTGCGAAGTAGTCGAAGAAGACGCCCATGACCTCAGTGTGCCCAAGAGTCAGCGCCCTGCACGTCAGCGGCCCCAAGGAGGACCTCGGGCCGTTGCTTGGAGTGGTCGGTCCGCTTGTCGCGTCGTGCGCGGATCGGGCAATCTGTCCACGTGGCGAAGGCAGATGGGCGGCGCGGCGGGCCGGGCGAAGGTGCGCTGCTGGCGCTCTTCCGTGCGATCGATGCACGCGATGACCTCGAGATTGCGCGACGGCTGGACTCATCGCGCAATCTCGCAAGCTGTCCGATTCGTATCGGGGCGAGCCGCCATGATGCCGAGACGTACTTCCTTGCTGCGATCCGTCACTACGTGTACGGCGGCGACACGGCGCTGCACATCGCTGCTGCCGCGCATCAACGAGAACTCGCCGAGTCGCTCGTTACGAGAGGCGCCGACGTCCGCGCTCGTAACCGAAGGGGAGCGGAACCGCTCCACTACGCCGCGGACGGGAGTCCCGGCGGGGAGTACTGGGATCCGGTGGCACAGGGTCACGTGATCACGTATCTCGTCGAAGCGGGCGCTGATCCGAACGCGTTGGACAGAAGTGGTGTGGCGCCGCTGCATCGAGCCGTTCGAACTCGTTGTTCAGCGGCGGTCAGCGCCCTCATCGACAACGGTGCGAATCCGGAGCTGATGAACAAGAACGGTTCGACCCCGCTGCACCTCGCCGTTCAGAGCACAGGCCGGAGCGATTCTGGCTCGGCAGCGGCGAAAGACGAACAGGGTCGGATCATCGCCGTGCTTCTCGAGCACGGCGCGAGTCCGACCGATGCCGATGCGAACGGCAAGACCGTCGCGGCCGCGGCATCCAGTGACTGGATCCGTGAACTGCTCGGCACACCCGACGGCTCTGGGGCGTGTCTCGGAAGTCATGAGAGATAGAGCAGGATCGCAGCGAGGACGACGCCCGCCTCGTTCGCCAGCGCCTGGCCCGCTTGAGTCTCGCGTCAGTGTCTGGGGTGGCTCACGACGGCGGTGCCAAGTTCGAGGTCGACGGTCGTTGTTGGCGGCGCGCCGCCTTCCGGGTCATCGCGCAGCATCGCCGCCGACTGGCGCTGCTCCAGCTCGGTCCGTTTCCCTGGCATGAAGAACGCCGCAGCCTCGTCGTAGGCGACGGGCGCGACGGAGGCGTCGCGGGACCCGTGGCGACGCAGCAGCCGGCGTCCGCGACGACGGAAGATCATCACGTCGACCACGCCCAGCACCACGAGGCCCACGGCCAAGCCGGGAATCGTCAGCGCGAAGGCGAACACCATGTCCCCAGGATGGCATGCGCGACAGCCGGCAGTCGGCGCGCGTGCGAGCTCGCGGCCCTGGGTGCGCTGGAAGTTGAGGCGCGACGTTATTGGGCCGGTCTCAGCATGAAGCTGATCGGTGGGCATGCTCCTGCACGTGCTGTTCCAGCGGCCTCGAAGCCGTGTCGTTCATAGAAGGGCAGAGTGCGTGGATTGGGTGTCTCGAGGTAAGCGGGCAGATGACTCGCGTCGATGAGGTTCAGGCAGGCGGAGAGAAGGCGGGTGCCGAGCCCTTTTCCGTGGGAGCCCGGCTCGACTCCGAGCCACGGCAGGTACCAGTGCGGGTACGTGGGATGAGACTCGACCATCTGGCCAACGACGGCGAAGGTGTCGGAGTGCTTGTCGGCCGCGACGCTGTCGGTGAGCACGCGGGCGATGGCGTCCCCGTTCGGTTCTGCTCCGGGAGGGAGCCAGAGCGCAACGGCCGCGAGGTCGCTCAGCCCCCAAACGGTCCCGGCCTCGAAAGCCAGGCCGCCGAAGGCGTCAAGGAACCTTGGGAAGTGCTGGTGATACGACCTCAGCGAGGGGTACAACCAGCGCTCGACCGGGTCCTGTGCGAAAGATGAGACAAGTGTGGCGTAGACCTTCTCGCGTTCGTCACCAGTGATGCTGACGAACGAAGGTTGCTGCTCCGACCCACGGTCTACCTGATCCATCGTCACCGCTCAGCTGTCGGCGCTGGCGGTCTGGCTGGCTGGATGAGTGGAGAGGTACTGCACAGAGCTCTGTGGCACAAGGGTCGTCTTGATGGAGGTCCTGGCCAGCGGCACCTGGGCGAAGTCGAAGGAATCCTGCCACGTGTAGGCACCGTTGTCCGGAGTGGTCGACGTCAAAGTGGGCAGACCGAACACCCACTCCACGAAGGCCTGGACAGATGGGGCGAAAGCAGCCTGTGTGTGGTCCACGTAGCCCGCCTTGGCGTACGGGCTCACGATGACCAACGGGGTACGCATACCCAGACCCGCAGGGGGCACCACGTGGTCGTAGAAGCATCCACAGTCGTCGTAGGCGATCACGATGGCAGTGGACGCCCAGTACGGGCTGTTCTGGACTGCAGCGACCACTGAGCCGATCCAGTTGTCGCCCTGGATGAGGGAGTCAGCGTTGTGCTGGCTGTTCTTGGGCAGCGGGGTGACGTACGAGACCTGGGGCAGGTGACCGGCAGTGATGTCGGTCAGGATGTCCTTGGGGTGCTTGGCTGTGGCCGTCTTCTGGCTTGAGTTCTCCCACGTGGAGAACATGCACCCCGGGCACCAGATGTTCTCCCCGGTGCCGGAGTCGTAGTAGGCGCCATACAAGCTGTACGAGATCCCGTTGGCTGCCAGCACGTTGTCGTAGAAGTCAGGCACATAGGGCACCGGTGATCCAGCGATCCGAGGGCCCTTGCCAGCAGCGTCTGGGACGCAGGGGGCAACCCAGATCTTGCTCGGACCCCACTTGACGTGGTCGGGGGAGATGCAGCCCCATCCGGTGCCACCGGTCAGCCCGGCAGCGGGAACGGGGTTGTCACCGTAGAAGCCGTCCGTAGTCAGCGAGCCCAGCTGCAAGTGTTGCACCCAGGACATCACCGGAGTCTGGCTGTAGGTGTTGTCGCTGATCGCATACGTGGTGGCCAGGGACCACAGGATCGGCACCGAGGTCGGACCAGCCTGGGTGTAGCAGGCGTACGTGGGTGCGATGCAGCCATTGATCTTGTAGAAGCCGTCCATCTTGCCGCCGTCGGTGGCGGTGGCCTGGCCGGCGACCGAGTGGTCCACGGTCGGGACGATGTCAGTGGTCGGTCCCAGCGGGATCGTGGTCGTGCCCACCTGTCCCGTGGTGACTCCGTTGCAGCGGTTGCTCTGCTGGACGCACATGGCTCCGAGCAGGTTGTCGAAGGTGTGGTTCTCCTGGTAGATGACCACGACGTGCTGGATGGGCATCCCGACAGGCGGGGTTGCGGCCCGAGAGGAAGCGGTGGCTGGGCTCACCGCCGCCACGACTACACCCGCGAGCCCCAGCAGGGGCAGCGTAATGATCTTAGTCCTCATCGCGTCCGGCTTTCTTAGCCGTGCTGCGGACGTTTCGGCGGAGTCGAGACCAAGAGTCGCGTTGCATGTCCGTGGCTCTCTGGGGGCAGTCTTCGGCTAGCAATGTCACCCGGTCAAGGCCGACACGCCCAAGCCGTCCCAGATCCAAGACGTATCGGGCCGAACGTCGCCGATCACTCCCACCGAGGTTCGTGCGAGGCTTCCTTCCGTGGAAGCGTCCGGGTACACGGTCATGGCTCTGGACGAGTCGACGTGGGCGGCGTTCGCCGCGCTCGTCGAGCGCCACAACGGCGTCTTTGGTGGCTGCTGGTGCATGGGATTCCACCCGGAGGGCTCCGGCAGGGACACCTCGCCGGACCTCAATCGCGAACGCAAGCTCAGGCGCGTCAAGGAACACACAGCGCACGCGGCGCTGGTCTTCGACGGAGACGACTGCGTGGGCTGGTGCCAGTTCGGCGAGCCGGATGAGCTGCCACGGATCAAGAGCCGCTCGGCCTACGAACAGGGACGGACAGCCTCGCCGGACTGGAGGATCGCCTGCTGCTTCGTCGGCAAGGGACACCGGCGGCACGGCGTGTCCGCGGCGGCTTTGGCCGGTGCACTCGATCTGATCGTCGGCCTCGGCGGAGGGATCGTCGAGGGTTACCCGGAGGACAGCGACTCGGTGCCTGCCGGCTTCCTCTACAACGGCGCGCTGTCGACCTACGAGACGCTGGGATTCACCCGGAACCGCAAGATCGGCAAGCATCGGTGGGTCGTCACCAAGGTCGTGGAGCCCACGTCCTGATCGAGGAACGCATCACGTGGATCGGCGGCTACTGCTCCAGCAACACGTCGAGGTCGAAGAACTCGGGCGGACCGTCCAGGACGTCCCCCATGGCAGCCCGGATGCGCCCCAGCCCCTGCCCGCGCCGGGGATCCTGCTCCCGCGCCCGTGCCTTCTCCTCGCTGTCGAACACCACCAGGACGTACACCAGACTCGGATCGGCCTGGCTCCGCATGACCATGGTCCTCACCAGACCCGAATCTGGCTGTTCGATGGCGTGCAGCTGCTCGAACACGTCTAGCAGCTCCGCCTCCCGCTCCGGCTTCGTGCTCACCTTCTGCAGCTGTGCCCACATGCCAGGACACTTCCCTTCCTGGGTTTCCCCGCTTCGGCGCGGGTCGGTCATCGGAGGCTAGGTGACCACCGTTGGGGGCGGTGCGAAGTTGGGGGAACCCACGGGCGCTGGTACCCGCTTGATCGGTTGGCGCGTGAGTCGGTTCGATCACCTGGCTGCGTAGGCGCTAGACCGGAGCAACCCGTGGTTCCCGTGGGTTCGAACATCCGCGACCTCGAGATGTTCGTGGGGGCGGCGGCGTATCAGCCCCAACGCGGCGGCATCTTGCTCACCAGCGCCCTCAATTCCAGGGCCATCAGCTGAAGGAGGAAGCGAATGAACAAGATCTCGAAGGCGGGGATCACGCTGGCCGTGGCAGGTCTCATCGTTGGCGGCATCGCCGTCGGTGGCGCCTCGGCCGGGACGTCCGTCCAGAACGTTCCCCGCACCACGTCCGTTGCCGCAGCGACCGCTCTGCCCCGGGTATTCGCGGTCGTGAACGCCAACGCCACGCTGCTGCGCGGCAAGGGTGTGACATCGACCGCACATCTGGGTACGGGCGTCTACGACATCCGGTTCTCCAGGAACCTCTCCTCGTGTGCCTGGACCGGCACCGTCGGCTTTGGCACGTTCGGGGGCTCCACCGGGGCTGCTCAGATCACGATCACCGGGCGCGCCGGTACGAACAACGGTCTGTTCGTGACCACGTTCGACGGCGCAGGCGTCGCGACCGACGAGCCGTTCTCGGCCATCGTCATCTGCTCGTAGCTGTTGGTTGAAGAGGCGAATCGTTGGCAACCCCAACAAGTCGGCCTCGCTGGACCGCGCACAGGTCCAGCGGGGCCGACGACTCCCCAGGGGAGCCCGGGCACGCCCCCTACCGCACGGCCCGCTCACCGCTGGTTCCCACGTGATCCAGGTAGGGGGCTCGGCTGGGAGCGTGACATGATCTCGGAAGTCCCGGGCTGCCCGCTGACAGCGCAAGAGCTGCGGGGGCGGGGAGGTGGGCGATGGAGAGCCATAGGACCCACTTCGCGAAGACGGCNGATGGGGTCAACATCGCCTTCCAGGTCCGAGGCAATGGCCCAGTCGACCTGATCTATGCGATGGGGTGGACCTCGAACTTCGAGCTGGAGCTCGAGGGACCTCGCAGCGGCGCTTACCTGGGCGGGCTCGCCTCGTTCTCCCGACTGATTCTGTTCGACAAGCGTGGGACCGGGCTGTCGGACAAGGCGCACACGCCGGACATCGAGATGCGGGCTGACGACCTCAGGGCGGTCATGGACGCGGTGGGATCTGAGCGCGCGGTCGTCCTCGGCGACGCCGACGGGGGTGCCTTGACGGCCTTCTTTGCCGCGGCACACCCCGACCGGGTTCAGGCCCTGATCCTCGTCGGTGCGTACGCGCGGTCTGCGTGGGCCCCGGACTACCCGATGGGCGAGAAGGAGGAGAACTACCTCGAACGGCGGGCAGACAGGGCAGAACGCTGGGGAAGCATCGAGCTCGCACAGGACTTCGTCGACGACCAGGCGCCGTCACTTTCGCAGGACACGGCCTACGTGGAGTGGTTCGCCAAGGCAATGCGCTACGGCGCATCACCGAGCGCAGCGGTGGCCTTTTTGGACGCCATCTACGCCATCGACGTTCGCTCGGTGCTGGGCAGCGTGCAGGCACCGACGCTGGTGATTGCCGTGCCCGGGTATGCCTACGGCGGACCTCCGATGGAGGTCTCTCGCGAGCGCTTCCTCGCGGAGCGGATTCCTGGCGCGAAGTACGTCGAGCTAGCTGGGCGCGACTTCATTCTCGAACATGTCAATCCGGGTGTGCTGCTGGATGTGATCCAACAGTTCGTCCGGTCGGTGAGCGCCGAAGAGGCCCAGTTCGACCGGGTTCTGGCCACGGTCCTCTTCACCGACATCGTGGGCTCCACCGAACGGGCGGCCGCGCTCGGCGACGCGGCCTGGATCGACCTGCTGGACCGCCACCACGAGATCGTGCGGGCCATGATCGGCCGCTATCGCGGCGTCGAGATCGATACGGCGGGCGACGGGTTCCTAGCCACGTTCGATGGCCCGGCGCGAGGAGTTCGCTGTGCTCAGGCAATCGTCGAGGCCGTCCTGCCGCTCGGGCTGCAGATCCGCGCTGGTCTGCACGCGGGCGAGGTCCATGTGGGGGACTCGGGCTTGCGCGGCATCGCAGTACACGTTGCGGCCAGAGTGGCCGGGCGCGCTCAGGCTTCCCAAGTCCTTGTGTCCTCCACGGTCAGAGATCTCACCGCGGGCAGCGGCCTGACCTTCGAGGACGCTGGTGAGCACGAACTCAAGGGAGTCCCCGACCGCTGGCACTTGTACGCTGCGATCGGCTAGCTCGAGAACCGCCATGGAACCGGAAAGCGGCCGCTGACCTCTTCGAGGTAGCGATCGGCACGGGAGGCTCTCCATCGTCCAACGTGCCAATCGCTTCGATCGCCTACTCCGGTGNTGGCCTCGGCAGTTGGGCTGCGATCCTCCGATACAGGAACGTGGGAGCCGCCAACTGTTCGCTGCACGGCTATCCCAAGGTCACGGCCCTCGACACCGTCGGCCGCGTTGCGGCGTTCGGCCGGCTCGACCTCAACGGATACCTGGGCGGCGCGGCCAGCGACGACCTGTCCCGACTACCCCGTCTTGGAGATCGCAGCGCCCAACAGCCATATCTTCGTGCATCTCCAACTGTCGGGTTCGCTGTCGGGTTCGGCTCCGGGGACGCTGTCCGGCTGCGTCGGCGTCCTGGTCGATCCCGTCGTTGCAGGACCGACCGGAGGCGCGCTGTGACGCTACTCGCGGGGACCGGTCTCGATCTGGAGCTCGACGATCTCGGCCGCATCCGGCAGGGGGGACGAGGCGAACCGGAGCCCGAACTCCTCGATCACTGGGGAGAGCTGCAGGGGGATCGGATTCCCTTGGGCGAGCACGACCGTCACCCGCTGAACGTTCGGGGCTGTCCGCACGAGGATGAAGTACGGAAGGCCGGTCGCGCGACCGACCCACCAGTTGACGACCTGGCCCGGGTACAGCGCGGGGCCGGCCATCCCCGACGTTGCCGTGACTGGACCCAGCTGCCGCTCGACGAAGGAAAGGACCTCTCCGTGCTCTGACCTGACGAGAACCTTCCAGCGCAGTTGGCCAGCTTCGCCAGCCCAGACCTCGCGCATGTCCTCCACGCGGTCAATGATGTGCCACGGAGGGGGACCAACGGCCCTACCTGCTCGCAAGCGCCCTCGGGAGGCTTCGGGGTAGACCACTCGGAGGTTCGCACATGACCAGCCACGACGATGTTCCGTACGCCGACCCGGAATCGCTGTCCGAGCTCATAGCGGAGTGCCGGTGCGTCGAGGGCGAGTGCTCAGCCCACGGTATGGACCTCCATCTGGCACGACACCGCGACGCCAGCCCCTTCCCGCCGCCGATCATGATCGGGGAGCAGGCCAGGCACCTCGTGGACGGCTACCCCGACTACGGCGGTTGATCGGTTCCGGCCAGGCCTCAAGACAGTGCTGGTCGGAAGTCGACACTCCCACTGCAGTCGGCCGTGAGAGGCGCAACCGGCCCCCCTCCGCTCTGACGGGCGCCGTCCTGCGCTGGCTGTGGATGCGATGGAGGTGCTCCGATGCGAGTGGTGTACGTCGTCGGAGACGGACCGCTGGAGGGAGCGACCTACGCGATGGACGGGCGCCTGCCGATCAACGAGGAGCTCGAGCTGTCCTTGCGGGAAGGGCCCATCGCGGTCTACCGGGTGGGGCAGGGCTCCATCCTCTGGTTCATCCACCTGCTCCCGCAGACCTCGTAGCAAGCCTCGGCGGCGCCATGGTCAGGGCCCTCCCGGCATGTTCATGCCGCTCCACCTGCGCCAGACCTTGAGGGAGAGAACCGTGCGCTGGTGACAGCCAGGGCACGCAGCGGACAGCAGCCGTTTGGTTGCCGACCAGTACGCCTCGTCGAAGGCGACCGCTGGGATCTCGGTCGAGCAGAAGCTGCACGGGATGCCTCTGGCCACCAGTTCGTCGTCTGAGCGAACGACCTGCTCTGCCATGAAGCCACCCTCCCTCGGCGCACGTTCCACGAGCGGCGAGGGTGCAGGGTCTGGGCGGGCCAGGCGCGCTTGGTGATTGCAGTGTGCCAGGCGGAACGAATGATCGCCAGGCGTGTCCGACCGGCCCGGTGAACCTGTTGCGTGATCGGCGCGTTACCTAGGGCCTAGGGCATTTTGGGACAAGGGAGGATCCATGTCTGTCAGGTTCCGACTACGTGCTGGTGCAGGGCGAGCTGGTGCCGTAGGCGTCGTGGGGGTCGCGCTGCTCATGGTGGCAGTCCCTGCCTCTGCGTCAGGTGGTGGCTTCCTCGGCTCCTTGAGCATGATCCGGACCGTGGCCAGCACCGTTCCGGCCAACGGCGACATCAACCCGTACGGGGTGGCCGTGGTGCCGACCACGATCGGACGGCTGCACCGAGGCGATGTCCTCGTCAGCAACTTCAACAACGCCACCAACGCCCAGGGCACCGGGACGACGATCGTCGAGATCGGGCCCGGCGGCCACCGAAGCGTGTTCGCCAGGATCGGCCAGTCCCAGGTCCCGGGAGGCGTCGGGCTGACGACCGCACTGGTCGCGCTCCGCTCCGGCTGGGTGATCGTCGGGAACTTGCCCACCAGCAACGGGATGTCCGCAACGGCCACCGCTGGAGGCCTGCTGGTGATCGACCCGTGGGGTCAGCTACGGAAGATCTGGACCGGTCACGGCATCAACGGTCCCTGGGACGCAACCGCAGCCGACTTCGGTGACCACGCAGACCTGTTCGTGACCAATGTCCTCAACGGCACCGTGGCCCACTCGCCGGCCACCGTCTTCGGCGGCACGGTCCTGCGCCTGTCGGTGGACCTCACCGAAGGAATGCCAACGATCAAGGCAGCCACGATCATCGGGTCAGGATTCCCCGAGCGTACGGACGCGGCCGCGCTGGTCGTCGGCCCCACCGGCGTCGCTCTCGGCATGGACGGGACGCTGTTCGTGGCGGACACGGTGCGGTCTCGCCTGGCCGCCATCCCCAACGCGCTCACCCGGGTGACCAGCGCCGGAGATGGCGCCACTGTCCGGGCCGGGGGGCCGCTCAACGGTCCCCTGGGTGTGGTCGTTGCTCCCGGCGGCGACCTGGTGGCGGTCAACGCAGGTGACGGCCGGGCCGTCGAGGTGAGCCCGACCGGGCGACTGGTCTCGGTCCGGTGGCTCGACACGTCCGGAGCGCCGCCGGGATCCGGCGCGCTGTTTGGCCTTGCCGTCCGACCCGGCGGACACGCACTGTATTTCGTCGATGACGCTACGAACACGCTCAACCTTCTGCACTGATCCACAAGCACGTCCAGAAGGCTGCTAGGCCAGCTCACACCGGAAGGCGCGGGAGGTGCGGCACATGTCGCACCTCCCGTCCTTCCGAAGGGCGCCGGTCGCTGGTCACTTGTCACTGGGGTCCGTGGCACACGGCTTCCACGTTGTTGCCGTCCGGGTCGCGCACGAAGGCCGCGTAGTACGTCTGGTGGTACTCCGGCCACACGCGGGGCTCGTGCAGTACCTCGGCGCCGGTCGAGACTGCAGCGGCGAAGAAGGCGTCGACGGCCGACCTTGTCTCGGCGGTGAAGGCGAGGTGCGACTCGCGGAAACCCGCACCGCTGTCTTGCGGGCCGAGCCAGAACTCAGGATGGCGCTCGACCCCGAACCCGACGACCGACCCGAAATCCATCACGCGGCCTCCGCCGAGTGGCGCGAGCACTTTGTCGTAGAACGGGGCGCTGACACTGACATCGGCACACTGGACAGACACATGATCGATCATGGGTACATCATGGACCGTGGTAGCTCCGACCGCGGGAGGATTGCGTGACGGCGAAGGACGTCGACGACTACCTCGCGCGCGTGCCCCCTGGCCATCGATCGCTGCTCGTGGACCTGCGTACAGCGCTGGTCACGTTGCTGCCCGACGCGGAGCAGTGCATCTCGTACAGCGTCCCCTGCTTCAAGGTGGCAGGTAAGGGCGTGGCCGGGTTCGGATTCGCGAAGGACCACTGCACGTACTTTCCGATGAGCGGATCGATCACGACCGAGCTGGCCGGCAAGCTGCACGGTTTCGTCACGTCGAAGGGCTCGATCCAGTTCTCCGTGGATCGGCCGCTGCCGCACCAGCTGGTGCAGGAGCTCGTCGAGGCCCGGCTGCGGGAGATCGGTGGCCACCGGTTCCGGCTGGCGACCCAGGCCGACGTGGCCGACGTGGTGGGCACGTTAGCCGCCGCCTTCGCCACGGACCCGGTGTGGGGGGTGTGGGCGTTCCCGGACTCGACGGATCGGGCCCGGCTGCTCGTGGACTACTGGCGGCCGTTCGTCGATGCCGGCCTTCGTTACGACGGCGTGTTCATGACCCCGCACGCCGAGGCCGTGTCGGTCTGGATCCCCCCGGGCGTACCCGAGATGGACGACGAGAACGAGGCAGCCTTCGAGGCCGTCGTCACCCGGTTGCTCGGCGATCGTGCTCCGCTGCTGCACGGAGCGTTCGAGGCCTTCGAGGCCAACCGGCCGAAGGATGTCCCGCACTGGTACCTCAGCCTGCTGGCCACGCACCCCGACCATCGCGGCAAAGGCCTCGGTATGCGGCTTGTCGCCGACGTCCTCGCTCGCGTCGACGGCACGCATCTCCCGGCTCATCTCGAGTCGACGAACCCCGCGAACGAGGCTCGGTACGAGCGGGCCGGATTCCAGCGTTCCGGGGCGTTCACGATCCCCAGCGGCCCGACAGTGACGACGATGTGGCGACCGGCGAGGTAGGCCCCCGCACGAGTCCGGCCGGCCGCGTGCCAGCGCGTGTCCACTTTGTGTCTTGTCGTGTTTCGGTCATGGAAGTGTTGCTGGTTCAGGGGTTTTGGGCCCTGGTGTTGTCGGTGGGGGTTCGTAGGGTCGGTGTCATGTCGATCACCGAGTCCCCGGCCGAGGACGCTGTGGCGTTGCTCGATCAGGTGATCGACCTGCTGGGCAAGGTGCATACCGCGCCGTTGTGGAAGCTGGGGAACACCGCCACGTTGGAGCTGCTGCGCCGCTACCAGACCGCGGCGTCGATGCTGGCTGGTGGCCGGTTGCGGGCGGTCGCCGAGGTCGATTCCCGTGGTGCGGCGCTGGGGGCGGGGGCGTCGTCGACGGCGGGGTGGCTGCGCGGGCACTGCGGTGATCGTCCCGGGAAGGCGCGGGCGGTGGTGGCGCTGGCCGAGGCGTTGACCAGGCGCTACCCGGACACGCTGGAGCAGCTGTCGGCGGGGCTGGTGTCGGAGGAGGCGGCCCGGGTGATCGCCGGCACCTTGGAC
>JGI24140J50213_10000963_pt1 | contig 13012 bp, 11 predicted proteins | sample BarGraIncu00222A_FD_50213 | JGI IMG/M metagenome (IMG submission 50213)
TGGCCGACCTGCTGGCCGGCGGCGGGGGCGATCCGGTCGCCATGGCCGAGGCGAGGGGCTTCGANGCCATGTCGGAGGACTCGCTGGCCTCCACCGTGGCGGAGGTGGTGGCCACCCACCCCGACGAGTGGGGCCGCTACTGCGAGGGCGGTGAGAAGGGGGACAAGCTGGCCGGCTTCTTCACCGGCCTGGTCATGAAGGCCACCCACGGACAGGCCAACGGCAAGGCCGTGGCCGCCGAGCTCGAGCGCCTGCGCGGCAGCTGACCGACCCGGGCCGCCTCGACTATGTGGCGGCCGACCAGAAGGGCAGCGCCTCCATCACGTCGAGGGGCCCGGGCGGCCCCCCGGCGGCGAGGTAGGGCCCCGAGGGCAGGAACCCGAGGCGGGTGATGAGGACCGGACGGGGCGGGATGTCGGGCTTGGGGGAAAGCGAGCGCCAGGGACTGTACAGCATCCACACCCCGCCCGGGCCCTCGAAGACGGAGGCCTCGCCTGGGCCGTCCCCCTGGGCGTCGGAGCCGAGGAGCGGCAGGGCCGAGGTGTCGGCACAGGGTCCCTGGGGCCCTTTGCAGCGGGCCGCCCCGATGCCGTAGGCCGGCTGGTTGAACCAGTTGCCCGAGTAGAAGACCCAGTAGGCACCGCCGACCTGGACCATGTCGGGGGCCTCGACGATGGTGCCCTGCCACGGCTCGTCGGGGCCCATGAGGAGGGCAGGCGGGCCGGTCAGGCTGCGCCCGTCGGCGGACAGTGGCTGTGACCACAAGTTGGTCGGCGTGGATGCGCCCCCGATGTTCTGGTCCGACTTCCACAGCATCCAGTTGGTGCCGCTGGTATCGGTGAAGACACGCGGGTCGATGGCGCCCCCCTGGTCGAGTGGACAGATGAACGGTGCCGCCGTCGGGACGAAGGGACCGGTGGGGGAGGTACCGACGGCGTCCCCGATGCACTGCATGGTGGGCCTGGATCCATTGATCGCCGCGGTGAAGTAGAGCACGTAGGTGGACCCGAATCGATGGATGTCGGGGGCCCAGGTGTATCCGGGTAGGGCCCAGTCGGGGAGGTGGGGGAGGGCGTCGGTGAAGGGTGTCCAGGTGGCGAAGTCGGTGCTCGAGGACACCGGGACGTTGACCGTCGGAGGACCCGGCTGCCCGCTGGTGTAGAGGAAGTAGCGGCCTTCGGTGGCGTAGAGCAGCGGGTCCGACTGGTCCTGGCCCGAGCTGACCAGCTGGCCGGGGGAGGCGGGGTCCGGGTTGGCGGGGGGAAGGAGGGCAGCGGCCGTCGGCAGCGGCGCCGGGGAGTCCTCCGGCCGGCCGGCGGCTGAGGCGCGCACCGCGAGCGAGCCGGTGCCCGCCAGCACCGCAACGGCCACCGCCACCGAGAGCGCCACGACGAGCACGGCGAGCACGGCGAGCCGGTGGCCCGGTCGCCCGAACTCCCCCGTTGTGACCGTGTGTTGGCTGGCGTTGTTGCCCATGCGAGCGTGTGACCCCTTGGCGTGTTCCCGAGGAGCACCGACCTCCCTCCGGCTCGTGGCGACACCAACGCTACAGGCGGACGGAGACGACGGTGTGCCGGACGCCGGTTCGCCGGACGCCGATGTTGGGGAAGACCGGTGGACATCTCCGGGGATCCTGGGGACGCGCCGAGAAATCCTGAGGAAAAGGTAAGGATTTCGCGGCAACCCCTTGACCCTGATTCGGCCCTCGATCACAGTGTCAATTGTTCGGGAAGCCGAAGCCCCAAAGGCTCCGAGGCGAGGACCGACGGAAGGGCCGCAAGGCCACTCCGGAAGTCCGAAGCACGGGGACGGCGGGACCGTAGGTGACCGAGGCGGTGGTCCGGGGACGGAACGAGGCGCCTTCCGGGGAGCAGCGGTCCGGCGCCTGTTGCAGGGTCGTCCGACACGACCCGGCGCAGGTGAGGCCGGTACCGCCGAGTACGTGGCCCCAAGGAGCTGGAGCGGTCTCGGCCGCTCGGTTACTTGGGGCTGCGTCGCGTCCGCACGCCGATCCCGCGGCGCCTGGGCGGCGCGTGGGACGACTGGCCGCGCCCCTGTCGAGCGGGTCGGTAGCTCAGTGGTGGAGCGTCGATCGCGCCACGGGTGCTACGGCCTCCATCCGGCAGGGGTCCTCGTCCTCGGGGTTGCACGGCTCGCACTCGAGCTCGATCGTGCTGTGGGCGATGGCATACGGCTTGGCTACCGCCTGCCTGATGTGGTCTCCGACGACCTGCGCCTCCTCGAGGGTGGGATGACCGGTGAGCACCGCGTGGGCGGAGAGCACCCGCATCTCGGTGGACAGGCTCCAGACGTGGAGGTCGTGGACCTCGCCGACCCCCGCCACGCCCTCCATCGTCGCGTTCAGCTCGTCCAGGTCCACATCGGTCGGCGTCGACTCGAGGAGGACGGCGACGCTGTCCCGGAACAGTCCGAAGGCCTGGTACACGATGATGGCCGCCACCACCAGAGCGGACACCGGGTCGAGCCAGGTGGCCGAGGGCACGAACAAGAGAACCACCGCGCCCATGATCACGGCCAGCGACGCCAGCGCGTCGCCCATCATGTGGAGCACGGCAGAGCGCATGTTGAGGTCGTTGGAGCGGTCGCGCAGCACCAGGGCGGCCACCCCGTTGATGACCAGGCCCAGTGACGCCACGGCCACCACGATGCCTGCCCGCACGGGCTCGGGATGGGCGAGGCGGTGGACGCTGTCGACCACGATCAGGGCGGTCACCATGGCGACGAGGGAGGCATTGGCCAGGGCGGCCAGGATGGTGGCCCGGTGGTTGCCGAACGAGCGCGCCGCGCTGGGGGGTCGGAGCACCAGCCGCACGGCCACCAAGGAGAGGGCCAGCGCCCCCACGTCGGCGAGGTTGTGGCCGGCGTCGGCCAACAAGCCGCTCGAGTGTGCAACGAGACCGAACCCGACCTGGACGACCACCAGCACGGCGTTGAGTGCGAGGCTGACGGCGAGTCTGCGGGTTCTGTCCATTGGCGCTCCTTCCGCCAAGCCTACCAACCGTGCTGTTCTCCACCCCTCGAGGGCCGCCCGCCGAGCTGCCGACCGGCTGCCTGCGGTGGCGCCCGCCGCCACCGGTGCCGAGGCCGGGTCGCACCGTGCCCACCGGGTGCGTGGGGAATACCCTCGGCGCCCACAGGCCGCTTCGGCCGTGTGGGCCGCCGATCCGACGCCGTGGGTCGTCGAGTAGATTGTCTGGTCATGGATAGGGGTCGACCGGGCGCCGGGACGGGCCGCTATCAGCTGTCCCAGCTCCGGAACATCGAAGCGGGGTCGATTCACATCATCCGCGAGGTGGCGGCCGAGTTCGAGCGGCCGGTCCTGCTCTTCTCGGGCGGCAAGGACTCGGTGGTGATGCTCCGGCTGGCCCAGAAGGCCTTCTGGCCGGGTCGGATCCCCTTTCCGGTGATGCACATCGACACCGGCCAGAACTTCCCCGAGGTGCTCGAGTTCCGCGACCGCTATGTGGCCGAGGTCGACGCCACGCTGGTGGTCGCCTCCGTGCAGGACTCGATCGATGCGGGACGGGTCGCCGAGGAGGCGGGCCCCAACCCGTCGCGCAACCGACTCCAGACCAGGACGCTGCTGGACGCCATCACCGAGCACCGCTTCGATGCGGTCTTCGGTGGCGCCCGGAGGGACGAGGAGAAGGCCAGGGCCAAGGAGCGGGTGTTCTCCTTCCGGGACGAATTCGGACAGTGGGACCCGAAGAACCAGCGGCCCGAGCTGTGGTCCCTGTTCAACGGTCGTCACCGGGCCGGCGAGCACATCCGGGTCTTTCCGCTGTCGGACTGGACCGAGTTGGACATCTGGCAGTACGTGGCCGACGAGGAGATCGACCTTCCGTCGATCTACTACTCGCACCGACGCCAGGTGTTCCGTCGGGACGGCATGCTGCTGTCGGTGGGGCCCCACGTCGCCCCGCGCTACGAGGAGGAGGTGTTCGAGGCCACGGTGCGGTACCGGACCGTGGGCGACATGACCTGCACCGGTGCGGTGGTATCGGTGGCGGCATCCGTCGAGGACATCGTCGCCGAAGTGGCGGCCACCCGCGTGACCGAGCGGGGTGCCAGCCGGGCCGACGACCGGGTGAGCGAGGCGGCCATGGAGGATCGCAAGCGAGAGGGCTACTTCTGATGGAGCTGCTGTTCTGATGGAGCTGCTGCGTCTCGCAACCGCGGGCTCCGTCGACGACGGCAAGAGCACCCTGATCGGACGGTTGCTCTACGACTCGAAGGCCATCTTCGAGGACCAGCTCGAATCCGTCGAGCGCGTCAGCCGCCAGCGCGGCGACGAGTACACCGACCTCGCGCTGCTGACCGACGGCCTGCGGGCCGAGCGCGAGCAGGGGATCACCATCGACGTCGCCTACCGGTACTTCGCCACACCGGTTCGCAAATTCATCATCGCCGACACCCCCGGACACATCCAGTACACGCGGAACATGGTGACGGGGAACTCGACGGCCGACCTCACCGTCGTCCTCGTCGATGCTCGCAAGGGCATCGTCGAACAGACGCGCCGGCACGCTTTCCTGGCCTCGCTGCTGCGTGTTCCCCACCTGTTGCTGTGCGTCAACAAGATGGACCTCGTCGGCTACGACCGCGACGTGTTCGAGGGGCTCCGGGAGGAGTTCGCCACCTTCGCCAGCCGGCTCGACGTCCGCGATCTCAGCTTCATCCCCATCTCGGCCCTTCAGGGCGACAACGTCGTGCAGCGGTCCGCCAACATGCCCTGGTATGAGGGGGCGTCCCTCCTCCACCATCTCGAACAGGTCTACATCTCCTCGGACCGGAACATGATCGATGCCCGCCTGCCCGTCCAGTGGGTGGTGCGCCCCCAGGCCACCAGCGTGCTCGACTACCGGGGGTATGCCGGCCAGGTGGCCGGCGGGGTGTTCAAACCCGGCGACACCGTGATGGTGCTCCCGTCCGGTCTGACCACCACGGTGGCGGGCATCGACACGTTCGACGGTCCCCTCGACGAGGCGTTCCCCCCGATGTCGGTGACCGTCAGGCTCACCGACGACGTGGACGTGTCGCGGGGCGATCTGATCTGCCGACCGCTCAACCAGCCGAACGTGGGCCAGGACCTCGACGCCATGGTGGCGTGGATGACCGAGCGACCGGTGGCCGTCGGGGACTTCCTGGCGCTCAAGCACACCACGCGCTGGGTACGTGCCGTGGTGCGCGACATTCACTATCGACTCGACGTCAATTCGCTGCACCGCGACGAGTCGGCATCGACGCTCGGTCTCAACGAGGTCGGACGGGTCAGCCTCAGGGTCACCCAGCCGCTCTTCTACGACAGCTACCGGCGCAACCGACTGACCGGATCGTTCATCCTGGTCACCGAGGACACCAACGTGACCGCGGGCGCCGGCATGCTGCTCGGACCCGACTGAGCGGTCCGTGGAGCCGACACCGTCCTCCGGCATCACCTGGCGTGCCGGGAAGGTGACCAGTGAGGATCGCTCGAATGCCCAGCGAGCCGGGGGTGCCACTCTCTGGCTCACCGGCCTGTCAGGCTCCGGGAAGTCCACATTGGCCGCCGAGGTCGAACGGCGGCTGGTGATGGGTGGCCGTGGTGCCTATTGGCTCGATGGGGACAACCTTCGCACGGGGCTGAACCGAGACCTCGGCTTCAGCCGCGAGGATCGCGGGGAGAATTGCCGCCGGGTCGCGGAAGTTGCGTGCCTGTTCGCGGACGCGGGGTTGGTCGCCATCGTCGCCTTGATCAGCCCGTACGCCGAATCACGCCGGACCGCCCGCGCTCTCCACGAGCTGGCAGGATTGCCGTTCGTCGAGGTCTACCTGGCGGCGTCAGTCGACCACTGCGCCGGCCGCGACCCCAAGGGGCTCTACGCGCGGGCGGCAGCCGGGCTCATCGGATCGTTCACCGGTGTCGACGACCCCTACGAGGTTCCGCACTCGCCAGACCTGGTGATCGAAGCCGACCACTCGGTATCCGAAGCAGCCGAAATGGTGCTCGAGGTGTTGGACGGCAGAGCGGGCGGGTAGACCTCGCCGGAGGGTTCAGATGCCGGCTCGTCATGGTCTGAATGCAGCCTGGACGATCAGGGGATTCACCATCGGCCCCGGATCGTTGGCCCGCCGGCGTCGGCGGGATGCGCGTCCGCAAACGGCTGCCGACACCGGGTGATTGCTCCCGGCACCGGCCTCCCTCGGTGGCCGAATCCGGTCGGCAGGGTCAGGAGAGGCGACCCCCGGTATCGTGGTCACCGCCGGGTCCGACGGGTGCCACCAGGTCTGCCACGTCCCCCATCGACAGTGACTGCATCCCCTCGGAGGCGGCCAGCCGGTCGAACTCGTCGAGGACACGGCCGAGCATGGCGAAGTTCTCGGATCGGTGTTGCGAGAAGTTGTGGGGGTGCCACCAAAGGTGGAAGATCCGACCGCTCCGGGCGGCCCGGCGCAGTCCCGAACGCAGCCGAGCCAGGCGCAGTGGCTCGAGCAGTTTGAGCCTGGGGTCGTACGGGCGCAAGAAGGCGCTGGCCGGGATATCGCACAGCCCCGACGGCTGGAGCACCTGGCCCCATGCCGTGGTGGGCAGGGCGGAGGTGCCCAGGTAGGCATCGGCGATCCTCGCCCCGCGGCGAAGGATGCTCTGGTTGCCAGCGCTCCGGGCCTGGTGGCCCCACGTGCGCCGGGGCCCCCGGATGCAGAGGAATCCGTTGTCGAGGACGGCCGGGGTGTAGTCCGGGTTCCACTGGTTGCGGGGCAGGACCAGGCTGGTGGTACGCAACCCCCGTGACCGGGCCATGGACTGGGCGGCAGCCAGGTCAGCCCGGAACGTGGCCTCGCCCTGGCCCGGCTCGAGGCAGTAGTAGTGGGAGAAGGTGTGCGAGCCCACCTCCTGACCGGGGGTGCCGGCAATCAGGTCGACGAGAGAACCGGCCAGGTGTTCGGGGTCTCGTTCCTCGTCGCTTCCGATCGCCTCGACATAGGGGTCGAGTTCGCCGCGCTCATAGGCCGGTCGCTCGGTGGGCAGGTGGGGATCGAGTTCGCGACGGGTCGAGGCAAAGAGGAATCCAACGGTGGCCCAGGTGGCGCGGATGTCCCGCGAGGCGAAAACGGCGGCAAGGTCCGCCACGGCCTGGCGGGCCGCGGTCAGGCGCCCGTAGAGGGCGTCCTCCCGCCCGACATGGTCCCGAACTCCCCAGTGCAACTCGAAGTCGAGCGAGATGACCAGAGCTCCAGGCCCGTCCTCAGCACTCACCGTCGGGATCTGCCCCTCACCGAGCCGCCCTTCATACCGATCCACCACCGAGCTCCGAGGGGGCCGCCGTAACCATAGTGGACCTCCCGGCCCAACGTGATTGTGGTGGACGTCCCGTCGGCCGACCACATGACGCGTTGACCGGCACGCACGGGGTCACCGCACTCCCTGGCGCCAAAGGCGCCACAGGTAACCCCACATGGTCGGGTGATAGTACAGGCCCGAGCCGGGGGCCAGGCCGACCGGTTTCGGCTCGGGTGGCACTCCGCTGAGGACCCTGTCGACTTGGGCCCCGAGCAACGGCAGGCCGGCCACCAGCTGCAGAGGAGGGTAGGTGGCAAAGGAGTCCTCGCCCGTCACCTCGAAGGTGGCCTGCGCCAGGATCCCTCCGGTGTCAATGCCAGGGTCCACCAGGTGCACGGTGGTGCCGACCCACTCGGGGTGGCCCTCCGCCAGCGCCCAGTACCCCCCGTGGACCCCCCGGTACCGGGGGGTGATCCCGGCGTGCATGTTGACGACCGGGCACTCCAACGCATCCAGCACCCGCGAGGAGATGATCCGGGTCCCGTGCACCACCACCATGGCCGGCCGGAGCGAGGTCAGCAGATCGATCACCCGGTCGTCGTTTATCGACGGCACCCGATGATCGGGAGCCCGCGGAGTGTCGTCGAGCGAGGCTGCGGCCAGGATGGCCGCTCGGCGACCTTCTCCCCGTCGATGGAGGGCGGGCTGCAGTGTCGTGATGAAGAGGACCTGGCCGACCACCGCGATCCACCCCACCCGTCGGGCTCGTCGTCGTGCAATCTGAAGCCGGGACGGTCGGTCCTCGACAACCGTCAGCAGGTCGGGCACGCGTGCTGCCAGAAAGTTGGCGACGATACCGTCGCTGTATCCCTGCCCGGTCAGGAGCACAACCCGTCCATCGGAGCGAACGGGCGGTGCTCCCTCGCCGGTCGCCGATCCCACCTACGCGCATCCCCTCACTGCTGGCTGCGCCGCACCGTTTGCCGGTTCGAATTCGAGACCGTTGGCGATGGCCACGGCTGCCAGTTGGGACCGGACGCTCAGCTTGCGCAGCGTCGAGCGTATGTGCGACCGCACCGTGGCCAGCGACACAACCAGTTCATCGGCGATGGCCTGGGCCGACCAGCCACCGGTGAGGTAGAAGAGAACCCGCCGCTCACTGCCGGTCAGACTGAGGAGTGCATCGAAGCCGGGAGGTTGGCGAGAGGAGGCGACGGTCATCATCCGTCCGAAGTTTACCTCGGGGACGGCCGCATCGGCCCGCAGCACGCACAGGTGGGCACGGATCTGATCGAGGTCGAACGACGCCGTGGCCCCGTTGACCACGCACCCGGCGAGTGCACCGGCACCGGCCCCGGTGTTGACGGCCAGAACCCGGGCACCTGATCTGACCGCTGCCGCCGTGGCGACCGCAGCCCTGTGCCACGGGCTGTCCGCCCACGACGCCATGCGCAGGCCCGAGGGGTCGGCGCCGACGACGAGGACGACCACGTTGGGCCGCAACTCACCAAATTCGGGCGGCTCTGAGGCACCGAGGCTGCGCACCATGGTGGTGAATCCCAGGGAGCAGGCCACGCGACCCACCGAATCGGCGGTGAGGCCGGGCTCGGCTCCGGAGGCCAGGTCCCCGTCGAGGACCAGCAGCGTGGCTCCACTTCCGGGTGCACCCGGGCCGTCCGATGGCACCCGGCGATGGCCCCACCCGCTCACGTCCGCATCGCCACGGGATGCGACCACCCGGAGCGAGCGACGGCGGAGGGCGCCTCGGGCCATGGGCCGCCGCCCGTCGACGTCGAGGGCGATCACCACCGCCGACCTTCCGGTGCGGGCCGCAGACAGCCGTCCCGAACGACAGGCCGACAGGGCTCGACCGCTCAGTACATCAACTCCCGTATGGCCGGTGGAGCCCGCCAGCCCGACGGCGGCGATCAGGGCATCCGGGCCCCTGCCCTGCCCGGTGGAGGCGGTCAGGGCACCGACCATCCGCTCGGCCAGGGCCTGGGGAAGGGCAGCGCCGACACTGCTCCCGAAGCAGACCACCACCCGACCCGAGCCGATGGGACAGACCCGATCGTCCGATCGTACGACGCCCATCACCCGGGCCAGCATCCGGCCCGAGGCCATCGACATGGGTTCGCCGGGGGCCGGTGGTGGGTCGAGGGTGCGACCACGGACGGCGCTCACATCGATGCAGGCCACGGCCCGGCTCATCGATCCAGGAAGTTCGTCCGATGCTGCGGTGCCGCCGTCGCCGTGCGTGGAGAGGTCCATCTGTCCGGTGCCCATGACTTCGCCTCTTCCCGAAACTTCCCGGCACTTCCCGAGGTCGTGCCGCCCTCATGTCGCCCCCATGTCGCCACCTGCCGGTGCCCCGGCGGCCGATGCACCGGTTCAGTCGGGCCGATGTACCACCGCAGCCGTGTGGACCGCAATTGCAACAGGTTGCATCTTACCCCGGCTAATCATTATTGACGAGAGGGGAGTTGGACTGTCTTCGACGAGCGGCGCCCCACACTGCGGGGCACACCGGGTGAGTCGTCGCCCGGCTGACCGCCTTGACCGATCCGGGCCCCGGCGTCGATCAGGAGCACCATCCCGGCCCCGAGCGCCACGCCGGCAAGGGCGTCGCTCGGATAGTGCCACTGCAGGGCCACGACGGCGGTGACGGTCAGGGCCACGACCACTGCCCCGATTACCTCCACGGCGGGACGAAACCGGCGGGGGACGGCCAACACCCACGCGGTGGTCACTCCGGCAACCACGGTGACCGAACCCGAGGCGAAGCTGAACTCCCCCAGATACCGGCGACCGACCAGGGGCTTCATCACGAATTCGTCGAGGGCGGCGGCTGCCAGTGGTCCGATGAGGCAGGCCAGCGCCCGCCGCCGGTCCCGCTGTCCGGTGAACCGTGCCACCAGTGCAGCCCCCACCGAGCCGAGGGCGAGGGCCGGCACGGTGCCGAGCCGGGTCACCGCCCGAAAGAGCAACGTGTGCGTCGCAGCCGGGCGCAGGGTGAAGCCCACGCGGTCGATGGCGTTGAGGCCCGGATGGACATGCAGGAATGCACCCAGGGCCAGGGTGCCCACCACCGCCGTGACGCCGACGGTCACCTGGATCCAGGGCTTGCCCGGACGGAGCATTGCCAGTGGCCCGGTGCGCTCGGTCAGCGNGCCTCCCGGAACCATGCCACGGTGGCGCGCAGGCCGTCGACCAGCGGAGTCGGTCTGATATCGGGGAAGAGCCGACCCAAACGGGTCTGATCGGCCTGCGAGTGAGGAACATCGCCGGCCCGTGGTGCGGCGTGATGGCGGGAGAGTCGGTGGCCGACGACGTCCTCCAGTGTGTCGATCAGTTCCAACAGCGACACGCGGGAGCCGTACGCGAGATTGACCGGCTCCGGATAGGCCACCCGACGGTGGATGGCGTCGGCCAGCACGGCGACCACGGTGTCGACGAACGTGAAGTCGCGGGTCTGGGTGCCGTCTCCGTGGATCGGTAGTGGTCTCCCGCCTAGGGCGCAGGAGACGAAGGCCGGCACGACTGCCGCATAGGCGTGGCCGGCCGGCTGTAGGGGGCCGAAGACGTTGAAGAATCGGAAGGCCAGCGCCGGCAGACCGAACGAGCGTCCGTAGGAGAGGGCGTAGGCCTCGGTGGCCAGTTTGCTGGCGGCATAGGGACTGACCGGCAACGTGGCCATGTCCTCTCGTTTGGGTAGCGCCGGGTTGGCGCCGTACACCGACGAGGAGGACGCCACCACGACCTGGGGCATGCCGTGGCGCCGCGCCGCCTCCAGCACCATCATGGTTCCGGTGGCGTTGACCTGGTGGGTGGCCATGGGGTCGGCCAGCGAACGGGGCACCGACGGCCGGGCGGCCAGGTGGACGACCGCCTGGGCCCCCTCGATGACGGCGTCGAGATCGTCGTCGCGGAGGATGGAGCCCTCCCTGAGCTCGACGGAAGGGCAGCCGGCCAGGTTCTGGCGGGAGCCGGTCGACAGGTCGTCGAGAGCCACCACGTGGTCGACGAAATCCTGTTGGGCGAGCATCCGGCACAGGTTGGCCCCGATGAACCCGGCACCGCCGGTCACGACAACCTTCACGACAGGGCAGATACGGTCACAGAGACTCGACCCTCGGCCCCCGGATCCGGTTGCGGGTGTCGAACACGTACCGTGCATGATCACGGACCATGTCGTAGTCGAAGTCGTCGTGATCGGTCACCACCACCACAGCGTCGGCCGACTCCACCTCGTCCTCCGTCAACTCCACCAGGGGCACGCCGGCGACATCGGGCGCAACGTGGGGGTCGACGATTCGGACGTCGGCGCCGAGCGCAGTGAGGCTGTGGAGGATGACCATCCCGGGGGACTGACGAGCATCCCCCGTGTTCCGCTTGTAGGCCAGCCCCAGCAACAGGACGCGGGCGCCGTTGACCGAGCGTCTCTGCCGGTTGAGGGCCAGGGTCAGCCGGGACACCACGTAGTCGGGCATGTGCTCGTTGACGTCATTGGCCAGCTCCACGAACCGGAAGGGTTGGCCGAGGCGCCGGCGGACCGTCCACGACAGGTAGCTGGGATCGATGGGCAAGCAGTGTCCCCCCACCCCAGGACCGGGCGTGAACCGGAGGTAGCCGAACGGCTTGGTCGACGCGGCATCGATGGCCTCCCAGACATCGATGCCCAGGGCCTCGGCGAATACGGCCAGCTCGTTGACCAAGGCGATGTTGACGTGGCGGAAGGTGTTCTCCAGCAGCTTTGTCAGTTCGGCCTCACGGGTGCCGGACACGGGCACGGTGCGGTCGACCAGGCGGGCGAAGAACGCCTGCACGGCCTCCAACGAGGCCTCGTCGATGCCCGAGACCACTTTCGGTGTGTTGGCGAAGTGCCAGCTGGAGTTGCCCGGGTCGATCCTCTCCGGGCTGTAGCCGAGATGGAAATCGCGGCCGGCCACCAGCCCTGACCCCTCTTCGAGGATGCCGGACACCAGATCCTCGGTGGTCCCCGGGTAGGTGGTCGACTCGAGGATCACCGTGGCCCCGATTCGCAACGAGCGGGCCAGCATGGCGGCGGAGTCCTGCACGTGGGACAGATTCGGGACCCCGTCGGTCAGCGGAGTGGGGACGTCGATGACGGCCACGTCGAATCCCACCATCCGCTCGGGGTCGTCGGTGGGCTCGTACCGGCCGGTGGCCAGTGCCCGTGACAATGTTTCGTCGGTGACGTCCTCGACGAAAGAATCACCGGCACCCAGGCGTTTGACCCTCGCCGCATCGAGGTCGAAGCCGACCACATCGAATCCCACCTCGACCGCTCGCATGGCAACGGGGAGGCCGACGTAACCCTGCCCGACGACCACCAGGCGATCCGGTTTCGACATGCCCACTACGTGCCCGCCCGTTCGGTCTCGAAGCTGGCGGGCTCGAGCGTCAGTTGAACGGCGGCAGGTCGGGATGGACCGGCTTCGCCAGTCTCCGCCCTCGCGTCCAGGACCGTCGGACATGGTTCCGCGTCCACTGGTTTGTTTGTGGCGATCGCGAAGAGAAGGCGGCGCACCATCTNCGGGTCCCGCCGACGGGTGGCGTCTTCGAGTTTGTCGATGCTTGCCTCGAACTGGGCCCGTGGTGCGGTGACGGGGATCAGCCGTGAGATGGACGCGTGCTCGGTCTCCAACACCCGTTCCTCGGGCTCCCGCAGTGTCTCATGAAGCTTCTCACCGGGTCGGCTGCCGATCA
>JGI24140J50213_10000964_pt1 | contig 13010 bp, 10 predicted proteins | sample BarGraIncu00222A_FD_50213 | JGI IMG/M metagenome (IMG submission 50213)
GCCGTTTCGGGCTGGCCGACGATGCGCGAGATCTCGGCGTTGAGGCGGTTGACGATCGAAGGCGGCGTCGCCTTCGGCGCCATCAGGCCGAGCCAGATCGTCGCCTCGTATTTCGGCACGCCCGCCTCGGCGATCGTCGGCACGTCGGGCATCACGGTGGAGCGCTCGGTGCCCGTCGTTCCCATCGCCTTGACCTTGCCGCCGCGGATGTGCTCGCTCATCGTCGGCACGGCGTCGAACATCATGTCGACCTGGCCGCCGAGCACGTCGGTCCGCGCCCCTGAGCTGCCCCGATAGGGGATGTGGACGATGGCGACGCCGGCCATCGCCTTGAAGAGCTCGCCCGCCATGTGATACGGCGTCCCCGGGCCGGACGACGCGTAGGAGAGCGAGCCTGGCTTGGCCCGGGCCAGGCGCAGCAGCTCGCCGAGGTTCGAGACGGGAAGGCTGTTGCGCGTGACGAGGACGAGGTCCGACGAGTTGATCGGCGCGATCGGCGCGAAGTCGCGCAGCAACTGGTACGGCTTGGTCGCGAACAGCGACTCGTTGACCGTGTGCGTGTTCGACATCAGGAGCAGCGTGTAGCCATCGGGCGCGCTCTTGGCGACCGCGTCGGTGCCGATGATCGAGCCGGCGCCCGGTTTGTCCTCGACGAAGAAGGGCTGGCCGAGCGACTCCTGTAGGCGCATCGCGAGAATGCGCGCATAGATGTCGGCCGGGCCGCCCGCGGCGAAAGGCACGACGATGCGGACCGGGCGGCTCGGGTAGTCCTGCGCCGGGGCCCACGGCGCCGCGGCAACGAGCAGCGCGGCAAGGAGGTAGCGCCGCATCGAGAAGCGAGGCAGGTCAGTCGGGGTCGTCGTCTTCATGAGGCTCCATGGTGGCCGCGCCGGGGCCGCTGCGATGACGGGGCATCGTATCGATGCGACGGCGCCCTTGCCAGCGTGATATACCCGGGCGCCGCCACGAACGCCGCTCGCCGATGAACACGATCGAACCGCTTTATCTCCCCGCCGCGACCATCGAAGCGCTCGAGTCGTTGACGACCGCGACGCTGACGACGGTGCTGCTCAAGAAGGGCTTGCGCAACGTCTGGATCCGTGGCGCCGCGCCGCTCGGCGACGCCGCCGCACGGCGCCGCGTCGGGCGCGCCTTCACGCTGCGTTTCGTTCCGGCGCGCGAGGACCTCGCGACGCCGGCATCGTGGGCCTCGCCGATCTCGACGCGCGCCGCGATCGAGGCGATGCCGGCCGGCGTTGTCGCCGTCGTCGACGCGATGGCAACGACGCACGCCGGAATATTCGGCGACATCCTCTGCGCGCGGATGAAGAAGCGCGGCGTCGCTGCGCTCGTCAGCGACGGCGTCGTCCGCGATCTCGCCGGCGTCCTGGAGACCGGGTTGCCCGTGTGGTGCCGCGGCACGGCGGCGCCGGCGTCGGTCGCAGGGCTTACCTTCGTCGCCTGGCAGGAACCGATCGGCTGCGGGGGCGTCGCGATCTGGCCCAACGACGTGATCGTCGCCGACCTCGACGGCGCCGTCGTCATTCCCGCGGCGCTCGTCGACGACGTCGTCGGCGCGGCGCTCGAGCAGGAGCGGCACGAGGGCTGGATCATGCGCGAGGTCGAACGCGGCGTGGCGCTGCCCGGTCTCTATCCGCCCGACGAAGCGACGAAGACGCGCTACGAAGCGTGGGCCGCGACTCAGGCGNCGCTCGGCCGCTGACGCGGCGCCCGGTCAGCGCGGCGCCGGCTTCATCGTCCGCGGGATCCAGTACCACAGCACGCCGGCNGCGGCGAAAGCGACCAGGCCGGTGCACCAGATTCCGGCGGCAAGCGAGAGCAGCGCGGTGATGCCCGACAGCAGCGCCGGGCCTCCGGTCGATCCGATGTCGGAGACGAGCCGCCACAGGCCCAGGAAATGGGCACGGCCGGGCGAAGGCGAGTAGTCCGCACCGAGCGTCATGACCATTCCCGAGCCGATGCCGTTGCCGAAGCCGACGAGCAGCGCCGCCAGCAGCAGCGCGAAGGCGGTGTGGGTGAACGGCATGACGACGAGCGCCAGGCCCATGCACGCCATCGACGGCACGGCGACCCAGTTGCGGCCCTTGCGGTCCATCACCCTGCCGGCGGGATAGAAGACGAGCATGTCGATGCCGCCGGCCAGGCCGTAGATGAGCGAGGTCGTCGCTGCGTCGAGGCCGATGTGCTCGGCCCAGAGCGGAACGACCGCCTGCCGCGACGCGCGCACCGCGCTGACGAGCAGCACGCCGATGCCGACGGTGAGGAAGATCTTCCAGTAGTCGACGCCGACCGAGCGGATCGTCGGCGCGGCGCGCGGCCGCCCGGCGTCGGACGTGACCTCGGTCAGATGGTGCCGTTCCCCGGGAAGCTCGGGGATGCCGGCCGCGACGCCGGCCGAGACCAGCAGCGCCGCCGCGCCGACCCAGTAGGCACCGCCGATGCCGAGGAAGGGGATGACCGCTGCGCCGATGAACGGGCCGATGAAAAGACCGATCCGCATCACGCCGCCGAGCGTCGACAGCGCTCGCGCGCGATAGTGCAGCGGCACGGCCTCGGTCAGGTAGCTTTGCCGCGCGAGGCCGAACACGGCGCCGGCCATGCCGATCATGAACACGCCGATCGCGAAGGCCCACAGGTTGGCGACGAGGACGCAGACCGCCATCGCCACCGCCCCCCACAGCGCCGCGGCGACGATCGCCCAGCGCTCGCCGTAGCGCGTCGTGATGATCGACGCCGGGATGTTGCAGACGAGCGAGCCGATGCCGATCAGCGTGACGACGAGGGCGGCGAGCGCGACCGAGCCGCCGAGATGGCGCACGCTCAACGCGACGATCGGCAGGATCGCGCCTTCGCCGAGCCCGAAGAGCAGCGACGGAGCGAAGGCCGGGACGGCGATCTGCCGCAGGCTGAAGGGCTGCTCTTCGATCACGACTTCAATGACGGCGACTTCTCGACCTTCGCGGGCCAGCGGTCCCAGGCCGTCGCGGCGATCGTCTGGCCCCACAGGTCGACGCCGATGGGGCTGCCTTCGTGGGCGCGCGCGGCAGCGTCGCCGCGCAGGTAGGCGAGGGCGACGCTGCGGCCGGCGAGCGGGCTGAAGCCTGCCGACGTGAGCTCGCCGACGGGCTCACCGGCCAGCGTCAGCGCTTCGCCGCCCCAGGCCCAGGCGGCGGGATCGTCGAGGACGATGGTCACGAGGCGCTTGCGCGGCGTTGCGCCGGCGAGCCGCTGCAGCGCCTCCTGGCCGACGAAGCCGCCCGGCTTGTCGAGCTTGACGGCAGCCATCGTCCCCGCGTCGAGCGGCGTCTCGTCGGGCCCGAGTTCGGCGCCCCAGGCGCGCCGGCCGGCCTCGATGCGCAAGGCGTCGAGCGCGTAGTAGCCGGCGTCGACGAGGCCCGGGCCCGCGCTCGCGCGATGCAGCGCGAGCCAGACGTGGCGGGCCATCTCGATCGGCACGTAGAGCTCGAAGCCGGGCCCGCCGACGTAGCTCATGCGCGCGGCGCGAACGCGCGCGTGGCCGACGTCGATCTCGGCGGTGTGCGCGAACCTGAGCCGCTCGGGCGTGAGTGCCTCAGCCGTCCTTGCGCCGCCGGCGCGGCCGAGCAGCTCGCGCGCGTTCGGCCCCATCAGCGAGAGCACGGCGGTCATCCCGCTGACGTCGTTCAGCACCGCGTTCTCGCGCGCGCGCGTGTGCCTCGCGATCCAATCGGCGTCGCGCGTCGGCTGCGCCGAGCCGGTGACGAGGAAGAAGGTCTCGGCGCCGAGGCGGGTGATCGTGAGGTCGCTCTCGAACCCGCCGCGGTCGTTGAGCATCGGCGTGTAGACCATCCGGCCGACCGGCACGTCGATCGCGTTTGCGCACAGCCGCTCGAGGATGGCGAGCGCGTCGCGGCCCTGCAGCAGCAGCTTGCCGAACGAGGTCTGGTCGTACAGGGCGACCGCCTCGCGCGTCGCCCGCTGCTCGGCGATCACCTGATCCAGCCATGCGGGCCGTCCCAGCGTGTGCGGGAGAACGATCTTCGACGTCGCCGAGCCGGCGTTCGCGGCCAGAAAATAGTTGGCGCGCTCCCAGCCGTTCTTCGAGCCGAAGACGGCGCCCTTGGCGGCGAGCAGGTCATACAGCGGCGAGGTGCGCAGCGGACGCGCCGTCTCGAGCTCCTGGCGCGGCCAGCGCATCGCGTAGTGCAGGCCGAGCGTCTCGCCGGTCCGCTCGGCGAGCAGCTGGCGGTTCGCCATGAAGGGGCCGAAGCGGCGGATGTCGACGTCGGACAGGTCGCTCTGCGGCTCGCCGGCGACGATCCACTCGGCGATCAGCTTGCCGGCGCCGCCGGAGTTGGCGATTCCCGCCGAGTTGAACCCGGCAGCGACGAAATAGCGCGCCAGGCCGGGCGCTTCGCCGAGGATGAAGTTGCCGTCGGGAGTGAAACTCTCCGGGCCGTTGAGCAGCATCTTGATCAACGCCTTCTCGAGGCACGGCGTGCGCTGGATCGCCGCCATCATCAGCGGCTCGAACTGGTCCCAGTCCTCGTCGAGCAGCTCGAAGCGGAAGGTCGAGGGGATCGGATCGACCTTCCACGGCTTGGCCTTCGGCTCGAAGCCGCCCATGACGAGGCCGCCGACCTCTTCCTTGTAGTAGATGAAGCCGTCGGGGTCGCGCATCACGGGCAGCATCGGATGCACGCCTTCGATGCGGTCGGTGACGACGTAGAAGTGCTCGGCCGACCAGAGCGGAACGACGACGCCGGCGAGCTCGCCGAACTGGCGCGCCCACTGGCCGGCGCAGTTGACGATCGTCTCGCAGGCGATCTCGCACTCTTCGCCCTCGTGGCGCACGCGCACGGCGCAGACGCGCGGGCCCGATTCGCCTGCAGCCATGCGCACGCCGACGACCTCGGCGCCTTCGACGATCTTGACGCCGCGCTGCCGCGCCCCCTTGGCGAGCGACATCGTCAGGTCGGCGGGATTGGCCTTGCCGTCGCCGGGGATCCAGATCGCGCCTTGCAGGTCGTCGGTGCGCATCACGGGAAAGAGCTCGCCGGCGCGCTTCGGGCTGATCTCCTCGCACTCGACGCCGAAGCTGCGCGCCAGCGCGAGCTGCCGGCGCAGCACCTGCATGCGCTCGGGCGTGCGCGCGACGTTGACGCTGCCGCACTGCTTCCAGCCGGTCGCCAGGCCCGTCTCGGCCTCGAGCGTCGCGTACAGCTCGATGCCGTAGCGGCTCATCCGCGTCATGTTGCGGTTCGGCCGCATCTGGCCGACGAGGCCGGCGGCGTGCCAGGTCGTTCCGCAAGTCAGCGCACCCTGCTCGAGCAGCAGCACGCCGGTTTCGCCGAGCCTGGCGAGGTGATACGCCGTCGAGCAGCCGACGATACCGCCGCCGACGACGACGATGCGGGCTTCAGCGGGCAGCGCCATCGGCCCGGTCCCAGTGAGGCGCTGTCCGACATGACGACGCTGCGCATGCGCCACTGACGGCGCCGGTCGACGCTTCGAGACTCGGCGCGCCGACCCGCTGTCGGCGAAGGAGACGACGATGCTGGCCGACCGCGACGCTTGGGCAACCCTCGGGGTCAAGGACCTCGCCCGGGACGTGGCGGCCGTCGCCAAGGCGCTGCGCGAAAAGGGCGTCGGCTTCGAGCACTACGACAGCGAAGGAATGACGCGCGACGGGGACGTTCATTTCGGCAACGGCATGATCACGTGGTTCAAGGATCCGAGCGGCAATATTCTCAACCTCGTCAGCGCGTAGCGTCTGCGCTCAGGCCATGCGCAGCGCCATCACGCCGGCGACGATCGCGCCGGTGCCCAGGGCGCGCTGGAAGCGGAAGCGCTCCTTCAGCATGAGCACGCCGATCAGCGCGGCAAAGAGCACCGAGGTCTCGCGCAGCGCTGCCACCGAGGCGACGGGGGCCCGCGTCATCGCCCAGAGTGCGATGCCGTAGGCGCCGAGCGAGGCGCACGAGCCGAGCAGGGCGACCGGCCAGCGCGCGCGCATGAAGGCGAACGCCGGCGCGAGCGCGCGGCGCCGCTGCCACATGACGATCGCGAAGTAAGGTGCGCCGTCGATGAGGAAGAGCAGGGCGACGTATTGCAGCGCGTTGCCCGAGATGCGAACGCCGATGCCGTCGACGATCGTATAGCTGGCGATGATCGCGGCGTTGGCGAGCGCGTAGCCGAGGGCCTGCCGGCGCGAGCCGACGCCGCGCGCCGAACGCGTCAGGCCGATCAGCAGGACGCCGGTGCTGATCCCGGCGACGCCGAGCCAGACGGCGAGCGGCAGTTGCTCGCCGATCAGCCGTCCGCTCAGGATCGCGACGAGCAGAGGCGCCGTGCCGCGCATGATCGGGTAGGCGAAGCCCAGCTCGCCGTGCCGGTACGCGCCGACCAGCGTCACGTAGTAGCCGACGTGGATGACGAGCGACGTCGCCGCCCACGGCCACGCCGCCCGCGGCGGCAGGCCGACGGCGACGACGAGGACCGCGCCGACGGCGCAGCCGAGGACGTGGATCAGCGCCGTGTCGAGCGCCTTGTCGTCGCCCGACTTGATGAGCGCATTCCACGAGGCGTGGAGGAGGGCGCCGAAGAGGACCGCGCCGACGATCGGCCACGTCAGCGCCAGGATCATGCGCAGGTCGTGAGAGCGCAGCGCGCGGCGCGGCTCATGAAGTGGGCGAGCGAGGGCGTCTGCCAGCCGGCCTGCTTGGCGAGGTCGTCCCACTGGCGCAGCATCACGGCGTCGCGCGCACCCGGTTGGGCGAGGAAGGCGGCCGCCTGGGCCGCGCTGAAGACGCCGCCCTGCAGCGCGAGGCTGCGCTTCGAGTCCTCCGACAACCTGGCGTAGTAGGCGGCGTTCGTCTGGCAGAGATAGCGCTTCGCGTCGACGTGGAGCTTGATCGCGTCGAGCACCGTGTCGGGGAACAGGCCGCGCAGGAACGGCAGGGCGTAGTACTGGTGCGTGTCGTCGATGCCGCGCAGGGTGGGTGTATCGCCCAGTTCATTGAGCAGATGGCCCAGGTCGTGCAGCAGGCAGGCGGTGACGAGCTCGTCGCTCGCTTCGCTCTGCTCTGCCAGGTGCGCCGTCTGCAAGGCGTGCTCGAGCTGCGTGACCGGCTCGCCGCTGTACTGGGCGAAGCCGTGCCGGGAGAACAGCTCGGCGATGTCTTCCAGGCTCAGCACGGCTAGCTCTCTTCGCGCAGCGTCGACAGATCCGGGGTGCCCTCGCGGCCCGCTTCGAGCGCGGCGAACTGCGACTGGCGAATCCGCGTCGCCGTCAGCGCGCCGGCCGATTCGAGGATCGGATAGGCGATCGAGCAGATGTGCGAATTGATTCGCTTCAGGTCGCTGATGAGATCGAGATGCAGCGAGCTCGTCTCGATGCTTTGCGCCGTGTTGTCGCGCAACCGCGCGATGTGGTTGGCGGCGTACTCGTGCTCCAGGTCGCGAAATTGCGCCTTCTCCTCGAGCAGGCGCTTCGCGTCGCGCACGTGGCCGTCGAGGAAGACGCTCATCGCCAGGCGCAGGTTCGAGAGCAGCCGCTCGTGCAGATGGACGATCTCGGCCATTCCGGCTTCCGAGAAGCTGCGCCCCTTCTTGACCAACTTGTCCTCGATGTCCTGAAGGACGCGCTCGACGATGTCGCCGATCTGCTCCATGTTGATCGTGAAGGAGACGATGTCGGTCCAGCGCCGGCTCTCCTGCTTCGAGAGCGCCTCGCCCGATATCTGCGTCAGGTACAGCTTGATCGCCGTGTACAGCTCGTCGACCGTGTCGTCGAGCTTGCGCAGGTCTTCCGAGAGGCGCAGGTCGTTGTTGCGCATCACCGGCAGCACGCCGCGCAGCATCGTCTCGACGACGTCGGCCTGGTGCAGCGCTTCGCGCGCCGCGCAGGAAATCGCGAGCGACGGCATGTTGAGGGCGAGCGGGTCGAGGTGGCGGGGCCGCTGCGTGTCGCCGCTGCGGACCGGCTCGCTCAGCCAGCGGTCGACGGTGCGGCCGACCAGGCCGGTGAAGCCGATGAACACGATCGCCAGGCAGACGTTGAAGGCGAGATGGAACAACACGACCTGCTGGTGCACGGTCGGCACGAGTTGCTGCAGCAGGACGTGGACCTCGGGCAGCAGGCCGATGAAGAGCAGTGTGCCGAGCGTCTTGAAGATGAAGTTGCCGAGCGGCAGGCGGCGCACCTGCGGCGTGGCGTTGCCCGTCGCCAGCATGGCGAGGATGCCGCTGCCGATGTTGGCACCCAGGACGAGGCCGAGCGCCGCCGTGACCGGCAGCATGGCGGAAGCGGCGAGGGCAGCGATCAGCAGCACGATCGCCAGGCTCGAGTAGGAGAGCACGGTCAGCACGGCGCCGACGACGATGTCGAGCAGCACGTCGTCGGGCAGCGACGCGAGCAGGGCGCGAACCGCCGGTGCTTCGGTCAGCGGCCGCGTCGCCGCGGCGATCAGCTGCAGCGCCAGGGTGATGAGGCCCACGCCGATGAGGACGCGCCCGACCGCGCCGGCGCCGCTGTTCTGCTTGGAGATGAAGACGACGACGCCGACGAAGATGAGCAGCGGCGACAGCCACGACAGGTCGAGCGAGAAGACGACCGTCATCAGGCTGGTGCCGACGTCGGCGCCGAGCATGACGGCCAGCGCCGCACTCGTCGTGACGAGGCTCTTGCCGACGAAGGAGGCGACGATGAGGCAGGTCGCCGTGCTCGACTGGACCAGGCTGGTCACGCCGAGGCCGGCGATGACGGAGCGAAAGCGGCTGGAAAAGCTCGTCGCCAGGATCCGGCGCAGGTTCTCCCCGAACACGCGCAGCATGCCGGTGCGCACGATGTGCGTCCCCCAGACGAGGAGCGCGATCGCGGCGAGGAGGTTGAGAAGGTGGATCAAAGGGTGTTCAATTCCAGGGGAGCGAGTAGGTCTTGAGGTTCGTGAAGCTCTTCATCGCTTCCTGCACGCCTTCCTTGTAGCCGAGGCCGGAATCCTTGATGCCCCCGAAGGGCGTCAGCTCGAGGCGATAACCGGGAACTTCTCGCACGTTGACCGTTCCGACTTCGAGCTCGGCGACGAAACGGGTGATGTAGTCGAGCCGGTTCGTGCAGACCGACGACGACAGGCCGTAGGCGGTGCCGTTGGCCATGCGGATCGCCTCGTCGATGTCGGCGAAGACGAGGATCGGCGAGACCGGGCCGAAGGTCTCCTCGCGCACCAGCGTCATCTCGGGGCGGACGCGGTCGAGCACCGTCGGCGAGTAGAGCGCGCCCTCGCGCCGGTTGCCGACGAGGAGCCGGGCGCCTTGCGCGACGGCCTCGTCGACGCGCGACTCGAAGAGCCGCGCCGCCGCCGCGTCGATGACGGTTCCCATCTCGACGTCCGGATCGCGCGGGTCGCCGTAGCTCCAGCGCTTCGTCTTCTCGACGACGAGCTCGGTGAAGCGCCCGGCGACCGCCTGATGCACGAGCATGCGCTTGACGGCGGTGCAGCGCTGGCCCGAGTTCTTGTACGAGCCCTGGACGGCGAGCGTCGACGCCTCGTCGAGGTCGGCATCTTCCATGACGATGATCGGATCGTTCCCGCCGAGCTCGAGGACGACGCGGCGATAGCCCGCCCTGGCCGCGATCGCCTTGCCGATCGCGACCCCGCCGGTGAAGGTGACGAGGTCGACGTTCTGGTTCGTGACGAGCTCGTCGCCGATCTCCCTCGGGTCGCCGGTGACGACCGAGAGCATTTCCGGCGGCAGCCCGGCCTCGTAAAGGAAGTCGGCGAAAAGCAGGGCCGACAGCGGCACCTTCTCCGACGGCTTCAGGACGACGCGGTTGTTCGTCGCGATCGCCGGAACGACCTTGTGCGCCACCTGGTTCATCGGGTGGTTGAACGGCGTGATCGCGCAGATCGCGCCGAGCAGCGGGCTGCGTTGCGTATAGACGCGGCGATTCCGGCCGTGCGGAGTGAGGTCGCAGCTGTAAATCTGGCCGTCGTCCTTCAGCGCTTCGCCGGCGCCGAAGACGAGCACGTCGGCGACCCGCCCGGCTTCATAGGTCGCGTCTTTCAGGCAAAGGCCCGACTCGGCGCTGATCAGCGCGGCGACGTCGTGCGTGCGCGCCCGCACATGCGCGGCGGCCTTGTTCAGGATCTCGGCGCGATCGTAGCGGGTGAGCCTGGCCCGGTAGCCGCGGGCGATGGCGAAGGCGCGCCGTACTTCCTCGACGCTCGCCTTGGGGACACTGCCGATGCGCTTGCCGGTATACGGGTTGCAGACCTCGATCGTACGTTCGCCGCTGCGCTCGCCGCCGACCTTCTCGCCTGCGATGCGCATCTCCTCGTGCCTGAACATCGAATCAGTCGACATGATTCAGTGCGAGGTCGAAGGCGTCGAAGTTCCGCCATCGGCGATCGGGGTCGATGCCAACGAGGCGCCGGTTGACGATCAGCGGCACGCGCTGCTCGGACGTGCCGCCGTGCGAGCGGAGCGGCACTTCGAGTGCCGATAGATCGTGCCGCGCCGCCGCGGTGCCGATCACCTTCGAACGCTCGGCGACGACGACGAGGTCGCCGATGCGGTCGGCCGGCAGCTCGAAGAAGGCGGCCGCTTCTGCGCGCGAGCGGACCGACTCGACGCCGCGCAGCGCGGCGATGCGCGCGCCGAGCGCGGCGGCGTCGGTCCCGCTGGGAAGGTAGACGGTGGCGAAGGAGCCGAGCGCCCCGTGATGGACGACGTAAGGGTCGGTGATCGGCAGGATCACCCGCGCTGCGGCGGCGCCGAGCCACTCGTCGAGGACGTCCTGCAGATAGAGCACGTCGGGCGCGCCGTCCATGCGCGTCTTCGCGTTCATGCCGTGGTCGGCGGTCAGGGCGATGACGCAGCCCATCGCGTCGAGCCTGCCGAGGTAGCCATCCATCATCCGGTAGAACGCGTCGGCGCCGTCGGTGCCCGGCGCGTGCTTGTGCTGCACGTAGTCGGTGGTCGAAAGGTACATCACGTCGGGCCGGCGCTCGTGCGACATCAGCTCGACGCCGGCGGCGAAGACGAACTCCGAGAGCTCGGCGCTGTAGACCGATGGCACGGGCATGCCGACGCGCTCGACGACCTCGTCGATCCCGTTTTCCTCCTCGTTGGCATCGTCGGCCTTTTCCGCCGAAAAGCAGATGCCCTGCATGCCGTGGCCGAGGAGCTTGCGCAGCTTGTCCTTGGCCGTGACGACGGCGACGAACTGGCCGGCTGTCGAGAGCGCCGCGAGGATCGTCGGCGCGCGCAGCCACTTCGGGTCGTTCATCATCACTTCGCTGCCGCTGGCGACGTCGAACAGATAGTTGCCGCAGATGCCGTGCACCGAAGGCGGTACGCCGGTGACGATCGACAGGTTGTTGGGGTTGGTGAAGCTCGGGATCACACAATCGGCAGTGAGCACCGTGCCGGTGGCCAGCACTGCCTTCATCCACGGCGTGTGGCCGTGCGCGACCGACTGGGCGATGTAGTCGGGCTCGCAGCCGTCGACGCAGACGACGACGGTCGGCTGGTGCGCGAGCCGGTAGCTGCGGCCGTTGACGTGGATCATCGGGCCGGCCGCCCGGAATGGACCGTGCCCGCCGTCGCGGGCCGCGGGTGATGGTTCCTGATCGTTCGCTCCTTGCTTTCCATCACGTGCGCGAACATGGCGCGGCCGGCCAGATCGGCGTCGCCGGCGGCGATCGCCTTGACGATCTGCCGGTGCTCGCCGGCGGACATCGGCATCAGCATCGCGTCGGCCAGGTTGAGGAGGCGAAACAGGCTCAGCTCCTTGATCAGCTTGCGGTAGATCGTGGTCAGCTTGCGGTTCCCCCCGAGCTCGACCAGGCGGTCGTGGAAGCGCAGGTTGAGCTGGTGATAGGTCGGCGCGTCCTTGGCCTTGACCGCCTGCTCCATCTGGTCGACGAGGCCGCGGATCTCCTTCAGCGCCGCCGGCGCGATGCCTTTGGCGAGACGGCGGCTGACCCCCTCTTCCATCGACGCGCGCAGGTCGAAGATCTCGATCGCTTCTTCGACCGGCAGGTTGCGAACGAAGACGCCGCGGTTCTTCTCGGTGCGCACCAGGCCCGCTTCCTCGAGCATGCGAAAGGCCTCGCGCAACGGCCCGCGCGAGACGCCCAGGCGGGCCGCGAGGGCGACCTCGGTGAGCTTTTCGCCCGGAGGCAGCTCGCCGGACAGGATCATCCTCTCGAGCTCGCCCTGTACGACGCTCGAGAGCGAGCTCGTCTGCAGCAGCGTGATCGTCGGGTGGGGCCGGGTGGCGGCGGCGAGCGCGGGCATGCCGGAGTGTCGCTGCGGCAAGTGTCGATTGTCAACAATCTTCAAGAAACAATTGACGCTTTCTCCCGGCGACGCCTAGACTGCCGCGCCCCAACCGTGCGCGCGGAACTGTCATCAATCTGGCATACGCTTTGCACGCGCGAGCGGCACGTCGCGCTCGCCCGCCTTCTAGGTCGTACAACCATCCAGGGAGATTTGCATGAATCCGGGTTCACTGAAAGCGCTGCTCGCCGCAGCCCTGCTCGTCGCCGCGACCGGCGCCCTAGCGCAGAAGACGCAGCTCACGGTCTATACCGCGCTCGAGACCGACCAGATCAAGGCCTACGAGGCGGGCTTCTATCGCGCGAATCCGAACATCGAGCTGAGATGGGTGCGCGACTCGACCGGAGTGATNACCGCCAAGCTGCTCGCCGAGAAGTCGAACCCGCAGGCCGACGTCGTCATGGGCGTCGCGGCGTCGAGCCTGGCGCTGCTCGATTCGCAAGGCATGCTGACGCCGTACGCGCCGATCAACCTCGACGCGATCATGTCGGTCTATCGCGACAAGAAGAACCCGCCCGACTGGTGGGGAATGGACGTGTGGGGGGCGACGGTTTGCTTCAACACGGTCGAGGCGCAGAAGAAGGGCATTCCGAAGCCCGAGACCTGGAAGGACCTGACCAAGCCCGTCTACAAGGGCCAGGTCGTAATGCCGAACCCGGCGTCGT
>JGI24140J50213_10000965_pt1 | contig 13007 bp, 10 predicted proteins | sample BarGraIncu00222A_FD_50213 | JGI IMG/M metagenome (IMG submission 50213)
ATTCAGTTTTTAGTGACATCACACCTGCAAATGGTTATCATGGCGATGAGGATCAGGGAATGATGGGATCTGTTGCTGCCTTGATGGCACTAGGACTTTTTGATGAACAGGGAGGCGCCGCACAAAAGCCAACTTATCAACTTTCTGCACCGGTCTTCGATGAAGTGGTCATCAAACTTGATCCTGCATATTACCCGGGCAAGGAGTTTAAGATTATTGCGCACAATGCCGGACCCAAAAACATATATATCCAGTCTGTAAAATTGAATGGCAAGCCTTTAAATACTTTCTGGTTCTATCATGACGATCTGACCAGGGGAGGAGTACTCGAAATGGTATTGGGCCCAAATCCCAATAAGGATTGGGGAAGAACAGATCCAAGTGTGTATAAGTAATAAAATGAACATGTTACATAATCGGGATGTCTGAAAACTTGTATGAGTTGTCTAAAAACTCCGGAGGAGTTGTCTGTGAATAACCCCCAGAGAAACTGGGGGTTAAGGCTGAATCTCTAACTTAACTCTGTAAGAGTTACCCACTGGAACATGAACTGTTTTATTTTGGGAAACCCCGATGGGGTTAAGTTTTAGTCATTTACTAACCCCCAGTTTCACTGGGGGTTATTTACGGGCAACTCCTCCGGAGTTGGATCTATGTGCATTTGTAATGGGGCAATTCATTTCGGGCAAGAGAAAAAAGAAATTTAAACTGTTTCTTAACTTCAAACGATTAATTTATATCCCTTTTTTGTTGATCTTTGAATACAAAATATTCTTTTGAGAATTTTTTCTAAAGTAATGACTCTGAATATATAATTACTAAATAAGTTACTAAAATATAGAACATTATGAATAGAGTATATCAATTAATGTTTCTGTTCATTATCGTTACGCTGATTACATCGTGCAGGAAGAGTCCTGATACCGGTAAAATCAAAATCCAGTTTGAGCACCGGGTTAATAGCCAGCTTTTGGTTAAAGATCAGATGATTTATACCAATACTTCAGGAAACCATTACGAAATCCATGGTCTGAAATATTTTATTTCCGAGGTGAAACTACATAAACATGATGGTACTATTGTTGATGTCAGCAATACCGCTCCTGTCCATTATGTAGATATAGATATGCCAGGAACATTGACCTGGCAAATTCCTGAAGATCTTCCGGCTAACAGTTATGATTCGATCAGCTTCACTTTTGGACTAAGAGAAGCCCTCAATAAGTCCAATAGTTTTGTCAATCCCCCTGAGTCCAATATGGCCTGGCCTGATGTATTGGGTGGGGGATACCATTTCATGATGATGGATGGCTTTTTTAATAGCTCACTGTCAGTTCGTTCGCCTTTTAACTTTCACCTGGGAACAGGTCAAATCTATACAGGAGGGATGGGAACAGCCAATATCACAGGATTTGTTCAGAACTATTTTCATGTAAAGATTCCGGCTTCATCTTTTATTCTTTTTAACGGACAAATTAAGAATTTGAAATTTATCATGAATATTGACAGTTGGTTTACGACTCCTGTTGACTGGGATTTCAACGTTTGGAGTATTATGATTATGCAAAACCAGACTGCTATGGGGACGATTAAAAAAAATGGATTTGATGTATTCAGTTTTGCAACAGAATAAATGTTTTATTTTGCAACCCAATTTGATTTAAAAAACGAATGAGAAGGTGTTTAAATAAGAAATTGTTTAAAATTGTCCGTAGGACATAAATATCAATAGAAAAATAAGGTATATAAATCTTTTCCCCGTAGGGGATTAACCCTTAAAGTAAATGCCCTACGGGCAAAAAGAGGGGAGAAACATATTTCTATTGATATTTATGCACTACGGGCAAAAGAAAAAAGAATCTTAAACAGTTTCAATTGTTCTTTTAAGATTTCACAATTAATAACGACAAAACATTTACACATATGCTGAAGAGGATTTTACTGCTTTTTGCAATAACATTTATTTTTCAAGGATTAAGTGCACAAAAGCAATCACTTGATTATTATATTGATAGGGCGATTCAAAATAGTCCGTTGCTCAGGGATTATCAAAACCAGTTATCTTCCTCTGCAGTTGATAGTATGTTGATCCGGGCTTCACAAAAATACCAGACAGATGTAACATCAACGATCTCTTATGCTCCCGTAATCAGCGACTGGGGATATGATGAAGCAATTACAAACGGTGCCAATATAATTGGACAGTTTGGAGTGAAGCAGGAAATAATGAACAAGCAAGTTCTGGATACAAAATTCAAAGGAATCAACATTAAAAAACAATCTGTTTCAAATAGTATTAAAATATCAATCAGCGACCTTAAAAAATCAATCACAACTCAATATCTGACGACATATGGCGATTTTAATGATATTGAATTTACCCGTGGCCAGCTTAAGATCGTAAATGATCAATTGGCATTGTTGAAACATCTTGTTCAAAATGGTGTTTACAAGCAATCAGATTACCTTTCGCTTCTTGCTGAAGCAGAGGCACAAGAAACAGCGATAACACAATTTATGAGTCAATATTCAACTGATTTACAATCTCTTAATCAGTTGTGCGGAATTAATGATAATAAAGATGTTGAGTTGGCTACTCCTGTGATTTCTGAGTTAAAAATTGAGAACTTCAATCAATCACCTCTCTTTATGCAGTTTAAGATTGACAGCATCAGGATCGAAAATGAGAAACAATTAATTGCTGATCAGGTAAAACCAAAATTGAACTGGTATGCAGATGCAGGTATGATGAGCAGTTCAATAACAAACATTTACAAACATTTTGGCGTAAGTGCAGGTATAAATCTGACGGTTCCTATATATGATGGCGGACAACGAAAACTGGAGATACAGAAACTCACCCTCACGGAAAACACAAGATCATCCTATCAGAACTATTTTAAATCGCAATATCAACAACATGTATTTCAGATTTACAGTGATCTTTCAAACTTAATCAGGGTTGTTGATCAGGTGAAAAAGCAGTTGGCAACTTCAAAAGAACTTATCGAAGTAAGCCGGATCCTGTTGAGTAATGGTAATATTCCTGTTATCGATTACCTGAATGCGCTCCGGAACTATTCTGTGATCAACAGAACGATTAATCAATCGGAAATTAAAAGGTTGGTCCTTATCAATGAACTCAACTATCTGAAACAGCAGTAACAGGCTTTGACTTTTTAAATCATGAAACCGAATTTTAAGGCAATTAATTATATGATCTCACAAACAATGACCCGAAAAACCAAACAGATCTCTTATGTGGCAGTAATCCTATATAGTGCTCTGCTGTTGATATCTACAAGTTGCAAACCTAAAGCAGATGCTACTGCCGAAGCCGTTATCGTTGCAAAAACACCTGTTACGGTCACAAACGTTAAGTCAGAACCCATGACTGATGTGATAGAACTGAATGCCCATACTTCATTTCTAAAGAAGAACAGTGTCAAAGCCAATGTCTCGGGTCATATCGAAAGTATTGAATTGAATCCAGGTGATATCGTTGAAAAAGGACAGCTATTGCTAACCATCAAGACAAAAGAATCGGCTGCCTTGGAAGGATATGTTCCTTCGGATACGTCAATGCGTTTCAAGGGTTTGATAAAAGTTAGAGCGCCAAAGGCAGGAATTATCAGTTCAGTGCTCCATCAAAACGGCGACAATGTCATGGAAGGTGACGAACTGGTGGTGATTGCCGAGCAAAACAGCATGGTTTTATTGCTCGAAGTTCCCTTTGAACTCAATCAGGTGGTCAGCAAAACGAAAGCATGTAAGGTACTGCTTTCTGATAATCGCGAATTTGATGGCTCCATCAGTTCCAGATTGCCTGTCATGGATGCGCAGTCACAAACTGTCAGTTATATCGTTCATATCAATGGAAAAGCAGTTTTACCTGAAAATCTGATTGCCAAAGTCAGAATCGTTAAAACGGCCAAGAGCAATGCAAATGTTCTTCCTAAGGGAGCTGTTCTTGCCAACGAGACCCAATCCGAATTCTGGGTCATGAAGTTGATCAGTGATACCATGGCTGTTAAGGTTGACATTAAAAAAGGACTCGAAAACAGCGAAAAGGTTGAGATTACATCGCCTTCATTCCTGAAGACTGACCGTTTTTTAATGACAGGAAATTATGGTTTGCCTGATACAGCAATTATAAAAATAAAATAACTGATATAGATGAAACATTTTTTTCACGGGTATAAACATCCTATATCGGTAATACTTGCTATTATTCTGATTTTTGGCGTTTTCTTTTACAGCAAAATTCAGATCTCATTATTTCCCGAAATTACATTTCCAAAGATCAAAGTGATTGCTGACTATGGAGAGCAACCGGTTGACAAGATGATGATTGCTGTCACCCGTCCGCTTGAAAATGCAATCAAACAGGTCCAGGATCTTTCTATTATCAAGAGTACGACTAGTAGAGGCTCCTGCGAGATCTCTGCTTTTCTCAACTGGAATGCCGACATCAACGTTAACATGCAGATGTTGGAATCGAGGATCAATCAGATTAAAAATGATCTTCCTCCCGGTGTGAATATTGAAGTTGAAAAGATGAATCCTTCCATTTTACCGGTAATGGGGTATACGCTGGAAAGCGATACCAAGACACCGGTCGAATTGAACCTCATCGCCAATTATGTCGTGAAACCATACCTTTCACAGATTCCAGGAGTTTCTTCTATCGGTGTGATAGGAGGGAAGACCAAGGAATTCTGGATAGAGCTGAACACACAGAAAATGAGTTCGTTTGGTGTTACTCCCGATATGATCAACACCGTGCTTTCTGCAACCAATTTCATCAATTCAAACGGACTGCTGCAAGATTACAAACGACTTTATCTGACGATTACAGATGCCGGGCTTTACAACAAGAGCGACATTGAAAATGTGGTCATCAAGAACACCGGAAAACGGATAATCACGCTGAAGGATGTCTCTACAATTGATATCCGCGAGAGGGTTGAATACACCAGAATCAATGCCAACGGCAGACAGGCTTTGCTGATTGCAGTTTTGAAACAACCAACTTCAAACCTGATCGACCTGAATGATAACATCAATAAGAAGAGAACCGAATTAAACAAGATTCTGCCCAAGGGGGTACGGATGGTTCCATATTACAACCAATCAGATTTTGTCACAGATGCCATTCGCAGTGTGAACGATAGTCTCTGGCTTGGATTGTTTTTAGCCATTATCGTGGCTGTTTTGTTTTTGAGATCATTGAAAGCCAGTTCCACCATTCTAATCACGATCCCTGTCACCTTATTGCTGTCCGTTATTGCGCTTTATTCTTTTGGATATACTTTGAACATCATGACCCTTGGAGCCATTGCAGCTGCAATCGGTTTGATCATCGATGATGCGGTTGTGGTTGTAGAACAGATTCACAGAACGCACGAAGAGTTCCCCGAAAAGGATTCAAAAGAGCTGGTTCATCAGGCAATCAATTATTTGTTTCCATCGATGGTGGGTTCTTCTATCAGCACCATCGTCATCTTTTTACCTTTTATGTTGATGCAGGGTGTTGCAGGCGCCTATTTCAATGTGCTGACCAACACCATGATCATAACGCTGGTTTGTTCATTCTTTGTTACATGGCTTGGTTTACCTGTCATCTATCTCATGCTTTCGGGTCTTCGTTCAAAAAGCAAGAAACCTAAAGTTGAGAAAGTAAAGAAGATGCACAAGCAGAAATGGGTCTTGTTCTTTATTCTTCATCCAATTATAAGTATTGTATTTATCATAGGCCTCGCGGCATCTATCTTTTTTATCCTTCCGAACATGGAAACAGGATTTCTGCCTGAAATGGATGAAGGGTCTATTGTGATGGACTATTGGTCTCCACCCGGAACTTCTCTCGATGAAACCAATCAGATTTTGAAAGAAGTCGAGAAGATTATCATTAAGATTCCGGAATATGCCAGCTATTCACGCAGAACGGGTGCTCAGATGGGATTCTTTATTACCGAACCCAATTCGGGTGACTTTCTGATTCAGCTTAAAAAAGACCGGTCCCGCACAACTGAAGAGGTGATGGATGATATCCGAAAAAAGATAGAGTCATCGCAACCGGCTCTTAGAGTTGAATTTGGACAGGTTATCGGTGATATGATCGGCGACCTGATGGCATCTGTTGAACCCATCGAAATCAAGGTTTTTGGAGATAATCAGGATAAACTCAAAGAGCTTTCAAAACAAATTGCTGCCGAGGTCAGCAAAGTAGAAGGGACGGCAGATGTCTTCGACGGTATTACTATCGCAGGCCCAACCATCGATGTCAAACCAATCGATCAGAAACTGGCCCAGTACAATATGACCCCTGCTTCTTTTCAATTCCAGCTTGAGACACAGTTGCAAGGTGTGGTTGTGGGTAGCATTCTTGAAAAAGAACAGCGCACGGATATCAGGATGATTTATGCCGATAACCAGAAAAATGATGTGGCTAAAATGAGGCAGCAATCCATATTTTTACCCGATGGACAGATGAAACCCATTACAGACTTTGCAGATATTCAGGTGAAAGATGGTGTTGCAGAAATCAACCGGGAGAACCTTCAATCGGTTGGGATCATAACAGCCCGTCTGAACGAACGAGATCTTGGAAGTGTGATGAAAGATATCCAGTCGAAGTTGAAGTCAAATGTTTCGCTTCCACAGGGTTATTACATCACGTATGGAGGCGCCTTTGCAGAACAAAAGAAATCTTTTGATGAACTGCTGATGATTCTGATTACATCCAGTTTGTTGGTATTTACCCTCATGCTTTTCCTTTTCAGGGACATCAAAGCAGCGCTCATCATTCTGTTTATTGCTGTTTTGGGTACGGCGGGTAGTTTAATCGGGCTGTTTTTAACCGGCACACCTTTAAATGTTGGCAGTTACACCGGATTGATCATGATCGTGGGTATCATTGGAGAGAATGCCATCTTTACCTTCCAGCAGTTTATGACCAACCTGAAGACCGGAAGCGTGGATGACTCGTTGGTATATGCCATTTCTACGCGTTTAAGGCCTAAACTGATGACTGCTCTTGGCGCAATTATAGCTTTGATGCCTTTGGCGGTTGGCGCCGGCACAGGGGCTCAGATGCACCAGCCGTTAGCAATTGCAGTAATTGGTGGCTTCGTGATCGCCCTTCCTTTGCTGTTGATCGTTTTCCCAACTTTATTGAGAATGTTTTATAAAAAGAAAGAGATTGTAGCGGAATAATTAAAAAAACTGTTTAAATTTGCCCGTAGGGCATTAATATCAATAGAACATACACAAAACCAACCTTTTCCCCGTAGGGGATTAACCATTATTGTTGATGCCCTACGGGCAAAAGAGGGGAGAAATTGACTTTTCTATTGATATTTATGCCCTACGGGCAAAAGACTGTTAATGGGGATATTCTTCAGTAATAATCTACGGGCAAAAGACTGTTAATGGGGATATTCTTCAGTAATACTCTCATAATTTCAACAACATTAATAGCACAATTCCAAAAACTTTATCAAAAATTCGTTTTAAAGAACTTAATCGTTCGCTTATTTTTTGACCATTTTTAGATCATTCTTCAACTATTCTTCAAACCACTGCCTCGCACCGGTAATGGATTGGTGTTTGAAAGGTGTTTAATAGGCGTTTGATTGGTTCATAGCACACCAATCAACATAGGATTAAATACCCATTAGTTACTAATTCGTTACCGGTGCGAGGCTGTGGTTTGAAGAATAGTCGAAGAATAGTCAATTCATTACCAAACTTCTATCTATTCAATAACGAACTTTTGTGATTTTACATGAAAAAAATTAGCTTAATTTATTCTGAGAGAGCATTTGGGGTAACTCTTTCATGAATTGGAAGCATTCATTTAAACAAAAAAAGACCATCCCGGTTATGGGATGGTCTTTTAAAAAGGGAATCAAACAGGTTTGATTATTGTTTTGCTCCGGCTGCAGGTTTCTTTGGAGGAGCAGTAAGAATCTTTATGTTTTTTAATGCATAATCGTTTGTTGGATCAACAGCGATGATCTTGTTTAAGATTTCAATGAGTTGAGTCTTGGCTTGTGCAGACTTTTCTTTGTCCTTACCCGCGGCTACATAAGCATTATATGTTTGAAAGCTTAAATACTGGAGACCTTCGACAATCTGTTTTACAGCAGTTGGGTCATTGGCCATAGCAACCTCAATTGTTTTTTCATAATAAGGTTTAGCTAATCCTTTGGTTCCATCAGGGTCAATTAGATTGTACAGTCGGGCACGAGCTAAGAAACCATAATAAACTTTTGGATTTGACTGACATAATTTCGAAAATGAACTGTCTGCCTTTACAAGAAGTGTCATGAAAGCAGGACTTGGATTCATCAGGAATGCTTTCTTTTGGAGTGAATCTTTAGGAACAAGTTCTACAGCTGCTTCCTTATATAAATTCGCAATCTTATTTTCGAGTGGACCATCGATACCGGTTTTAAACTGGCGGGTTTTCTCTAAATAAACTGCAGCTTCAACTTTCTTATTTTGATTTTTGTATAAATCTGAAATTGTTTCAATAATTTGTTTATTCCGTGCCTTATTTAAACTGTCAGAAGCCATTGATTTCTGATAATAAATTACGGCTAAAGAATCCTTACCAGTACGTTGTAAAAGTTTGGCATAATAGTCATAATCCAAAGGCAAAGTCATTTTGGCTGTATCGCCTTTCAATTGGAAATATCTACCAAGGGCATTGATACCGTCAGCATCGTTTTTGGTTTCAAAAGAAACCCAACCCATCAACCTGAGCATATATGGATTGTTAGGTTCTAATTTAAGTACTCTGGCAATGATATCGTGTGCCTTGTCATATTTCTTGGCAAAGAAAAGTACATTGGCATACCTGATTAAAGTTTGTGGCGTTTCTTCAGTCAACTGGATGTATTTATCATACCAGATTGCTGCTTCATCATATTTATTCAGTTCATAATATGCATCTCCCTTTTCCTTGATGGCGGGTACAAATGCGGGGTCGATAGCAAGCGCTGCATCGATTTCAATTAAAGCAGCTGAATTATTACGAGCTGCATTATACATTTGTCCTAACAGGTAATGTGACAATACGTTCTTTTCATCATAGGTAGAAGCACGGGTATATCCCAATGATGCTGCACCATAATCTTTGGCATTGTATTCAATGTCGCCCCATCTCAAATAGATATTAGGGTTTTTCAGATCATTGGCTTGCGCTTTCTTGTAAACACCATCGATAAATTCATCAACCGGGTATTTGCAATAAGCATATCCTTTTAACACACTGACCAAACCGTTAGGGTATTTTTTCTGATTCATTTTAGATGCAGTCACTAAAGTTGCTTTAGCCTGTACATCATTTTTCTTCATGTGCAGAACCATTGCCTGACCTGAATAGTTAGCTGGATTTTTTGGATCAGCCGTTACACCTGCATTGAAAGCGATTGATGCTGAATCAGCATTATTGAGTTCACAATAAGTTAAACCCAGGTAATACCATGCATCGGCATTGGTAGGGGCTTGTTTAGTTATATCTTTAAAGAATGCAGCTGCGTTATGGAACTGGTCCATATCGAGCAGGTGTAATCCTTTATCCAATGATTGCGCGCTGGCAGTTGGTAAAATAAAACAGAGCGCTGCAATGATAGCCACTAAGGCTTTACGATAGATTGGTTCCCTTTTCATAATTGTTATAGATTATTATAAGTCATCTTTCAATTTTACTACTCTTACCGGCATTGTTGACGGCATAATTCCTGTTTTCAATATTATTCGTTGTCCTCTTACACTGGAAACAAAAGCGAGAAATCCGGCTGCAAGACCCATATGGGGATCAGAATTAATCATCCATACCGATCGTGTGAGTGGATATCTGCCATCATTGATATAAGCCTGTAACGGTGGAAAGCTGTTTTTTTCTTCAGCAATATCTTCTTTTGAAATGCTCATCACTTTAACGCTTTTAAGAAAAGTCAGGGCTGTAGAATCTGTGGGATCACTCACCCAACTTAAGCCAATCATGCCGATTGCGTTGGGAGTTTTCTGCACATATTCCAATACATCCTTGTTATGTTCAAGAGCTGCAAGATTCGAGCCAAGCTTACTTGTTTCAGTTATTGAATCAACAACAAACCTTATTGTACTTGAATTTTTATTATCAAAAACGACTTTTAACGGACCAAGTTTAGACTTGGGATTAATTTTTTTCCATGTAGTGATATTTCCCAATAAGATCTGTTTCAGTTGCTCCATGGTTAGCAACGTATCTGGATTTGATTTATTGGTGATGATGGCAATGCCATCGAGTGCAACTTTAACTTCTTTAGGAAAGAAATTTTTAGATAAAAAGTATTCCTTCTCTTTTAGACTCAGACCACGTGAGACAATAATCAAACGAACGCTATCCTTTAATAAGTTGTTAAAAGCATCTACTTCAGGCTCATAAACCGGTTTGATTTTAGCTTGTTGATAGATACTTTGAAACACAGGGATCTCGGCTTCGATGACAGGTTGAAATGTTTCATCCACAGAGATTTGGATAGACCCTGTAGTAGGTGTATCTGGATGCCTGTCTACTTTTGATTTACAGGATGTACATACCAAAGCGATGATTAAAACAAGGCCCGATAACCTGTAAGTTTTCAGAAAGAGTTTATTGGTCTTCATCTTTTTCTTTTTGAGCTGTAATAAGACGGTAAGCACGAAATATTCCATAAACGATTAACAAACCAGTCAATAAATACCGATTAGTAGGTTGCAATATTTCTTTCGCCCTTTCACTGAAGAATACAAAGCAACCTATTCCTATATAGGCGAGCGGCATTATTATTCCTATCAAAGGTAATACTTTTTTTGCCCAATAACCAAACCGGCTGAAGCCTTGCCTCAGCCGGTTTGAATTATTTGCATTTTCATTCACGGGATTATCCATATGGGGAATCTTCGTGTTGATTAGTTAGTGTTGAGTTGGAACTTAACAGGGATCTGGAACATTACAGGAACGGCTTGTCCATTCTGTCTTCCGGGGATCCAGTTAGGCATCTCCTTTACAACGCGTACAGCTTCTTCGTCGCAACCCCCGCCAATACCACGTAAGATTTTTACGTTTGATATTTTACCGGTTTTACTAACTACGAACTGAACAAATACAGTTCCCTGGATGCCCGATTCCTGGGCTAAAGTAGGATATTGTATTTTGTCGCGAAGGAACTTTTGCATTGCGTCGTATCCACCTGAAAATTCAGGGTTTTGCTCAACAACCAAAAGTGGTTTATCTTCTTCTTCGACCACTGCTGTTTTCTTGACTTCAGAGATGTCCGTTCCTTCGCTTGTTCCTTTCATATCGGCGATAGAGATGGCGTCTTTGGATTCGCTAAGCTGATCCTGAGATTTCATTTCTTCTTTTACCTGGTCATCGGGAGCAATAACAGGAGGAGTGAACTTGATAGAAGCCTTGATCTCTTCGGGTGGTTTCTCAAGCTTTGGTGGTTCCTTTGTTTTTTCAAGGTCAATATTCGATAGGACATTGACTTCAAGTTGTCTCGTTTTTGATTTCGGAGAAATAATTGAAAGCAATGTTGGAATCGAAAATGCGAAAATGAAGAAGGCAAATGTAGCAATCATGGCTACTTTATGTCTTTTATCTCTAAACTTACGAAGCACGAATGCTCCATAGGTTTGGTTTTTGCCCTCAAAGACCAGATCGCACCACTCTTCTGCATAAATATTAAGTTTCTGTGCCATTTTTCAATGTTTTTTGGTGAAATACATCAGATTAATCCAACAAATTATTTGTCATATGGTTTAATCAAATCTTTGTGATGAGTAGATAAATCGACAATCGCATATTTACTTACGTTGCAAATCTGCATTTCATCAAGGATGTTTACCAGATTATCATATTTAGCTTCGTCTGTAGCAGTAATCATGACAACAGGTGCATCCTTATCTGATCTTAAGACAGATGCTTCTTTACGGAACTCTTCATCGCTCATCTGAGTTTTCTGTTTGATTTTCTTAAGTTCCTTGACTTTAGCCATAATGTCTTTATTACGGTCAAGTAACATCGCCCGAATTCCGGTTTTTGAGAAGTCAGTAGTTATTATAGTTGGATCTAAATGAGTTTTTGGGTCAGTTTCTCCAAAATAATAAAATACCTTGTTATTTTTACCCAAAATGATGGTAATAGCCTTGGACATTTTAACTTTCGTTTCGTCCTTTTTATCTATTTTATCATTTCTTGGCAAATTGATCTCCATTGTCTGGGGCTTGATCAATGTTGTTGCGAGCATGAAGAAGGTGATCAGCAAGAAACCTAAGTCAACCATCGGTGTTAAATCGACTCGGGTTGAAGCTTTTTTAGATCTCTTTTTACCGCCTTTTTTATGTCCGCCGCCCCCAGTATTTATTTCAGCCATTCTTTAAATTTTTAAAGGGTTGTTACTAGATGTCCTTAGGAACTTCTTTGAGTCCAGTTATAAGATTGAACTTGACTTGTTTGAGGTCTTGTAAGGTCTTCATCACGGTTTTAATAACGGGGAAAGGGGTATCTTTATCACCTTTAATCGCAATGACGATTTTGTCGTTTACTTTCTTTGCATTATAAACCCAAAATCTGAACTCACTTGAGACTGTTGTGTCACTTGGAATTCCTGTTTGGGCTTTGGGGTCATCAATTTGTTCTGCTGGCAAATTTAGAAACGATTTCATTTGAGCCATAGGGACACCCGTAGTTGCCCTTAAGCTGTATCTTTTTAGTTCAGTTGGAGTGAAAGTAATTTTAAATTGTTCACCCATTGCTTTTAAAAGATTAATGCGGTGCTGTTGTCCATCAATTCCTAAAAAGACTTTACCTTTTGGATCGATCAAAATTGTTTCAATATCGGTTTCGGCAATTTTAATTTCAGAAATTGAGGCTGGTGTTACGACCTTTACAGGCTCTTTAGCAGTAAAATTAGATGTAAGCATAAAGAACGTAAGCAACAAGAACGCCACATCACACATCGCTGTCA
>JGI24140J50213_10000966_pt1 | contig 13004 bp, 10 predicted proteins | sample BarGraIncu00222A_FD_50213 | JGI IMG/M metagenome (IMG submission 50213)
GTAAGCTTTACGATCCTTGTTTTCCTTCCAAATTCAAGATTATAATCCAAACGGCTACCGGCATTCAACCAAACCTTCGAACCATCGGGCAGCGTTGTCAAAGCCCTCGATCCGAGAGTCGTTTCAATATTCATATTGCGGTCGGCAAGTGCTGACTCATGATTATTCCGTATGAATTGATTTCCAAGTGCACCAATCGAAAGCATGATCACGACAACGGCAGCTACTTTCAGAATCCTGATAAAGACATTTGGCTTGTTTGCAGCAGTCTCTTCTTCTTCTGTTTCAATCGAATTATTATTAATTGAATTAGGGAATATATTTAATGCGGAAACGACATCGGTAGTTTGCGAAGTGGCTAACCAGATATTTCGCATGGCGTCAAAAGAAGATTGATTATCTTTAGATTCTTTTATCCAGTCCGAAATAATGGCATTCTCCGAAGGAGATGTAGATCCAGATAAATATCTGATAATTAGATCATCAATATCAAAAAAATCATTTTTCACGTGCTAAGAAATTTGTTATTTCTATTAAGACGGAAAAATAGTTTAAACGGTCTACAAAGATTTGCAGATTTCTATAAAAATTCTTTCAATGCATCTTTCAGTTTATGCATAGCTCTTACCATTTGGGTCTTCGTTGTACTCAGCGAGATGTTGAGTTTTTTTGAGATCTGTGGATACGGGAGCTGTTCATAACGACTCAGCACAAACACCTCGCGGCACTGTTCGGGTAATTCCTCAATGGCATGATGAATCGCTTGCTCTATCTGTTCCGAAAAAAGCTTATCGAAGAAAGAATCATGATCTTCAAGTTCGAAAACCTCCAGTCGCATAGCCAGATCATCATAAGAAATAAGGTTCAGGTTCTTTTTCCCTGCCCTGTTTCTCAGGTGATCTATACACAGGTTATGCGTCATCTGGTAAATGTATGACTTCAAAGAAGTTTTAATTTCTAAGGTATCGCGGTTATTCCAGATTTTCAGAAAGACATCCTGAACGATCTCCCTTGCCAGTTCAGCATCAAGGACAATACTCTTTGCGTATAAAGTGATTGGATTAAAATATAACTGAATCAGGTATCCAAACGACTTTTGATTCGCCGCTTGGATCCCTTTTATAATTTCTAGCTCAATTTGATCCATTATTCAAATTGATTAAATTTTCACTTTTTATCACATTTCAAATGTATATGATTTTATCAGACAGTAGACACAATTCTATAATAACTTCATTGAAAATTTAAAAACCGTTTCCAAGACCAGATGACTTTTGTTGGTATGGACTTGGATTGCTGGTGTGGATTTGTATACCTCACCAATTACTTTTTTCATAATCCTTCTATAATAATTGAACATAATCCCTCCATTCCTGTTTTGCATTTGTAAAGTCAAAAACTTAGAAATTCTAATCAATTATTATAAAACTAAAAATCAAAAAACATGAAGCGTAAATCAACAGCTGTTTGGAACGGAACAGGAGCAGAAGGTAAAGGAATTTTAAATTCAACCAGTGGTGCATTAAAAGACACTCCTTATTCATTTGCCGCCCGATTTGTAAGTGAAGACGGAAAAGCAGGTACAAACCCTGAAGAACTCATCGCAGCTGCACATGCAGGATGTTATGCAATGGCCTTGAGTTTCGGACTCACTGCAGCCGGATTTCCACCGACTGAATTAAAGGCAGAAGCAACTGTTACAGTAGAAAATGAAGGCGGAGGCTTTGTAATCACCTCTTCACATTTGGATCTGGTTGGTGATGTACCCGGTATCACCTCAGAAAAATTCACCGAACTTGCCAACGATGCAAAGAAGAACTGTCCTGTATCCAAAGCTTTGGACGCTATCGACATTACGCTTACAGCAACACTGAAATAATTTTTTAATGTAGGGTATTTTAATCCATCATGAATTAGGGACAGGTCGCGACCTGTCCTTTTTCTATCTTTGTTGAATCAATGCAAAACCGATGAAGAGAAGATACATTATCTATATCCTGAACATTATCCTGCTGCTATGCATAATAAACACAATATCAGCAACCACCATAAAAGTTGAAAAACGCAAAGAAATCTCCCAATACGGCATTACCTGGACATTCGATAAACCGGTTACAACCGGCCAGTTTATTACCGGCGATTGGTGGGTGATAGGCCCGGTTACCATCATTAAAATCACTCCCGAACCCGGACCTGTAAAAACCGACGATAACAAACTCATTAATAACCGTTGGGGCGATACAAGTTTAAAGATAGATCCCCGGATGCGCAACGGTTCAATGATTGTCCTCAGGGCTGGTTTCGATCAGGGTTACGATTCCAGGAATGCTACATACAAAGAAAGCAGTTCAGTTAAGTTGCCGCTTGATCTTGGAACAGACCGTACCCTTGTTTCAACCATCAGCAATTTAACGTTACCTGTTGATAATTTCTGCAAAAACATCATGTGGGAATCTGAAAAACAGTCACGCGTCACCCTGAAAACTGCCGCTGTATTGACCTGCCTCAAAGAAGTCCCCCCTTCTGATGCATTTCGTCCTCCTTTTGCCGGAACAGATAAAACCATCTTCAGAGCCAAAGATATCAAGTGGGATCTTCTCCCCAGATTAAAACCTGCCGGTGAAGTCCCTTCATGGTCAGAGTTTGAAGGCTATTTCTCGCGCTGCTGGATCGATCATTTGTTGAGTTGGGAACAACAGGAACTCGTTCCCAATGAAAACATGCCCAACTACGGCCGCGAACATGCACGAGTCGTTTCAATCGCAAGCCTGATGGTCCTACTCGATGTACCCAAAGAACGTAAAGAAAAACTGGTAATCGGATTGATCCAGCACGGCATCGACCTTTACGGGACTGCCATGGTTGGCGGTTACTGGAATGAAGGTGGCGGACATTCAAGTGGTCGCAAATGGCCAATCCTCTTTGCAAGTCTGATGTTAAACAATCCCAAACTGGATAATCTTCCAAAAACAGCCATCTTCCAGGAAGACACCCAAACATACTATGGCAAGGGATGGTTCGGACAGACCGCTTTATACTGGATGGTCCAGCACCATGGCCCCAGGGAACGTTACGAAGAGAAACCACCCGAACAATGGGAGCAATGGGACAAGACCACCGAATCCTACCGGATCTGTTGTAATGCCGTGGCCTGGACAGGCACAGCACTGGCGGCCAGATACATGAAAGCCATAAAGTTCTGGGGACATGATGCATACTTTGACTATGTCGATCGATGGATGCGGCCCGATGATCCATACAAGGCAGCCAGAGGAAATCATCCACGTCCTGCCGATGAGACCAAAACCTTTGATCCATTTGTGACAGCAATGTGGCAGGCCTACAGAACATCAGCCCCCGAACAGGAATATTCCAAAAACAATCTGATGTGGGTCTGGCAGGGTAGGAGCTGGGCCTGGCTTCCCAATCCGAAACAATAAATAAATGGTGCCTGGCACCATTAAATTTTCCAATTATGAATAAACACCACATTAATATTGTCCTTTTGATTTTTATATTGGCATTTAGCTCCTGTGCGACAATGTTCAACGCTAAAACCACCTTTGTAAAAGTTATCACGAGTAGACCAAGTAAAATGATATTCGAAGGCAGGACTTTAAATAATACAGGGACTAATAAAATCATCTTTGTAGAGCGGAAAAAAGAACCACTTAATGTCACAGTATTTGATGATAGCGTTTCTAAGACGGTTGATATCGCATCAATTAACTCATTTGCTTATTGGTTAAATCTTTACCCAAACTGGCATTTGTGGACCGGATTCATGATCGACACCAAAACAAAAAAAAGATATGGTTACCCCAGGACCGTCTATATTGATCTCGCTAAGAATGATGACAACTACTTGACATATAAGCCACTCGACAAAACATACGCTAAATACTCAAATATTTTAAAGCTCTCTCCTTTAAAGATGTTTGATCTGATGAATCCATCCATTGATCTGACCTATGAAAGACGAACCGGGAAAAGTTTATCAACACAATTCATGGTATCATACCTGTTGCCAAATAGTCCCTGGGATTTTGGAGATAACTATAAGCCAGGCATCAAAGGATTTAGAGTTGGAGTCGAAGAGAAATATTACTTCAAGAAATCTGCTAATCTTGGACCATATATCAGTTTTGAGGTTAATTACATGAAAAATAAATACAGGGACATTGCAACATTTGGACCTAAGAAGTATACGGATTCAACTTACTATTCTACTCAATATAACGACTCTATAGGAATAAAAAAACAAGTCTATACTTTCAATTTTAAATACGGATATCAATTCATCCTGAAGCGACTATCTATTGACTTTTCTGCTGGAATTGGTCTCCGGTACAAGGATGTGGTACATACCGACCGAATTAATCCAAATGATGTAATGATTTCGCCAATTGATTTGAATATTAGAAATGTTAACAATAAAAATGGAAAACACTTGACAGCAATTTTTCCATTAAGCGTTAGGATTGGATGGACGTTTTGAATAAATGGAGCTAGGCACCATTTATTTCAAGATTCCATTCTTTTAAATATCCATTGAGTCATTGTAGCCTGGTAAACAATATACTTTCCCTTAATTTTTCTTTCCTGGACGTAATAGGCATTTACTATGAGTCTTCCTTCTTTATCAAGCCCGATAAATGAGATAGCTGCACCAGCCTTTGATAGCCCATAAAGCATTAAATAACGTTTACTTATAATATGGTAATTTTTCTTTGTTATTGTTTTAAAACTGCTTTTTCCTTTTTCCTTTGCATATAGATTAAATTTGTCTGCAGTCAAAGAAAGAAAAAGTTCGTCTTCTTTATTATCTCTAATTATTTTAGATCTGCGATAAAATTTTAAGGGATTATAAGAAACAGAGTCTTCATAGGATATTGTCCTGTTACAAACTATTCGCCAATCACCAATTATAGTACTATTATCTTTGATCATTGTCGCTGTATCAAGCTGAACATGAGTCCGTGCAGAAGGATAACACCACCAGATGTTAACACCTTTGTCTACATATGCAAGTCCCATTTGTGTCTGAGTAATCTCACGAGTCAGATATCTTTCATAATTATTATAATCTTTATCCCATAGTTGAGAAGTCATCGTCGGAAACAAATTGCAGTAGTCAATTGGAAATTCAACCATTTCTTTAGGTTTGCTTTCAATTCGTTGAACTGTCTCTTTCGGAAGGCCGCAAGAGGTCAAAAGAAATAAAATCCCTATAATAATGAAGTTTACAGTTTGTAGTTGTCTGGTCATGATTTTATTTTAACGGTATTCCAAATATCGAAACTCTTCTTTCATAAAACATTGATTTTCTGGCTGCCTTTCCTTTACTGATATATAGTTTCAGCCAGTCTTGCTGCTCTGTCAAATGTGCTGTAGCATCCTCAATCGTTCTTGTGAGTTGCAGTGTCATGTTTGCCAGATTCTGGTCCGGGTTTTTAATCTGAGACAGTTTTATTTTGGCAGCTCTGAATTTATTATCGGGAGTATCGAGCATGTTCAGTATTTCCGGATCGGCTTTTTGAGGCGTAAATTGCCTGTTTCTGAAATTGATAAATTCATTGAAATCATTAATTCCTTCATTGTAATCAGCAACCGCAGAATTGTACAGGTTCATGATTTTCGTTTGCCTGTCATTTTCAATTTCTAATTTGATGTGTTGCAGCCTGTCAAAAATCATCGAGTTCTTGACCCCATTTTTCTCTATTCTGTATGCTGCAGAAATCTTTTGATCAATATTAATCTTATTTTCATAGGCTTTTATGGAATCAACATAACTGAAATAGGGCTTGGATTTGTTTTCCTGGATACTGCCCTCATAAAATTCCTGATTGGTTACAGGGTAGTTAAGAAATTGCCACATATAGTCAAAAGGGATATGCGATTTAATTAGTACAGCCGGGCTTGCCATGTAAAAGTCGTTGTTGATCTTCCTGAAAAACTTTCCGCCATTGATATAACCAGAACCCCAGGTCGGATCAAACAAATACCAGGAAGAATCGACCAAAGCAGCACACCATGCATGAGGGATATAATCCGTAAAACCGTTTTGTTTTGTATAGCCTTCGATAATAAAGCTTTTAATACCTGATTTTGAACAGATATCACTGAATAATGCCGCGTAGTTTTCACAAATTCCTTTTCTTGTCTTTAACGGTTTTGATATTTTGTCTTCCTTTTTTTCATAGAAGTTCATCGCGAACATATTATCAACATCATATTGAATATTTGTAGCGACCCAAACGAATATTGCTCTTGTTTTTTCCTTGTCTGTGTTGAAGTTAGCTGTTATATACTGGGCTATACCTTCAGTCGTTGTTGTCAAAGATTCCGGAAGTTGCAATGCCTTCTTGTCTAAGGACTCAAATATATTCACCACTGCTTTTTGAACGATGGAAGGTTTTTGATTTTTAATTGGTTTCTGTGCAAATAACTCTGCCGAAAAGAATAGTAAAATAATTAAAAGTCTTAGTTGTTTCATAGTATCATCTTTAAAAGGTGCCTGTCACCAATTATTTATATCTTGAACGCTTTAAATTAGTATCTTAACATACAATGTCGATAATCATCAGCCGTGAAACACCGGTTACACGAAAGACATTTAGCTTTTTCTGTATCACCACTTTCCCATCTTGCGATCAGGTCAGGTTCCCGAAGCAAAGGACGTGACAAAGAGAAATAACCAATTTTTGTAGTGTTCAGTATTTCCGTCATGAGTTCCAGGCTGCGGTTTCCTCCGACAAGAATTACAGGAATATCAACCTGTTCAGCTATTTTCGCAGCATAGTCTTTAAAATAGGACTCCTTTTCTACGCGAACGATCCCCTTTCGTGCAGCCCCCTCGTTTACATGCGATGAACCACTGCCACCACTGACCTCGACAACATTCAAACCATTTTTAGCCATCAGTTTGCAGACAGCCAGGCTATCCTCAGCCGTTAAGCCATTGTCCATGAAGTCTTCGCAGTTCATTTTAGCCATCAATACAAAATCCTTACTGACAACCTTCCTGATCGCATTTAAAGTTTCAATAATAATCCGTGCCCTGTTCTCAACAGTTCCGCCATATTCATCAGTGCGTCTGTTATAATATGGATTTAGGAACTGGCTGAGCAAATATCCATGAGCAATATGCAACTGGATCCCGTCAAAACCTGCAACTTCAGCCCGGTGTGATGCGGCTGCAAATGCCTGGATGACTTCCTGAATCTCTGCCTTGCTCATTTCTTTCGGCATTGTTTTCTCAGCCTTGTTTTCAATAGCAGAAGGAGCGAGAAGCACCCGATTTGCAACAATGTTGCCTGTATTCGAACCTCCGTGTACCAGTTGCATGACGATCGTAGAACCATGACTGTGAACCATTTTGGTTAACTTGAGGTACTCTTCGATAAAACTATCATCATACATTCCCATCATATTAGGAGATGGTATGTCAGATGCGATGATATTCGCATTTCCTGTTATGATCAGTCCAACTTTATTGATTGCAAGTTCTTCGTAAATAGCAGTTTGTCTATCTGTTATATGGCCGTTATCATCAGCCAGTTTTTCCCATGTTGCAGAACGTACAAAGCGGTTTTTTACCTGAATGCCTGATAACAGCGTTGAATCGAAAAGTGTTTTCATGAAACAAAATTATTGTTTTCTGGAAACTATAAGGGAAAAGTCACAAATTTTCTTCAATTGCTGTGCCCGCAGTAATACAATTATAAAATCTATTTTGATAAATTATTGACCCTTAGGTTATTTTCTCCTTTAATCCTGGTTTAATCCCCATATAACTAGGGTATAACTGCCATCGCCTCCGTGTAACGATTGTCGGAGGTTCGGAAGAACTACATACCACCATCGTATTCATTGTACGGTGGTGATACGGTCCTCCCACGGTCCTCCCATGGTCCAAATACTGAAGCGATGGCAGTTATACCCTAGTTAAACCTCTGTTATATGGGAGTGTTCCCATAAATTTAATAGACTTTTGAAAAAACACTGGGAATCAAATAGACAATAATTTGAATTATATTTCAATACATTGGGTTTTAAAATATAGAGAGATACTAATTGATTATAAAATATATTCTTTAATATTGCAGCTTGATAATTAAAATTTCAACCCGACATGAGAATATTCAATTTACGTACTTCTTTTCTTGTACTACTTTTTTTACTGGGATCTGCTGGTTTTGGCTTTGCACAAATGGTAAACATTAAATCCGGAGCGATTTATACGCTGAAATCAAAATCAAACAACAGGTTACTGGATGTGACCAATGCATCACAGGACATCAGCGCGAGAGTGGATTGCTGGACGGATACAAAATCGGATGCGCAAAGATGGGTTGTGAAAAAGGTTGGCACAATCGTTTATACATTGACAAATGTGGCGAGTGGAATGCTTCTGCATGTTGCGGGAACTCCTGCAGATTCGGTCAATGTGGATCAAAACACCAACGCTTCTGACAATACAACGAAATGGAAGATCGTGGATGGTGGTGACGGGACTTGTTATTTGACATCAATGGCCGGAGAAACCGGTTCATTTAATATCACAGCAGGTGGGATGGCGGATGGTTCCAAAGTGAATCTGTCCAAATCCTCTGAGACAGACAGTCAAAAATGGATCTTTCAGTCAGAGAAAGCGCAAAAAGCTGCTCCTAATGCTGTTATAGCCGATCAGGTTTTTAATGCGTGGGCCACTAAATTTGATGTGGTCAATAAGAAGAGCTTTTGGGATGTGGCCGAGATGATGGAAATTGTCGTTGACGCTTATGAGATCACGCATGACGTGAAATATAAAAAGATGTTTGATCAGATGTATCAAAACTTTTTGATAAATCATGGCCAGGACTGGATGAATAACGACTTCAACGATGATATCACGTGGATTGTAATTGCGTGTACACGGGCTTCGATATTAATGAATAATAAGCCTTATCTGGAGAAAGCAATTGATCAGTTTGGGAAGATGTATGCCAGGGCAAATACGGATCTTTATGAGGGTGGACTGATATGGAAACAGGGCACGAAGACAAAAAATGCATGTATCAATGGTCCGGCTATGGTGGCGTGTTGCTATTTGGCCCAGGCTACAGGCGACACTTCTTATTATACGAAGGCAACTTACCTGTACAACTGGTCGAAGAAATATCTGTTTGTTGAAAGCAGCGGAAAGGTGAATGATGCGTGGGATGGGAAAGTTCACAACTGGAGTTCAACGTATAACCAGGGGACTTATTTGGGAGCAGCCGTGATGCTGTATAAACATTATAAAAATCCTGTGTATTTAAGGGATGCAAAGAAAATAGTGGAGTTTACGCAAAACACCATGTATTCATCTAAGGTGATCAACAACGAGAATGGGAATGATTTGCAGGGGTTTAAGGGGATCTTTATGCGTTATGCCCGTAAATATGTATTGGAATGCAAGGGAACGGAGATTCTTCCGTGGTTACAAATGAATGCGAAAGTGGCTTATAACAACCGGAATTCGGAAAACATCATGCAGACATTCTGGGGAACGCGTACGAGCGAAAAGGTGAATCTCAGGTCGGCATTTGGGGCTTCTTCGGCAGTATCTTTGTTGATGAATTGCCCGACCCATATCTAAAAGGTCATGTTGAAAATGTAGGAGCCGCCCTTGTGGCCGCCCATGTGTAATGATGATTTTTTATGTTATCCGTGGGCAGCCACAAGGGCGGCCCCTACATAAAGACATTGAAATTGTTTAAATTTTAACGGTTTCTCAAAGTAAATAAATAACCTTGTAACTTTGCGCTGTCAATTTATGAGTCTGTATATTGAAAAATATAGGGACTCATAATTTTTTTGTTCAGGTATTACTTTAAATGACCTGTTCAACATGCTTATTGTTATACTCTAAAAAGTCATCTCATAAATGATAGGTCCACAGATCAAACGTCCTCTTTTACTAAAGAATTTCAAAATTTCATGCATTGTATTGATGTTGATAATTAGTTGTTTACAACAAACAGATGCACAAAAACTGAGTATTGAAAAATCGCAATTTGGCTATTCGGTTTCTTATAAAGTCAATGATATTGAATTGCTACAGGCTCCTTCAGAAGGACTGTGGTCAATTGCAACGGGCTGGAAAAATGATTGGTATTTAACCTGGAGTCATGCAAATCCAACATCTTATCGCGAAAGTGGTGCATGGCAAATCCTGGAAGGGAAGATGACCATGCCGCAAGGTGAATGGTTGTTGCGCGATTCGTACAGGCAGGAAGAAGGACGAGTCCATTGCATCCGTCGTTTTGAATACAAGGGGAAATTGCCACTGAAGCAGGTCGTGCTCTCTGTCAGATGGCAGGTTCCTTTTAAAAACAGCCAGTTTTTCATGCCGGGGATTCTTTATTATGGAAATCCTTCGGGCGAGAAAAACAGCAAAGGTAAGGTTGCCGTTTATCATGGCAACATGGGTGAACAGGCTTTGTTTGAAGAAAATCGTTTCCCAATGCCGTTTGTTTGCATAGAGGGTTCGAGCGAGAAACAATATTTCGGGACAGTGCTTCATTCGGTTCCTTCGATGCCAATAGGGGCACAGCGTCCTGATTTGTGGTGGTCGCTGGGTGTCGAGTCGAAAAAGAATTGTGATGAGTTGCAGTTGTTGTCGGGTCCGGTGACCTATAATGATCAGAAAAGTATGGTCAAGGGTCTGCAGGGTGGGCCGTTGAAATATACCGATACCTATCTGGTCATTCAACCTGACGCGGTTATTGAAAAAGAGTTTTATATAGAAGCCTATCCGACCAGTGGTCAGGGAACTGCATTTCAGCAAGCTGTCCATTCTTCGCTCGCCATCTTCAAGCCATATTCTTCGGGTGACATGCCATCGTTAGACGACATGATCAAATCGAAATATCTTTATGCAGAGTCACGTTGGCTGGAAGGGGATGGGTATGCCGGTTACAACATGTATCCGGAAAATGTGGATCGTAAGATCGTGATGGGTTGGTGCGGTCAGGCAGATGCGCTGGGTTATGCCTTGCAACGGTTGACCGATAAAATCACCGATCCTGCTTTGTTGGTGAAGATTCAAAAGTCGATGGATCATCTGAGCACTTCGCCGGTTACTGATAATGGGTTCCCCGTGATTTTTGATGTGAAGACAAAGAAATGGAGTGCGCCTGATCATGTGTCGCAGGGACAGGCGATGAATAATTTTGCCAAAGCCATTGATGCAGCAAGGCTGAACAAGAAATTGAGTACGTTGAAGTGGGAGGCGTTTCTGAAGAAAGCTTGTGATGTACATGCTAATCGCATCATGAAGAAGGAGTGGGCGCCGGTTTCGACAAGTGAGGCTTTTTATATTTCTCCACTGGCATTGGCTTCGAAGCTTTTCAAGAATCCGCTTTATGCAAAGGCTGCCTTGAAGGCTGCTGATTACTATGCAGCAAGGCATATGACGATGGAAGAGCCATATTGGGGCGGGACTTTGGATGCTACCTGCGAAGATAAAGAGGGAGCGTGGGCTGCTTTCCAGGGTTTTCTGGCTGCTTATGATCTGGCGCCCTCTAAGAAATATTTGGATGCTGCAAAACACGCATGTGATGTGGTGTTGAGTTATGTGGTGGATTGGGATATTCAGATGCCGGCAGGTCGACTGGCTGATCATAACTTCAAGACAAGGGGTTGGACTGGGGTTTCTGTTCAGAACCAGCACCTGGATGTTTATGGCGTTGTGATGGCGCCTTCTGTTTACAGGATGGGGGTTTTGTTGAAAGACGAGGATATGAAGAAACTGGCGGTGTTGATGTTCAGGAGTTGCGGTCAGTTGATTGATCCGATGGGTTCGCAGGGTGAACAGATTCAGCAGACGAATTATGCACAGCAAGTGGCGATGACTGATGTAACGAAATTGAGAGGTGGTTATTCGGAGAACTGGACAGTGTTCTGGATCACTGCGCATTTCCTCAATGCCGCTGCACAGTTTAAGGAATTGGGGGTAACGAATTAGAATATTATCAAACAACGTTTGCGATATTCTATAATACTTTCATGCCTTCGGCATTTTTTTGATTATTGCTTTGTTGCTATAATACTTTCATGCCTTCGGCATTTTTCTTCAATCCCGAAGGGATGTAAGTATTATAGAAAAATCAAATGATTGGATATGAACCCCGAAGGGGTGAAAGTTTTATTGCCTATAATTATTTGCCCTTTTAAAATTGAAAGACATTAAAAAAACACCAAAAAAAAAGTACAATGTTTAAAGCTTTGATTTTTGATATGGATGGGGTTTTGATTGATAGTGAGCCTCTTCACAAACAAATAGAACAGGATATTTTAAAGGAACTGGGCGTGAATGTCTCACTGGAAGAACATTTCAAGTTTGCCAGCATGGGCAAGGAGATGTGGGATTTCATGAGAAAACGTTATGGATTTAATCGTGAAGTCACAACTGATGAATTGCATAAGGAAAAAGCGAAACGCTATTTAAAAGCACTGACTTCAAAACCGATCCTGCCTATCGATGGATTGAAAGAACTGGTGACTTATGCCAAAGAAAAAGGACTGGTTCTGGCTGTTGCTTCATCATCAGGGATTTATAATATCAATCTGGTATTGAAAGCAATTGGGCTTGAAGAATTTTTCACATTGATAGTGAGTGGCGAACAGGTTCCCCGGAATAAACCATTTCCGGATATCTATTTGAAGACAGCAGAATTGTTAAAGCTTGATGTGAAGGAATGTGCTGTGGTTGAAGATTCAGCCAATGGGGTGAAGTCTGCAAAAGCAGCCGGGATGTTTTGTATTGGTTTCCGGAATCTAAGTTCAGGAAATCAGAATCTCTCTCCGGCAGATGTGATTGTTGATTCATTGAGAGAGGTGATCGGGGTTATTTAATCCAACTGGTATTCGAATGAAGGTGATGTAGGGGCCGCCCTTGGTGCGCCACGAGGCGTGCGTTAATATATAAATACCTATAAGAATGAAAGAGTCTTACGACCCAATTAGCCGTTCAGGTT
>JGI24140J50213_10000967_pt1 | contig 13000 bp, 9 predicted proteins | sample BarGraIncu00222A_FD_50213 | JGI IMG/M metagenome (IMG submission 50213)
AGTGAAAATGGACACCCCTTCCGCCAATACACTGTTGCGTCCGGCCCGGAGACATAGGTAACAGGTCGTACCTAAGACATGGGTGACAACCTCGTGCCGAACGGGTTGTCGAGGGGCCCCTCGACATCGCGCGTGAAAGGAAGCCCGGCAAATGACGGCGGCCAATTCTCTGAAAACGCGATGCTCGCCGTGCTAGGGAACCGGGCGATAATTCTGCGTTTCGCAGNGCTCGAAAATCACAGGCAGTCGCGACCCCTTGTAGACGTCATCGAAGAACGCGGCATAAAAACCGGTGCGGATATCGTTCGNTATGCCGCGTATGCACACCATGAAATGGCCCGGCCCGTGATCGGTCGGCCGCAAGTCCGACATCTCAAGCGGCGCGGCAAGATGTGCTTCCGCAGCGGCTTGCTTAACCCCAGCGATCAAGGCTGTCGTCGTAGGCATGGAAGGACCGACATAGGGTTGCATGGGCGGCAAATTCTCCGAAGTCGAGCACGCCGCGAGCGTGACACAAGCCACCGTCGCAAGAGCTGCGCCGATTTTGAGAGGGAGTCCGAGATGCCCGGCCGTCATCAACAAGCTAAGCTCGGACACTAGGGCTGAAATGCGGAGGAGACCGACCCCGGTCCGCGCCCCATCTCATCACCGTCCGGCCATCATCATCGGCCGCAATCGGCAAGTGCCTGTGGCTGCCTCATGCAAGCCCTGTAGGCACGAGATCTGCCGTATAGGCGCGTGCATTCCCGCAGCCAGTTGGTGCAAAGATCATTGGATCCGGCGAAGTTATCTAACTGGCAATCCGTGATTGCCTGAGGCTGGCGCATGCATTGCCTGTAATGCCTCGTGCCGTCGCCCCATAGCCGAGCACATTCCCGCTCCCAATTCGCGCAGAGAGGGGCTTCCTCGCTCAGATAGGCGGTCGAATCCATTGTGCTGCTGGCAAGCATGATGACGCCTGAAACAATCAGCAGCACCCAATAGCGAAGCATGCGTCCTCTCGAAACAGCACCGTAGCAGCGTTGCGGCTGGCACGCAGAACGATTAGCGCAACCGATCGCCCTCTAGTAGCCCGCAAATCCCGGACTCGCCAGCGGGCTTCCCAGAGTCGGTGCGGCTATCGGATTAGGGGCTTCGGTTCCGCACCTATTTCGTCAAGGTCAGCGAAGTGATTTTGCTATTCATCTGGTCCGCCAGACGCATAGCTTCCTCCATGGTCGTGCCTTCCTCGGAAGCTTTGCCGTGAAACGCGCGGGGATTGGTGGGCTGTCGGGACGTGGGTTCGAATCCCATTTGCGCCCTGCCCGCTACGTGGCTCAGACCGATGCGACCGGTGATCATGCCCTTGAATTAAGCAGCAATCGCGCCCAGCCACAAGATTGTGCGCACTGGGCGACTAGCGGTTTATCGGGAAACCCTCTTCAATAAGGCTTGCGCGCCGGAGTAGGCTATTGCCCACTCCGCGAGGTCGTGACGAGCGAGAGCGATGCTTCGATAGCGGGAGGTTGAACATGCGAGTCAGCTACTCGACCGCGCAAGCTGCCCCGGCGGCGCGCAAATGGTATTGGAACCGGGCCATCGCGCGCACTTATTTTCCGCTGGAGCTTGGTTTTCGCAGCGCACCGGGCTTCTCCGGTGAACTCGATGTGTGGTCGGTCGGAAACGTGTCGATCTCGCGCAACGTGTCCGACGGCATGATCTATCGCCGCCATGAGCGGCATCTGCTGAATGAGACCGAAGAGAGCTTTCTCATCACTGTACCGGAGATCTCCGAGGTCACCTTCGCGCAGGAGGGCAAGGAGGTGCGCTGCCGGCCCGGCGCCTTTCTGGTGGAGCGCAGCCACCTGCCCTATGATTTCAGCTACGCCGAGGCCAATGCACTCTGGGTCTTGAAGGTGCCGAGCGCAGTGCTGCGGGCACGGATCGGACAACCCGAACGGCTCGCCACCCTCACCTTCGATTCTACCCGCGGCGTCGGCGCGCTGTTCGTCGACATGATCCGCCTTTCCGCGCCGCGCATCGACGAAATGAACGACGAGGCCCGCGATCTCACCGGCAAGCACCTCGTCGATCTTCTCGCCACCGCGGTCGAGGCCGACGACCGCGTGCTCGGCGGCGGCGCTACCTCGGTACAAAGCGCCCACCTGAGGCGCGTCGAGCGCTTCGTGCGCGCCAACCTGGCCGACAGCGATCTCTCGCCACAGACAATTGCGGAGCGCTGCGGCATCTCGGTTCGCTACCTGCACCAGCTGTTCGAAAGTCAGGGCGCTACCGTCTGCAGCTGGCTTCGTCATCAGCGCCTTCTGATGTGCGACGAGTCGCTGCGAGATCCCCTGAACCGCAAGTCGATCGCCGAAATCGCCTATCAGTGGGGATTCGGCGACCAGGGCCAGTTCGGCCGCCACTACCGGGCCTATTTCGGCTGCACGCCGAGCGATGCGCGCGAAGCCGCGCGCTCCGGCGCCGTCGGCGGCACACGGGAGACAATCGTCACGCCGACGGGCTGACCCGGCGGCGACCTCTCAGGACAATGGTAGAATCGGCCCGGTTTTCCGGCCGCGGCGGAGCTTTGCCCTCAGTATCGGGCGAGAACAGGAGAGAATTCCTTGCAAAACCTGCGCGTTGCCGTGGATGTCGGCGGCACCTTCACCGACATCTGCATCATGGATGATACGACCGGCCTCATCCGCATCGAGAAGACAGCGTCGTCCAAGGACCCGATCGACGCCATCATGTCCGGCCTCGACAAGGCCGCTATCGATCTCGGCAAGGTGGCGCTGTTCTCGCATGGNACGACTGTGGCCACCAATGCTCTTATCACNCGGCGACTGCCGCGGACCGCCATGGTCTGCACCAAGGGCTTTCGTGACGTCATCGAAATCCGGCGCGCCAACAAGGAAGAGCTCTGGGATACCTACAAGGACGTGGTGAAGCCTTATGTCCCGCGACGGGATCGTCTCGTCGTCGCCGAGCGCGTGGATGCCCAGGGCGCCGTCGTCACTTCGCTCGATGAAGCTGGNGCGCGCCAGGTCGCCCACATCCTCAAACGCCGCAACGTCGCGGCCGTCGCCGTTTGCTTCATGAATTCCTACATGAATGGCGCCAACGAGCGGCGAATGAAACAGATCCTGCAGGAGGAGATGCCGGACATCCCGGTCTCGATCTCGTCGCAGGTGCTGCCGGAAATCTTCGAGCACGAGCGTTTCTCCACCACCGTCGTCAACGCGGCCCTGAGCCCGGTGGTGGTGGACTACACCACCCGTCTCGGCGATCGGTTGAAACAGGAGGGCTATCTGCGCGATCTGCTCCTGCTCCACACCGGCGGCGGGGTGATGACACCCGGAAGCGTCAAGGATTTTGCCGCTCGCCTCGCGGGGTCGGGCATCGCCGCTGGCGCGATAGCCAGCCGGCACATTGCCATGCTGTGCGGCTTCAAGAATTCGATCGGCCTCGACATGGGCGGCACTTCCACCGACGTGTCGCTCGTCTATGAGGGGCAGTCGCGCGTCACCAAGGACTGGTATGTCGAGTTCGGCTATCCGATCCGCTTTTCCTCGATCGAAGTTCTGACCATCGGCGCCGGCGGCGGTTCGCTTGCCTGGACCGACGAAGCGGGTTCACTTCGCAACGGCCCGCAATCGGCGGGCGCCAATCCCGGTCCCGCCTGTTACGGCAACGGCAACCATCAGGCCACCAACACCGACGCCAACGTGGTGCTGGGGCGGCTCGGGTCGAACCTAGCCGGCGGCAAGATCACGCTCGACCCCTCACTTGCCGCCGAAGCCGTAGACGGTGTTGCCAAATCGTTCGGCATGACGCGCCAGTCGGCCGCGGACGCCATCATCCGCGTCGCCAATGCCAATATGTCGGATGCGGTCCGCCTGATCTCTATCAGCCGCGGCTATGATCCGCGCGATTTCGCGCTGGTGGCTTTCGGCGGTGCCGGCGCGCTGCACGGCGTCGCTATCGCCAGGGAGTTGTCGATTCCGGCAGTGATCGTGCCGCCAAATCCCGGGGTCACCTCAGCACTGGGCTGCCTTCTGGTTGATGTGCAGCATGATTTTTCCGAAAGCTATCTCGCCGGCACCGCAGAGGCAGACCCCGCCGCGATCGAAGCGGCCTTTACCCGGCTGGAGAAGGAAGCGCTCGAGCGTCTCGCGCACGAGGGCGTCGCCGCATCTGATATCGTCCTGCAGCGCACGATCGACATGATGTACCAGGGTCAATGGCGCTCGTTGGCAATTGCCGCGCCGAGCCCGATCGGCACAATGACGGATCTCGTCGAGGCCTTCCACCACAGTCACGAGCGCGAATACAATTTTCGCCGCGACAACGCGCCCGTCGACCTGTTCCGCCTCAACCTGAAGGCAGTCGGCGTGGTGCCCAAGGCCGAGCTAGCTATTCACGAGGCGACCGGCATCACGCCTGCGCCCGTGAGCCAGCGCCCGGTCTGGTTCGAAGCGGATACCTGCATCGAGACGCCGGTCTACGAGCGCACCGACCTGCCGGCCGGCCTCAAGCTCGCCGGCCCCGCCGTGGTCGAACAGGTTGATTCCACCGTCCTGATCCCGCCGGGTACCACCGCCGAGGTGGATCAGTATCTCAACATCATCATTCGCGTGAAAGAATAACCCGATGGCCGAAAAACCCGCGCTCGATCCCGTTACTTTCGAGGTCCTGAAGAATTCCTTCATCAGCAGCGTCGACCAGATGGGCGAGCAGATCCTCAGGACCTGTTATTCCTTTGTGATCTACAATCGCGATTTCTCCAACGGGCTTCATGACGCGGCGGGCAATTCCGCCGCCCAGGGCAATCAGGACATCGCCGTTCATGTCGGCACGCTGCACTTCACATGCAAGGACGTCATGCGCGCCTTCGCTGGCGACATGCACCCGGGCGACGTCTACGCCATCAACGATCCCTATGCCGGCGGCACTCACTTCTCCGACGTGCGGTTAATTCGGCCGATCTTTGCCGACGGCAAAATCATCGCCTTCAGCCAATCGAACGGCCATTGGTCCGATGTCGGCGGCAGCGTGCCCGGGTCGTTCGACGTAGTAGCGCGTGAGATGTTTCGCGAAGGGCTGCGCATCACGCCGGTCCGTCTGTTCGACAAGGGGCGCTTCTGCAGCGACGTGGCGCATCTGATCGCATCGAACACGCGCGATCCGGTCTCGATTATCGGCGACATCCAGGCCCAGGCCGAGGCGACACGGGTGTGCGAGCGCGAGATCCTGCGGTTAGTCGGTAAATACGGCCGCGAGACCGTCGAGACCGGTCTCGCGGCCGTCCAGGACTATGTGGAGCGCGCCGTGCGCCTGCGCCTTGCCGCGCTGCCCGACGGCGAATGGGAGACGCAGGACTTCATCGACCGCGATCCCGCCGGCAAGGAAGGAATGATCCCCATCAAGGTCAAGCTGACCATTCGCGGCGACAAGGCGATCTACGACTTCACCGGTAGCCATCCCACCATTGGCTCGATCTACAACTCCGCGTTCGGGGCCACCTTCTCCGCGGTCGCGGCCGGCATGAAGACGTTCTTTCCCGACCTGCCTCTGAATTCCGGCTTCTACCGCGCCTTCGAGATCATCGCGCCGGAAGGATCGATCGTCGACGCGAAATGGCCGATCGCAGTAACCGGCTTCCTGATGCCGTTCGAAAAAATCATGAACGCGATCTACGAGATCTGGTCGAAGATCATGCCGGAACGTGCGATCGCCTGCGCCTTCAACCTGGAATACCTTCTGACCGGAGGGTTCGACGGACGCCGGCCCGAAAAGCCGATCTTCATGTTCTACGATTGGTTGCCGGGCGGCTGGGGGGGACGCAACGGCAAGGACGGTTGCAACGTCACCACGGCTTGCTTCGGCACGGGCCTGATGTCGCAGCCGGTGGAAGGTCAGGAGCGCGCCAACCCGATCCTCACCACCGAATATGAAATTCTCACGGACTCCGCCGGTCCCGGCAAATGGCGTGGCGGCGCCGGCGTGCGCAAGACGTCCGTGGTGCTCGAAGCGGAAAGGACCGTCATTTCCTACATCTGCGACCGCGAACGATCCGTGGTGTGGGGCATTGAGGGCGGACTGCCCTCCATTCCCCATGGTCTCAGCATTACACGTGCAAATGCCGTGAAGGAAGAGTGGCTCGGCTCGGTGTTCTCCGACGTACCGATCGGGCAAGGCGACATCTTCAGCCGTCCGACCGCCGGCGGAGGTGGCTTCGGCGATCCGCTGGAGCGCGACCCGGCCGCCGTGTTGCAGGACGTTGCCGACGACTATGTCTCGGTAGAGCGGGCCGCCATGGACTACGGCGTGGTGATCAAGGTCATCGACGCGGAGATCTGTGAGTACGCCATCGACGAAGCCGCCACCAGAGCCGAGCGCGAGACGATTCGACGCCAGCGCCTCGGCTGGCTCGCCACCGATCCCGAGGCAGTCGCGGCCGGCTATCGCGCCGGCAAGATCGACAAACTCGACGTGGTGCGCCGCTACGCCGTGGTGCTCGACTGGGACAACGGCACGCTGTTGCCGACATCGACCGGCCAGTTCCGCGAGATGTTCCGCAAACGCTCCGCCGCCAACTGGGCCAGGGTCGGCGGCGCCTAGAGCGTTTTCGAGCGAAGTGGAAACCGGTTCGCATGAAGAAAACGCGTCAAATAAATGATTAGAGCGTCCGTTCCGATTCAATTGGAACGGAAAACGCTCGAACAGCTTTTCGCCCTTTCGGTCGACACATGACGATCTCCGCCCGTACGTATCATGGGGCAGCGCCACCCTAAAGACCGCTCAGAACGCGCACCGCCTTGGCGGCGGCGGAAGCCCGATTTTCCACACTGATCTTGAGGTAGATTTGATCGAGGTACTTGTTCACGGTTCGTGGACTCAAGCTGAGGATATCGGCAATGTCGCGATTGGATTTCCCCGCCGCGATCCACAGCAGCACGTCGGTTTCACGATCCGTCAGTGCAAAGGCACGCCGCAGCGCCGATTTGTCGGCCGCCGCTTCCGCAAGCGACAGTCGAAGCAGGATTTCGCCGTCCGATACCCTTCCGACGTAGATGATCTCAAGCGAACGGTCGCCGACCTTCATTTTCGTGCTCGGTGCGGGCCGATTCGGCGTCGGGTTCAAACAAGCAGCGAGTTCGGGAGGTACCGTGAAGGTTCCTGTATCCTCGTAGTCAAAGATCTCCTTGAGCAGACGGGTCGCCTGCGGCGTGCTCCAGACCGTGCGCCCGGTGCTGTCGACAGCGATCAGAAAGCGCCCGGTCAAATCCAGGGCGGTCCGCGCGCTTCGCACGCTTTGGGCTGTCGCAAGGTGGCGTTGTATCCGAGGCAATAATTCGTCGGGAATCACCGGCTTGGTCACATAGTCGACGCCGCCGGCCTCAAAACCTCGGATGATGTCTTCGGTCTCGCACAGTCCGGTCATGAAGATGACCGGCAAATCGATATAGGACGCGCTTGCCTTCAGCCGCCGGCAGGTCTCGAAGCCGTCGAGCCCCGGCATGACGGCGTCCATCAGGACGATATCTGGAGCAACGCGATCAACCAGGGTCATCGCCGTCAAACCATTCAAGGCGACCAAAACTGTAAAGCCGGCATCTTCAAGCGCGTCGGTCAGGAAGTTCAGGGATTCGACGGAGTCGTCGACGATCAATACCGTTTCGCGGCTCTTCATGACTCTTGCTCGATCAGTTCTGAAAGGACCGCGATATACCGTGGAAAATCCANATCTCGCGACATCGGCTCAAGACGATCGACAAGCCACCGGTAATCAGGCGACTGGGACGCGATATCCGATAGTTTCTCCCGGATACCCCGGACATAGCCAATTTCGCCCAGCCGCCGCAGGTCGATGAGTTCACGCATGTCTGGCAGCTTGCGGCTGGCCAGCACGACATCGTCTTCATTCCCGCGCACTTTTTCATCGCCATTGAAGGTCGCGGACTCCTTTTCCACGATCCATTCGAGATCCAGGNCATCCGCGATCGTCTGCAACAGGCTGCCGACATAGAACGGCTTGATATGCGCCGCGTCGTAATATTTGACTGCATCGCGATGGGAATCGATCTCGAAGGCGCTGCCCGTAAGCATGACGATGCGTGTCAAGGGCGAAACTCGCTCGCGAAGCTCGGCCGCAACTTCCCATCCACTCATTTCCGGCATCGAGACATCAAGCAAAACGAGATCCGGCTTGTGTTCCCGCACCGTGTCCAGGCAGGACGCCCCCGAGTCGACGACAATCACGCCGAAACCAAGCGGGCCGAGAACCTCGGCCAGGATCGCGCAATGCGTCCTGTCGTCGTCAGCTACGACGATCGAGCGCCGGCGGCCCTTATAGCCTATGATATTGGTATCCGATTTCGGCGATGCGCTCGGATAGATTACCTCGGATAGGAGCAGACCAACCTTGAAGACACTACCCTCGCCCGGCTGGCTGGTCATACTGATCTCGCCTCCCATCACCTGTACCAGCATCTTGGTGATCGTTAAACCGAGGCCAGTTCCTGGCACCGCCGCGCCGTTCGGTTGTTGACCGCGTTCGAAGGGCTCGAAGATTCGAACCTGATCCTCCGGACGAACGCCAAAACCGGTGTCGGATACTTCGATTTCCGCGAACATGCTGCTTCGGTAGCGGACCCGTAATGTAACTCCACCCCGTTGGGTATATTTGACGGCATTTGAGAGCAGGTTGATCACAATCTGCCGCAGGCGTCGCCCATCTCCATAGACCGCTTGCGGCATCGGACCCAAGACCTCGAAATGAAAATCGAGACCCTTGGTGTTGGCCTGAAGCCGGAACATGTCGGCGAGCTGTTCCATTATCTCGCGAAAGTGCAATTCCTCGTGGAGCAGATATAGCTGCCCGGATTCGATCTTGGAAATATCCAGCAAGCCATCGACCAGGCCCGACATGTGTTCCGCACTGCGACGAATGACATTGATGGCATTCTTGCGATGAACCGGAATGGACGCATCGTTGCTCAACAACTGGCCATAGCCAAGAACGGCATTGAGCGGTGAGCGCAACTCGTGGCTGATGCCGATCATGTAACGGCTCTTTGCGAGATTGGCGTTCTCCGCGACATCCTTGGCTTTTTGCAATTCCGCATTGGAGGCCTGAAGCGCGGCGTCAGTGCGCGTATGCGCGTCAATTTCCTCGATCAGTAGCGTCGTTTGCCGCTCGGATTCCTCCTGCGCCAACATCCGGCTCTCGCCGGCAAGGACGATCATCCAGGCCGAAACGGCGCCGACGATCGCGAAGATCCAGAAGGTGTGCACGGACATCGAACGGATCACCTCGGCCCGGTTTCCGTCCTCAAGGATGGTCTGAACGTGAACGAACGCGACCACGCCGGCGATCATCAGTGCAAGCGAGAGGAACACAACGGCGTAGCGCACGAAGCGCTCAAGCGCCACGCCGACGGTCCTCTTGGGCGCGATATCCTTCAGCATGCCCGAGATCTGCTCGGTGAGGCTATGACCGGGCTTGCAGCGATCCCCGCAGCGCGCGTCGAGAGTGCAACAAAGCGAACAGATTGGCCCGTCATAGGCCGGGCACGACGCCATGTCTTCGGAATCGAAAGTGTGTTCGCAGATACAGCAGGTTTGGCGAACAAGCGAAGACGGCGAACGGTCGGGCTCGCGCGCCAGATAATGCTTGCCCCGCGTCGCAAACGCCAGCAAGGGGGTAACGGCAAACGCCGTCAACAATCCGATGAACCCGGACAGCGCTTCCATATCCGTTCCGAACGCGCCGGAGAACGCCAACAAAGCCAGAAGGCTCGCGAGCGTCATCGCTCCCGAGCCCACCGGATTGGCTCCAGGCAAATAGGCGCGCTTGAATTCGATCCCTTTCGGACTGAGACCGAGTGGTTTGTTGATGACAAGATCAGCCACCAGTGCGCCGATCCATGCGACCGCGAGGTTGGAGTAGATGGCAAGGATCGAACCGAGCGCGCGATAAATGCCGAGCTGCACGATCAGGAGCGCGATCGCAACATTGAAGACGAGCCAGACCACGCGCCCGGGGTGGCTGTGCGTCATGCGGGCAAAGAAATTCGACCAGGCGATGGAGCCGGCATAGGCATTGGTTACGTTGATCTTGATCTGCGACAGCGTCACGAACAGCACCGTGGCGGCCACGATCAGGTGATCAGAGTGGAACAGGTAGCTGAACCCGACGCGATACATTTCGACCGGCTCTGCCGCATATTGCGGGGTCAGACCGTGACGCATCGCGACCACAGCGAGCAGCGATCCCGCCAGCATCTTTAGCGCCCCGATCACGATCCAGCCGGGGCCGCCGATCAGCATGGCGCCCCACCAGCGCCAGTCGATCCGGGTATGATCGCGCGGCGGCATGAACCTCAGGAAATCCGCCTGCTCGCCGATTTGCCCCATCAGCGAGAAGATGACCGATGTGGCGGCTCCGAACAGCACGAAATCGAATCCGGGCTTCATCCCGTCCACGCCGGAAAAGTCGACCCAGTGCCGGAAGTTGTCCGGAGCCATGATGGCCAAGGCGAGAAACGGCGCCAGTTGCAGGACGATCCAAAGCGGCTGGGTCCACAACTGCAAACGACTTATCAGCGTAATGCCATAGGCGACCAGCGGAATGATGATGAGCGAGGACAACGCGTAGCCGACCTGCAGGGGAATCCCCAATCCCATCTCCAGTGCAACCGCCATAATGGCGGCCTCGATCGCAAAGAATACAAAGGTGAAGATCGCGTAGATCAACGACGAGAGCGAGGAGCCGAGGTAGCCGAATCCCGCGCCTCTGGTCAGGAGGTCGATGTCGAGGCCATAAGTTGCGGCGTAGTATGCGATCGCAAGCGAGCTCAGGAAGATGAGCGTGGAGACCACGGCAATGGCGCAAACGGCGTTGGTAAAGCCGTATTGCAGGGTGATCAGGCCGCCAATCGCCTCGAGCGCGAGAAACGATATCGAGCCGATTGCCGTGTTGGCGACACGAAAATGCGACCAGCGGCGGGCCACGTAGCCGGTAAAGCGCAGCGCATAGTCCTCAAGCGACTGGTCGGCCACCCACTGGTTGTACTGGCGCCGGACTCGCACGATCCGCTGTGTCGCCGACATTCGTCATGACCCCGCCGGTTCCGATCGAAGCTTAACGACCAGGCCGCGACCGTTGAGAACTTAGCCTAACACCATTGGGCAGGAAGTGGGTAAAATCGCGTATATCGATCGGTGATCGTCACCTCAATGGCTGATCATCCATGGCCGCTTGTTCACAAAGCTCTTCGCACCACGCGACGAGCGTGCCTTGCTTCCGCTGCGAAGCCGCACACTCCCGGAACAACATGAGCATCCGGCGGAATGACCGGCCTTATAGGCATCGGCGCTCAGCGGCGCGTGCTGTGATCGCTCGTTCTTCGCATATGCCGCCTTGCGTTGGGACGACAGGCCCGACACATGCGGGGCGCTCAGCATTACGCGGGACGCCGGCGATCCGCAATCTGGACAGGATTGCGGATCGAGGTATTCACTCATCGGCCGCATGGCGGTGAAAACGCCATGACTGTCGCACAGATATTCGTAGACGGGCATACGGCGTCGCTCCTGATGAGGGCGCCGGCGAGCTGACGCGCTGCGCCGGCACCGGAAGATCGCAGCCTAGCGATCGGGCGAGAGCGGCATCTGGACCGAACCGTCAAGGATTTTGGACGGGCCGGCCGCCGACGGGTTGATGTCGAAGTCGAAGACCTCGGTNGGTAGCCACAGTGTCGCGCAGGAATTGGGAATGTCGACCACCCCCGAAATATGTCCCTGCACCGGAGCCGTGCCCAGGATCGAATAGGCCTGAGCGGCCGAATAGCCAAACTTCTTGAGATATTCGATCGCGTTGAGGCAGGCCTGCCGGTAAGCGACATTGACGTCGAGGTAGTATTGCTGGCCGTTTTCATCGACCGAGATGCCTTCGAAGATCAGATAGTCCTTGTAGTTCGGCGTGATCGGCGACGGCTTGAAAATTGGATTCTTGATGCCGTATTTGCTCATGCCGTCCTTGATCACCTCGACCTTCAGATTCAGCCAACCCGCCATTTCGATCGCACCACAGAAGGTGATTTCGCCGTCGCCCTGGCTAAAGTGCAGGTCGCCCATTGAAAGCCCCGCGCCCGGCACGTAGACCGGGAAATAGACCCGGGAGCCACGCGACAGGTCCTTGATGTCGCAATTGCCCCCGTGTTCGCGCGGCGGCACCGTGCGTGCACCTTCGGCTGAAGCCTTGGCCTTTGCGTCTCCACTCAACCGGCCCATGTGAGCGGTCGGACCGAACGGCGGATTGGCAAGCGGCGGGACGCGGGTCGGATTGGTGGCGATGAGGCCGACTTCGCGGGCATTCCATTTTTCCAATAGCGGCCGCGACGGCAGGCAACCGATCAGGCCCGGATGGATCAGCCCCGCGTATTTAACGCGAGGCACGTGGCGTGAGGTCGTGAACATGCCGTGGAAATCCCAAATCGATTTCTGGGCTTGCGGGAAATGATCGGTCAGGAAACCACCGCCGTTCTTCTTGGAGAAGAAGCCGTTGAACCCCCACTCGCTCTCCTTTTTGGCGCCGATGTCCAGGATATCGACGACAAGCAGATCGCCCGGTTCGGCACCCTTAACGCCGACAGGGCCGGACAGGAAATGCACAATCGACAGGTCGATGTCGCGCACGTCATCGGCCGAGTCGTTGTTCTTGATGAAGCCCCCGGTCCAATCATAGGTTTCTATGATGAACTCGTCGCCCGGTTTTACCCAGGCGACCATCGGGATATCGGGGTGCCAGCGATTGTGCACCATGTCGTTCTCATAAGCGGACTGCGTGAGGTCGACTTTGATAAGCGTTTCGGCCATCGATTGACTCCGTGAAGTGTGGTTGGGCGTGCTCAGCTGGCGAGCAATTCCTTCAGGGCTGCGTCAAGCACCTTGATGTCGTCGGGGCTGGTGCCGGGGCCGCCGGCGAAATGGCCCCAATAGGTTTCGACCA
>JGI24140J50213_10000968_pt1 | contig 12992 bp, 12 predicted proteins | sample BarGraIncu00222A_FD_50213 | JGI IMG/M metagenome (IMG submission 50213)
GATTGGCAGAAACGGTTGAAGCACAACAGCTCGCCCTACACCTCCACCTACATCTTCCTGGTTCGCAAGGGCAACCCCAAAGGGATCCGCGACTGGGCCGATCTGCTCAAGCCGGGCGTGTCGATCATCACCGCCAACCCGAAGACATCGGGCGGTGCGCGCTGGGGCTATCTCGCTGCATACGGCTATGCGCTGCGCCAGCCGGGCGGCGACGACGCGAAGGCGAAGGCCTTCGTGGCCCGGCTCTTTCGCCAGGTGCCGGTGCTCGATTCGGGCGCGCGCGGCTCGACCGTGACGTTCGCCGAGCGCGGCATCGGCGACGTGCTGCTCGCCTGGGAGAACGAAGCGCATCTGGCGATCAAGGAGTTCGGCGCCGACAAGTTCGACATCGTCTACCCGCCGACCAGCATCCTCGCCGAGCCGCCGGTGGCGATCGTCGACAGGGTGGTCGACCGACGAGGCACACGCGTCGTGGCCGAGGCCTATCTCGAGCATCTCTATTCGCCCGAGGGGCAGGAGATCGCGGCGAAGAATTTCTACCGGCCGACCGACGAGAAGGTGGCCGCGAAATATGCCGCGCAGTTCCCGAAGATCGAGCTCTTCACCATCGACGAGGTCTTCGGCGGCTGGGCCAAAGCGCAGAAGACGCACTTCGCCGACGGCGGTGTCTTCGACCAGATCTACAGCGCGAAATAGCCGCGAACGCTTCCGACGTCGAGGCGAGCGGGCTCGGTGCCCGGAAGAGACCGGAAGCGCGAGGCCGCGTCGATGCCGTCTAGATCGGCGTCTTGACGAGCAACGCGCCGCTGGTGCGATTCGTCGCCGGATCGACGACCAGCAAGGCGCCGGCGACGCGCTGCGTCGCGAAGCTCTCGAGCGGCAGCGGCTGCTGCGTCTCGAAGACGACCTCGCCGATGTCGTTCACCGCGAGCTCCGAGGCGTCGCGCGGCTCGAGCGTGGCGATATCGAGGCGGCTTTCGACCGAAACGATGCGGCCCTGCAGCCAGCGGTTGCCGTGGCGCAGCCAGTATTTGCGGCCGACGACGGCAGGCTCGGTGTCGAGCCAGGCGAGCGTCGCCGCGAAACGCTGCACCGGTTTCAGAGTGCCCGGCGTTGCCAGCCAGTCGCCGCGCGAGACGTCGAGCTGGCGATCGAACACGACCCCGGCCGAGCGGCCCGCCTCGACGCGGGCGACCTTCCTGCCGGTTGCATGGAGCTCGGCGACGCGCGCCGTTTCGCCGCTCGGATAGACGGCGAGCGTGTCGCCGACGGCAATGCCGCCGCGCGCGATCCGGCCCCAGAGCACGCGGGCGCGGTGGCCCGTGCCGCTCGCGGCGTCGAGGCCGGCGCCGCCGACGAATTGCACCGGCAGCAGCGCGCCGCCGTGCGGCGCATCCGACTCGTCGCAAAGGCGCTCGAGCAGCGCGAGCAGGGTCGGCCCGGCGTAGCCTGGCAGCGGCGCGGGTGTCGTGACGTTGTCGCCGCGCAGCGCCGAGATCGGCACGATCCCGGCGGGCGCGATGCCAGCGTCGTCGGCGAACGCGACGAGCGCGTCGCGGATGCGTGCGAAGGCGCGTGCCGCATCNGCCACCGCGTCGAGCTTGTTGATGGCGAAGACGATGTGCGGNACNCGCAGCAGCTGCGCCAGCAGCGCGTGCCGNCGNGTCTGCGGCAGCAGCGCGACGCGCTCGGCATCGACNTCGAGCTTGGTCGCGTCGACGAGCACGACGGCGGCGTCGCTGCCCGCCGCGGCCGTCACCATGTTGCGCGTGTACTGCTCGTGGCCGGGCGCGTCGGCGATGATGAACTTGCGCTCGCGGGTCGCGAAATAGCGGAAAGCGACGTCGATCGTGATGCCCTGCTCGCGCTCGGCCTCGAGGCCGTCGGTGAGCAGCGAGAGATCGATCGGCGCGCCAGCGGCACGCGTCTCGAGCATGTCGAGCTGGTCGGCGAGGATGGCGCGGCTGTCGAGCAGCAACCTGCCGATCAGCGTGCTCTTGCCGTCGTCGACCGAGCCGGCGGTGAGAAAGCGCAGCGGCCGGCGCGCGCCGACGACCGGCGGTCTGGCGATGCGCGCGGTGGTGTCGTCGAGAACGGCGCTCATCAGAAGTAGCCCTCCTTCTTGCGCCGCTCCATCGATGCATCCGAGGTGCGGTCGTCCATGCGCGTCGCGCCGCGCTCGCTCACCGTGACGGCGAGCGTCTCGACGACGACGTCGGCGGCATTGGCCGCGTCGCTCTCGACCGGGCAGGTGCAGGTGATGTCGCCGACGGTGCGAAAGCGCACCGAGACCGATTCCACCGTGTCGCCGAGGGTGGGCGGCGTCAGCGCCGTCACCGGAACGAGCAGGCCTTTCCTGCGCACCACCTCGCGGCGGTGCGCGTAGTAGATCGACGGCAGCGCGATGCGTTCGCGCTGGATGTAGAGCCAGACGTCGAGCTCGGTCCAGTTGCTGATCGGAAAGGCGCGCATGTGCTCGCCGGGCTTGAGCCGGGTGTTGAAGAGCGTCCAGAGCTCGGGCCGCTGCTCCTTCGGCTGCCATTGTCCGAAGCTGTCGCGGTGCGACAGGATGCGTTCCTTGGCGCGCGCCTTTTCCTCGTCGCGGCGGGCGCCNCCGATGAGCACGTCGAAACGGTGCTCGTCGACCGCCTCCATCAGCGNCACGCTCTGGTGGCCGTTGCGCGATTCGCCCGGCGAGCCGAGGCGGACGCTGCCGCGCGCGATCGAGTCGTCGAGGTGCGCGACGATCAAGCGCTCGCCGAGCGCGGCGACATGTCGATCGCGGAACGCGATCACTTCGGGAAAATTGTGCCCGGTGTCCACATGGAGCAGCGGAAAGGGCAGCCGCGTGCTGGTCTGGCCGGCGAGCTTGAACGCCTTCTCGGCCAGATGCAGGACGACGCAGGAATCCTTGCCGCCCGAAAAAAGCAGCGCCGGCCGCTCGAACGCGGCGGCCGTTTCGCGCAGGATGAAGATCGCCTCTTCTTCGAGCGCGTCGAGCTGCGCCAGGTCGAGCTCGGGCAGCAGCCGCTCGACCAGCATGGGNGCGTTCATGCGTGGATCTCCTGGGGCGNTGCCACGGGCTCGACATGCAGGCCGCATTCCTTGGCGCCTTGCTCCCACCACCAGCGACCGGCGCGGAAGTCTTCGCCGAGCGCGACGGCGCGCGTGCACGGCGCGCAGCCGATGCTCGGATAGAAGCGGTCGTGCAGCGCGTGGTACGGAACCTCGAAGCTGCCGATGTAGTGCCAGANGTCGGCCCAGCTCCAGTCCGCGAGCGGGTTCAGCTTGATGCGGCCCTCGGCGTCGCGCGCCTCGAACGNGACCTCGCCGCGCTCGTTCGATTGCTCGCGGCGCAGGCCCGTCACCCAGGCATCGCGGCCCGCGAGCATGCGCGCCAGCGGCTCGACCTTGCGCATCGCGCAGCAGGCCTTGCGCAGCTCGACGCTCTTTCTCATCGCGTCGTCGCCGTGGCGGCCGACGAAGGCGATCACCGATGCCTGCAGCGGCCGGTGCCGTTCGACGGCGATGCCGTAGCGCGCCTCCGTCGCCGTGATCAGCGCCAGCGTCTCGTCGTGCAGCTTGCCGGTGTCGAGCGTCGCGACGGCGACCGGCAGCTGCAGGCGTGCGACGAGATCGGTGACGATCTGGTCCTCGGCGCCGAAGCTCGACGCCTGGACGATGCGGCCCGGATGCGCTGCCGCCGCACCGGCGAGCAGCGCGCTGGCGTGCGCGACGCGGTCGGCGAAGCCGGGCATGTCGCGGGCATACAGGGAAATGGCGCTGGCCGTGTTCATCGCTCGCGAAGGATCGGCAAGGCGCCGGATCGGGCAATGTAGGGAGCCCGGCCGCGAATGCGAAGAACAGTTTTCCTGTTTGCTTCTGCGGCCGGCGCATATGGCCGCCCCGGCCGCGTGCTCAGCTCACGACGATTCGGTGGCCAGCGCGAAGTGCTCGACCGAGGGCGGCGTCGCGAAGAACGGGCCGACGATCGCCCGCCATTGCGCGAACAGCGGCCCCTGGCGGAAATCGACCGTGTGGTTCTCGAGCGTCTCCCACCAGATCATGAGCATGTAGCGGTCGGGCGACTCGATGCCCTTGTGCACCTGGTGCGCGCGGTAGCCGGTGGCGCGCGACGCGACCGTCGCCAGGCCGTGCGCGATGGCCGCCTCGAACTCGGCGTTCTTGCCCGGCGTGATGCGGATGTCGGCGATTTCGAGAATCATGCGTTGTCTCCTCGATTCACTGTACGCCGAGGTAGCGGGTCAGCGCCTCGGCGTTCGCACCGATGTCCGCCGAGTCGCCTTCGAGCACGATCTGGCCCTTCTCGAGAACGATGGCGCGATCGGTGTGGGCGAGCACGGCGCGGGCGTTGCGGTCGACGACGAGCGTGGCGATGCCGGTGGCGCGGATCGCCGCCACCGTGCGCCAGATCTCGGCGACGACCAGCGGCGCCAGGCCTTCGGTCGCTTCGTCGAGAACCAGAAGGCGCGGATTGGTGAGCAGGGCGCGGCCGATCGCCANCATCTGCTGCTCGCCGCCGGAGAGTTGCTGGCCACCGTGGCCGAGGCGCTCGGCCAGGCGCGGGAAGGTCGCGAGCACGCGCGCGAGCGTCCAGTCGCGTGCGCCCTCGGGGCCGGGGCGGGCCGTCATCACCAGGTTCTCACGCACCGACAGATTGGCGAAGATGCCGCGCCCTTCGGGCACGTAGCCGATGCCGAGCCGGGCCATGCGCTCCGGCACGGCGCGAGTGACGTCGCGGCCTTGCCAGGCGACCGTCCCTTCGCCAGCGCGCACGTAGCCCATCACCGTGCGGATCAGCGTTGTCTTGCCCATGCCGTTGCGCCCGAGCAGGCCGAGTGACACGCCGGCCGGGATCTCGAGCGAGACGCCGCGCAGCACGTGGCTGTCGCCGTAACGAGCGTGCAGGTCGCAAACGCGCAGCAACGGATTCATGGCGGGGCCGGACGGGCGCCGGGCCGCCCCAAGGCCGGCCGCGCCCCCTCGGGGGGCAGCGCCGCGGCGCCAGCCGCAAGCGTGGGGGCTCCATCCTCGCCGAGATAGGCCTCCTGGACCGACCGGTCGGCGCGAATCGAATCGGGCACGTCGCTGGCGATGACCCGGCCGTCGACCATCACCGTGATGCGATCGGCGATGCGAAAGACGGCGTCCATGTCGTGCTCGACGAGCAGGATCGCGTGCGTCGGCCGGAGCGCCGCGAGCAGCTCGAGCATGCGCGCCGATTCCTCGGCGCCCATGCCGGCGAGCGGCTCGTCGAGCAGCAGGGCGCGCGGCGCCGTGGCCAGGCACATCGCGATCTCGAGCTGGCGCTTGGCGCCGTGGCTGAGCGTTCCGGCGATGCGGCGCGCGTCGCTGGCGAGGCCGGCCGAAGCGAGTGCCGCGTTCGCGTCGCGGATGCCGGTCGCGTCGCCGGCGGCGTCTTCCCAGAGGCGCCACGGGCGCGGTCGACGCGCCTGCGCCGCGAGCCGGCAGTTCTCGAGCACGCTGAACTCGGGGAAGATCGTCGTGCGCTGGTAGCTGCGGCCGAGGCCGGCGCGGGCACGGCGCGGCTGCGGCCAGCGCGTCACGTCGGCGTCGCCGATGTAGACGCGGCCTTCGCTCGGCGCCAGCTCGCCCGACAGCAGGTTGACCAGCGTCGACTTGCCCGCGCCGTTGGTGCCGATGACGGCGTGGATCTCGCCGACGCGCAGATCGATCGAGACCCCGTCCACGGCAGCCAGGCCGCCGAAGCGTCGGCCGAGCCCGAACGCGCGAACCAGCGCCGCGGGGCGAGCCGCAATGGTGGCCGCGGGATGCGCTGCCGCTGCGGTCGCGTCAACCACGAACGAGGCTGCGCCACCGCGCGCCGATGCCGATCAGGCCCTTCGGCAGCACGGCGACGAAGACGATGATGGCGATGCCGAGCGAGAGCTGCCAGTGCGCGGCCAGCGGGCCGAGCAGCGCGTCCGACTGGAACAGCTCGGTCAGCAAGGTGAAGGCGCAGGCGCCGATCACCGCGCCGCGCAGGCTGCCGATGCCGCCGAGGATGATCATCAGCAGCACGACGCCCGACTGGTTCCAGGCGAGCAGCTCCGGGTTGACCGCGGCGTCCTTGACGGCGAGCAGGAAGCCGGCGAGACCGGCCAGCGCGCCCGCGATGACGAACGCGGCCAGCTTGTAGAGGTAGGTCGAGAAGCCCGCCGCCCGCATCCGCGTCTCGTTGACGCGGATGCCGCCGAGCGCGTGGCCGAAGCGCGACGCCAGCAGCAAGGCGAGGAAGGCGTAGGTCGCGGCCAGCGCGGCGAGCACGGTGTAGAAAAAGGGCAGGCGCTGGCCGAGATCGAGCAAGGTCGTCGCGCCGATGCGCAGCACCGGCTTTGCGTTGAGGAAGATGCCGTCGCTGCCGCCCCCGGCGCGCGTGTCGTGGACGACGAAGAAGGCCATCTGCGCGAAGGCGAGCGTGACCATGATGAAGTAGACGCCGCGGGTGCGCAGGCTGAGCGCGCCGACCGCGAGCGCGTAGGCGGCCGCCGCGCCGACCGAGAGCAGCAAGAGGGGAATCAGCGGCGCGCCGTCGTCGCCCGAGCCGAGCACGGCCGCATACGCGCCGATGCCGAGGAAGGCGGCGTGGCCGAGGCTGACGAGGCCGACCGCGCCGACCAGCAGCTCGAGACTGAGCGCGAAGATGGCGTAGACGGCGATGCGCAGCACCAGATCGAGCGTATAGGGCGCGACGACGATCGGCAGCGCGCAGAGCAGCACGAAGGCCGCGGCGGGGACGAGCCAGCCGCCCGGCTCGCGGCGCGCGATGTCGGGCAGCGGCGGCGTGTCGGGCGTCGCATCGACGGGCGACGCGGCCGACCCGTCCGCCGCCGCGTCGCGCGGCGCGCCTGCGGCCTCAGACCCCACGCTTCATCAGCCCTTCGGGCCGCCAGACCAGGACCANCGCCATCAGCACGTAGATGCCGGCGCCGCTCCACTCCGCGAAGAAGACCTTGCCGAAGGTGTCGACCACGCCGACCAGCAGCGACGCGACCAGCGCGCCCGTGATCGAGCCGATGCCGCCGATGACGACGACGACGAAGCAGACGATCAGCACACTCGACCCCATGCCCGGATAGACCGACGAGAGCGGCGCGGCGATCATTCCCGCCAGCGCGGCCAGCGCGACGCCGCCGGCGAAGACGATGCGGTAGAGCAGCCGGATGTCGACGCCGAGGCCGCGCACCATGTCGCGATCGCTCGCGCCGGCACGGATCATCATGCCGAGCCGGGTGCGATGGACGACGCCGTACAGGCCGAGCGCGACGACGACGCAGGCCACGGACGCGAAGACGCGGTACCACGGGTACGACATCAGCTCGCCGAGGCGAAAACCCCCCGAGAGCCACGACGGCGCGGCGACGCCGTGCACGTCGTTGCCGACGAGGATGCTGCGCAGCTCCTCGAAGACGAGGATGAGCGCGTACGTCATCAGCACCTGCTGCAGGTGGTCGCGTTCGTAGAGAAAGCTGAAGAACGCCCATTCGAGCACGTAGCCGAACAGCGCCGCCAGGGCGACGCCGACCAGCAGCCGCGCCACGAACCAGTCGCCGAACAGCGGCGCGAGCGCGAAGGCGAGATAGGCGCCCAGCATGTAGAAGCTGCCGTGCGCCAGGTTGATGACGCCCATGATGCCGAAGATCAGCGTCAGCCCGCTGGCGAGCAGGAACAGCAAGAGGCCGTACTGGACGGCGTTGAGGCACTGGACGAGAAAGGTGGCGAGATCCATCGCCACTTTCAGAGGCGCGAGCGAACGGCGGCGACGCTCATCGCCGCCGGAAGAACAGCGAACCTACAGCTTGCACCCGCGCGCCGGGTCCGCCAGCGCCTTGACGGCGACCGAGCGGAACTCGTTGTAGTTGCCCTTGACCTCGCGCAGGTAGATGTCCTGCACCGGATTGCCCGCGGCCGAGATCGTGAACTTGCCGCGCGGGCTGTCGACGGTGGTCTTTCGCATCGCCGCGGTGAGCTGGTCGCGCTTGGAGAGATCGCCGTTCACCGCCTTGAGGCCGGCGCCGAGGATCTGCGCCGCGTCGTAGCCCTGCACCGCGTAGACATCGGCGTTCGATTTGTAGGCGAGCGCATAGGCCTTGCGGAACGCGTTGTTGCGCGGCGTGTCGAGGTTGTCGGCGTAGTGCAGCGTCGTGAGCATGTTCTGCGCCGCGGCGCCTTGCGCCTCGAGCGTGCCGTCGGTGAGAAAGCCAGGCCCGTAGAGCGGGATCGTCTTGTTGAGGCCGGCCGCCGCATAGTCCTTGACGAACTTGACAGCGCCGCCGCCGGCGAAAAAGGCGTAGACCGCGTCGGGCTTTTGCGCCGCGATCTCGGTGAGCAGGGCCTGGAACTCGACGGTCGGGAAGGGCACGTTCAGGTCCTTGGTGACCTTGCCGCCGCTCTTCTCGAGGCCCTCGGCGAAGCCCTTCACCGACTCGGCGCCGGCGGCGTAGTTCCAGGTGATCGTCATCGCCTTCTTCACGCCCTTGGCGCCGGCGACGACGCCCATCGCATAGCCCGGCTGCCAGTTGCTGAACGAGCTGCGCACGATGTTGGCAGCGCACATCGGCCCGGTGATCGCGTCGGCGCCGGCGTTAGGAATGACGAGCAGCGTGTTGCTGTCCTTGGCCGCCTTGGCCATCGCCAGGGCGACACCCGAGTGGACGGTGCCGACGAGCACGTCGACGTTGTCTCGCTTGATGAGCTTGTTGACGTTGTCGGTCGCCTTCGCCGGCTCGGATTCGTCGTCGACCTTGAAGTACTGGATCTCGCGGCCGCCGAGCTTGCCGCCCTGCTCCTGCACGTAGAGCTTGAAGCCGTTCTCGATGGCCGTTCCGAGCGCCGCGTAGGTGCCCGAGTAGGGAAGCATCAGGCCGATCTTGATCGGCCCGCTCGACGGTTGCGCCTGCGCGCCGAGCGCGGTGAGCCCGGCCAGCAGCATGGCGGCGGATGCAAGGGCGGTTCGGCGTGTGCTCGTGGTCGTGCGCATCGGGTGTCTTCCAGTCATGGATCGTTGTGTTCGAGGATGAAGCGACCGGCTTCGCGCGACAGCGTCGCCGATTGATCGCGATGCGGTGAGTGTCCGCATTCGGGGATTGCGAGCAAGCGGGTTTTCGGCAATCGACGCGCGATGGCGCGAATCTGCTCGAGCGTGCCGTACGCGTCGTCCTCGCCCTGCACGGCAAGCACCGGCGCAGTGATGGTCTCGATCTCTCGCTCGATATTCCAGTCGAGAAAGTGCGGGTTCAGCCACGCCTCGTTCCAGCCGCGAAACGCCGAGTCCGGCTCGTCGTGATAGCGCGCGAGCCGCTCGCGCAGGCCGGTCGATTCGTAGGCGTCGCGCGCTTCGAGGATGCTGGTGATCGAGACATCCTCGACGAACAGGTGCGGCGCCACGACGACGACGCCGGCTGCCGCGTGGCGCGCCGCGTGCAGCAGGGCGATGGTGCCGCCGTCGCTGTGCCCGAAGAGCCACGGCCGCTCGATGCCGACTTCGGCGAACAGCGCGGGCAGCACCTCGTCGGCTTGGCGCTGCATGAAGTCGGGCTGCCAGCGCTCGCCGCGCGGCTTCGGCGTCGAGCGGCCGTAGCCGGGGCGAGAGAAGACAAAGCCCGAGAGCCCATGCGCGGCGCAGAAGCACTCCGGAAAATCTCTCCACATCGCGACCGAGCCGAGGCCCTCGTGCAGGAAGACGACGGGCGGGATGGTCGATCGCGCGTCGCCAACCCATTGGTACTCGATGCGCTGCGGCGTGCCGCGCCAGTCGATGTCGGCGAAGCGGGTCGACGAATCGATGTCGCCTGCGCTCATCCCTTCGCCCGCTCTCGCTCGCGCAATCGAAAGCGCTGGATCTTCCCGGTCGCCGTCTTCGGCAGCTCGTCGATGAACTCGAACGAGCGCGGATATTTGTAGGGCGCGAGCCGCTCCTTGACGAAGGCCTTGAGCTCCGCGTCGCTGGTCGCGTGACCCGGCTTGACGACGACGAAGGCCTTCGTCTTGGTCAGCCCGTCGGCGTCCTCGATGCCGATCACCGCCGACTCGAGCACGGCCGGGTGCTGCATCAGCGTCGATTCCACTTCGAAGGGCGAGACCCAGACGCCGCTCACCTTCAGCATGTCGTCGCTGCGGCCGGCATAGGTGTAGTAGCCGTCGGCGTCGCACGAATACTTGTCGCCGCTGCGCGTCCAGCCGCCCTGGAAGGTGTCGCGCGAGCGCTCGCGATCGCGCCAGTACAAGAGCGCCGCGCTCGGCCCCTTGATGAACAGATCGCCGACTTCGCCCGTGGCGACCGGGCGGCCGTCGTCGCCGCGCAGCTCGACCTTGTAGCCTTCGACCGGCTTGCCGGTGCTGCCGTAGCGAACGTCGCCGGGGCGGTTGGAGATGAAGATGTGCAGCATCTCGGTCGAGCCGATGCCGTCGATGATGGCGGCGCCGAAATGCGTCTCGAATCGTTGCCCGATCTCGGCGGGCAAGGCTTCGCCGGCCGAGGAGCACATGCGCAGGCGCACCGCCTCGCGCGCCGGCAGCGCCGGCGAGGCGAGCATGCCGGCGAAGCCGGTCGGCGCGCCGAAGAAGACGGTCGGCCGCGTCGCCGCATCGGCCGCTGTCCAGCGCTTGAAGACCGCATCGGGCGTCGGCCGCTCGGCCATCAGGACGACGCTGGCGCCGACCGACAGCGGAAACGTCAGCGCGTTGCCGAGGCCGTATGCGAAGTAGAGCTTGGCCGCGGAAAAGCACACGTCGCTTTCGGCGAGGCCGAGCACCGGCCGGGCATAGAGCTCGGCCGTCCACCACAGGTTGGCGTGGGTGTGCACCGTGCCCTTCGGCTGGCCGGTCGAGCCCGACGAATAGAGCCAGAAGGCCGGGTCGTCGCGGTGCGTGGACGCGGGCGCGGCGAGCGGCGCATGCTCGTCGATGAGGACAGCGAAGTCGATCGCCCCGCTCGGCAGCGCAGCCATCGGCTGCGTGACCACCAGGTGCTTGACCTCGGTCGGCGCCTTGGCCATCGCCGCCGTCAGCGTCGGCAGCAATGCCGCCGAGACCAGCGCCGCCTGGGCGCGGCTGTGCCCGAGCATGAAGGCGTAGTCGTCGGCGGTGAGCAGCGTGTTGACGGCGACCGGCACGACGCCCGCATACAGGCAGCCAAGGAACGAGATCGGCCACTCGTTGCAGTCGAGCATGAGCAGCAGCACCCGCTCCTCGCGATGCACGCCGAGGGCCAGCAGGGCGGCCGCGAGGCGACGCGCCTTCGACTCGAGCTCGCCGTACGACAGACGGCCGCGGTCGTCGACGAAGGCGAGCTTGCCGGCCCGTTGCGCGTTGGCCGCGAACAGGTGGGCCGCGAAATTGAAGAGCGCTGGCGGGTTCATCGCAGGGACGATAAGTTGCGTAGCGGATCGCTGTCAAGCAATATACTGCATCATGGCGACGACCAAGCATGCTCCAGCGCCCAAGACCCGGGCCAGGGCCAAAGTGAAGGCCAAGGGCAAGACCAAGGAGCCGTTCCTCATCGCCCTCGGCGAGCGCGTGCGCCTGCTGCGGGCGCGGCGCGGCCTCACGCGCAAGGGCGTGGCGCTGGCGTCCGGTGTCTCGGAGCGCCACCTGGCCAACCTCGAATACGGCATCGGCAACGCCTCGATCCTGGTGCTTCTGCAGGTTGCCACCGCGCTCGACTGCTCGCTCGCCGAGCTGGTCGGCGACATGACCACCAGCACGCCCGAGTGGCTGATGCTGCGCGAGCTGCTGCAGGGCCGAGGCGATGCCGATGTGCGGCGCGCGCGGGTGGCGCTCGCCGGCCTGTTCGGCAACGGCCATGCCGATCCGGCGCGCAGCCGGCGCATCGCCCTGGTGGGCCTGCGCGGCGCCGGCAAATCGACGCTCGGCCCGATGTTGGCCGACGCGCTCGACGCGCCCTTCGTCGAGCTGAGCCGAGAGATCGAGACGATCGCCGGCTGCAGCGTTCGCGAGATCCACGATCTCTACGGAACGGCCGCGTACCGTCGCTACGAACGCCGCGCGCTCGACGCCACTGTCAAGGCGCACCCCGCGGCGGTGATCGCCACGCCGGGCGGCATCGTCGCCGAGCCGGCCACGTTCCACCAGCTGCTCAAGCACTGCACCGCCATCTGGCTGCAGGCNTCGCCCGAAGAGCACATGGGCCGCGTCGCGGCGCAGGGCGACACGCGGCCGATGGCGGCGAGCCGCGAGGCGATGGACGACCTGCGGCGCATCCTGGCCGGCCGCGCCGCCTTCTATTCCAAGGCCGACGCCGCGCTCGATACCAGCGGCCGCACCGTCGCGCAAAGCTTCAAGGCACTGGCCAGGCTCGCCGCCGGGTTGCCAGACATGCAGCAGATTGCATCTGCCGTTTGACCTCATTGCAATACATGCANTATCATGCATAAAGCGCCCTCGAACGGTGTCGTCGAGGTGCGCGAAGGAGACCCGCCATGTCCAGCCNGCCCCGCGTCGACTACCGCACCGATCCCTCGCAGTACCGCCACTGGAAGCTCGCCGCCGAAGGCACGCTGGCGCGCCTGACGCTCGACATCGCCGAAGACGCCGGGATCCGCCCCGGCTACAAGCTCAAGCTCAACAGCTACGACCTCGGCGTCGACGTCGAGCTCGCAGATGCGCTCAACCGCATCCGCTTCGAGCATCCGCAGGTGCGCTCGGTGATCGTCACCAGTGGCAAGGACCGCGTCTTCTGCTCGGGCGCCAACATCTTCATGCTCGGCGTCTCGAGCCACGCCTGGAAAGTGAACTTCTGCAAGTTCACCAACGAGACCCGGAACGGCATCGAAGACACGTCGGCGCACTCCGGCATCAAGTTCGTCGCCGCCGTGAACGGTGCCTGCGCGGGCGGCGGCTACGAGCTGGCGCTGGCCTGCGACGAGATCGTCCTCGTCGACGATCGCTCGTCATCGGTGTCGCTGCCCGAGGTGCCGCTGCTCGGCGTG